>Ga0129336_10000579_pt1 | contig 21599 bp, 27 predicted proteins | sample CPB6_02_DNA_FD_96878 | JGI IMG/M metagenome (GOLD analysis project Ga0129336, IMG submission 96878) | Freshwater to marine salinity gradient microbial communities from Chesapeake Bay, USA - CPBay_Sum_0.6_0.2_DNA | ecosystem: Environmental > Aquatic > Marine > Coastal | place: USA: Chesapeake... | reverse complement strand
GGATGTTGTGCTCTGCCTGGAACACAAGCATATAGTTGAACGTACCAGAGATACCCAGAGGCATCGCATCAGAGAAAGAACCTTGACCGAAAGGATAGACCAGAAACACTGCACTCGCAGCAGCAACAGGTGCAGAATATGCAACACAGATCCAAGGACGCATACCCAGACGATAAGAGAGTTCCCACTCACGACCCATATAGGCGTAGATACCAATCAGGAAGTGGAACACAACCAGTTGGAAAGGACCACCGTTATAGAGCCACTCATCCAGAGATGCGGCTTCCCAGATGGGGTAGAAGTGCAGTCCAATCGCATTGGACGAAGGAATCACAGCACCAGAGATGATGTTGTTACCATAAAGAAGTGAACCAGCAACGGGTTCGCGGATGCCATCAATGTCTACAGGAGGTGCAGCAATGAAGGCAACGATGAAGCAAATAGTAGCAGCAAGCAGACAGGGAATCATCAGAACGCCGAACCAACCCACATAGAGGCGGTTGTCAGTTGAAGTAACCCAGTTGCAGAACTGTTCCCAAGTATTCGATTGTAGTTTTTGACGTGAAAGTGTAGCAGTCATTTTGATTAAACAGGTAGTAAGACCATCAGGGAAATGGTGGTGATACTATTTCTCAGCACCCTTAGCTGAGATATGAGAGACTGTGTTTAACCTCCCCATAGGTCTCGGTTAGAAAGAGGAACAATGTTACAAGAACTTTGCATTCCGTAACATTTGTTTACCTATTTATCATACTACGGTTTCCCGTCCGTGTCAAGCCCTGTATTCTTCGATCTTGTCCAAAACCTTATTCAGATACTGGTGCGCCAACCATCTTGGATCAGTATCATATCGATTTATCCACTCTTTATCTAAATCATTCTTTATCTTAAGGACTTCGCATTTTATGATATCCTTCGTCAATTGTCCTCTAGGCATAATACTAAAAAACTCTGCCCAGTATTTAGGACAGAGTTTTGAATTATGTCTTATTGTTTCAGACAGTAGCACCAACTTTAACGTTTGCTGACACATACTCTAGAAGAACTTCTGGAGTAGTCGCCGCGTAAGGGTCGGTGTCTGCATTGTCCCGTTTCCCCTCTTCAACGAATAGTTTTTCGATGATTCCGTTATCCACGACTGCAGCATAACGCCAAGACCGATCACCGAAACCAAGGTTAGACTTGCTGACAAGCATTCCCATAGAACGTGTGAAATAAGCATTGCCGTCTGGAATGAGTTTGACATTTGCGATGTTCTGATCCTGTGCCCAGGCATTCATCACAAACCCATCATTAACAGAGATGCCGTAAATATCGTCGATGCCGAGACCCAAAAAGTCATCATATTTCTCTTCGAATCCAGGTAACTGATAGGCACTGCAAGTAGGAGTGAAAGCACCAGGCAGACTAAAAATGACCACACGCTTTCCATTAAAAAGTTCTGAAGTTGTACGGTTTACAAACTCACCATTCTCACGAAACTGAAATTGAACTTCGGGAACGGTATAACCTTCTCGACGCATAGTAACCTCCATCAGAACACTCCAGGAATAATTTGACCAGTGGCGAGATAAGAACCAATTGCTGCAACAATTCCAACCATTGCTGCCCAACCATTAATACGTTCTGCTTTTTCAGTAAAAATTTTGCTCATTGTTTTTCTCCTTGATAAGGGTGTTGTTGTTTAAGTTCTGGATCTGGATTACAGATCATTTTTTCTTTGATAGGTTTAATCACAATAAACTTATCATTCTTAAGAGTGCCTGCGATCTTAACTTCTAGTTCTACATCTCGATCCCAGGCACCACTTTCTACAAGTTTTTCAAGGGCAAGATTGAATTGCCCAATCATTCCAGCACTCACAGGTTCTCTTCCTGTTCAATGAGGATCACACAATCACTCTTAGGATATGCAGTGCAGGTGAGAATAAACCCATCTGCAAGTTGGTCTTCGTCAAGAAATGTCTGATCTTCGTTGTCTACGGTTCCTTCGATTACCTTACCAGCACAAGAGGAACAAGCGCCAGCACGGCAGGAGTAGGGGAGGTCTGCACCTGCTTCTTCTGCCGCGTCAAGAATGTAAGTATCTTCTTCACACTGGATAACGGTTTCGGTGCCGTCAGGAGAGCGGAGAGTAACATTGTAAGCCATATATTAGTAAGTTTCTGATAGTTGATTGACTGAGTGTGCCAGTAAAACAAAAAAGGCAACACTAGTCATTGTAAAGATAATTGAAGTCATTGTCAAGTATCAGAAGAGTCCGAAGAAGAGTTTACCTGTTGCTGCATAAGAGATAAAACCAGCCACGATCCCAAGCATAGCCCAGCGACCATTAGCGGATTCAGCACGTTCAGCATAACTCTTCATCCCATACTTAGCAGCATCTTCATCGGAAATATAAACAGGGGGCTCAATTGCCCACATATTTTGTTGTCCGCGATCATTAGTTGTTACAGTCATCGTAGTATTGTAAAGAACTGTTACAGAATTATATAGCAAAAATAAAGAGGGGTCAAGCCCCTCTTGTAGTAATTTATACCTATTATGTTAGGATTCACTCATCTTTTTTGGCAGAACTTTCGGTTATCCGACCCAAATACGGATCATAAGTCATCAAATCATCAATAGACATATCGTGCCCCTGATGCTCCCAGAAGTTAAGTATACCATCATGACTTGCTCGATGAAAACTATCAATATGATCTGGGTGAATAGAAGATCCCAATTCAATCCTATAAAGAAGTAAAGGAATAGAAAAGGTATTACCTGAATTGTAAATCAAATCATCTGCAACTGGACGTGGTTTTACACCTTGATCTAACTTATATTTTTCACCACGAACATGTAACCTAATAAGTTTTTCTGCATGATGACGAGTTATCATATATGCAGCGGTAGAAAAATTATTAACAAACCTCTTATGAAGTCTTACATGAATATCACCAGTACAGATAATTGCAAGTTGAACCACATCATAATCATAAGGAACTTTTGCAGCAAAATCTGCCCAAGTAAAATTCCAAAATCTTACTAATTGAAGATCTACATCATCCTCCATAATAATCGCATATGGGGAATCAGATGTTTCATACCAATGTTTAATTGCTTTAAGATGAGAAGTCGTGCAACCAATCTCACCAGAAGTCATTATTTCTGGATAACGACCTTTAATAATATCGCTAAGATCATCATCTCTACCATCATACGCAGAGACCCTTTCGTAATTCTCAATTCCCCAATATTTAAATTGGTCTTCCATATATTGTTTTCTTTCTGGCTGCCCATCTAAATTTAAGTAGTATATTGGACCAATATTTTTGAGTTTATAAGCAGATTTATTTTTGTCCATTAGATTCTAACCCAACGCTCTGGAATAACATCTTTAGTATTTTTATCTTGATTGTCTTTACCAAACCATTGAAGTGGTGCAATTACGTTATCAGAACCCGATAACCAAGCGCCCCACCAAGAAAAAGAAGAATTGGCAATAATATGATGCTTGCACAAACTCATCAAACAAAGATCAACATAGTGATCACCTGACTCAGAGATCATAAACCGTTCATCAGAAAAAAGTTCTTGTGAATTACACCATTCAATATCATCAGTAAAAACAAGAACTGGAAGAGAGGGATCAAACTTAGAAAGAGATTCTTGATAATAATTTAGATCCAATGTGGTATGATTTGGGTTTTGAAGATAATCAGTACGTCGAACGTGTAGACTAATTGCTTCTCCAATTGAACCGATCATTTCTTTACAAGGTTCTAAAATTTCATCCTTAAAAGAAAAGTCTGCACGAATTTCATCTTCAATATTCTTGAAATATTTTTCAGATTGAAAAAATCCAGCAAGACTAATTTCATCTGGACACATATTAAAAAGGGTCTCATCAAAATGAAACTGTTTTTCTTCTGCTACTGGAGCATATCCCCTATCAAGAAGTTTAATATTATGAGGAAGAACATAGATCATTTTAAATGGGTAGAAGAGTTCGATCTTCATATCAAATCCATAAGGATCTTTTACAATCTGATTATGATTAGGAATGCAAAAATCATAACCACGGTTTCGAGCAATGCCTCTCAGAGAAGCATACTGAAACATCTGATTTCCTAATCTACCTAATTTACCAAGATAATTAAATGCCAGCATTCAATTGTTGCCTCCTCTCTTTAACATACTGTTGATCTTCATAGTATCTTATTATAGCATTTTTATCTAGTTTTCGCATAGTCTGCCAAAGATTATGATTATCCATAAACTTTGGATTGTGATAATGAGAATTAAAGGTTCTAGCATGATCAAAATGATAGACCATATCATTCACTCTTCCAACCCTATATCCTAATGCTTGAAGACGATAATAATATTCGCAGTCTTCTGCACCCCAAGAAATAAAATTCTCATTCCACATATAAGAGTCAATATAAACTTGACGTTTAATCATTTGACCCCAACCCATTACAGAAGGTTGTAGTTTGCAATTTGGTTGCAGCACGTTCAAATCAAATTTAGATGAAACAAAAGCATCAAACAAAGGAACTGGATAATCAACTGCCCATTGATACACACCGCAACCATAAGGATAGACAGCATCAAATCCACCTTGAGTGATCATATTATATGCAGTCACATAACTAGACACTGGATAAACAACATCCACATCATAGTTATAGACAACTTCAGTTTTTGATGCTAGAAGAAGATCATTTAGAATTCTGGTCTTATAGAAAAACCTATTATTAGATTGTTCAAAAATATGGTACAAGTTTGTTGGGGTATCACCAAAAATTCTTTCAATAACAGGTAAAGCTTTATTTTGAAAAACTGACTCAACATCATTCTCCTTTACAATAATTGAACACTGAGGAAAATAATGCGTAATATAACTAATTGAAGTGATGACGTTTTTTAAGCGATCCTCACTTTCAATTCTACAAGGCATTAAAAAAGTTAAATTATTCATACTCTACCTCAATCCAATCCTTAGGTAACAAGTCACTCATATCATAATCATTATACATTGACCCAAACCAAGGTTTAGGGGCAACGATTGGTTTTGTTGGTGTTTGAATTAACCAAGCACCCCACCAACTCATTGTACTATTTGCAATAATACCCCCACTGCAAAGAGACATCATACACAAGTCAAAGTATGGAATAAGTGCTTGTTGCCTACCATAAAGTGTATCACAAGTTTGCGAATACTTTTCATTATATTCAGACAACATAAAGCGGTCATTTTCAAAAAGTTTTTGGTCTTTACACCACTCAATATCATCAGAGAATATAAGAACTGGACAATCATCTGGAAAAAGAGTTAGTGCCTTTTCATAATACTCAATCGGACAGGCAGGGTGTGCTTCTGGTTTGACTAAGTAGTCACCACGACGAACGTGAATAAAAATTGGGTTATCAAGTTCTTCTACTATTTCTTTACAAGGTTCTAGAATTTCTTTCTTGAACGTATAATCTTTACGAATAAGATCACTCACGTTTGAAAAATATTTTTCTGTCGTAAAATAATCGTGAAGATTTACATTGTCTGGGCAAGTATCAAAAAACTCTTGAACAAAGTGAAATTGACCTGTCGAAATACTTTGGACATTCAGAAAACCAAAATTACTTTCTTGAACTGAACTCATCTCAAAGCAATCAAAAAGACCATAGTTGGAATCACCATAACTATCTGGTTTTGGAATCAACCAATCAAAACCACGATGAGCAGCAATACCACGCAAACCAGCATACTGAAACATCTGGTTACCTAATCGACCATTAGATCCTAATCTATTGTAACTTATAGTCATAATATAAACTTATTATTTTTTTGTACCGTATAAGATAAAGTTAGTGTGACATTTTCTAACTTCTTCTTCTACTTCAATTTCAAAATCTTTCGAAGCATAATCAATAAAATAATCAGAACTCATATTTGCAGTTGTTATATTATTATATGTAATATAAAACTTATTAGCACTTACAATGATATTATCATAGTAAGATTTTTGAAGCTCAAATGCACATTCAGAATAAGCATAATTACTAATAAGTAAATCAATTCCTTCAACAGACTCAACCTCATCATAAAAAACTTGAGAAGTTTTTCCATCAAGATCTTTAAAATTACTCAAATACTTTTTAGATAATTGATTTACTTCTGGAAGATCAATAATTAAATAATTTTCAAAGTCAAGCAAAACACTAAGACTTTTGCACAATCCTCCATATCCTCCACCAATTTCTAAAATATTATCAACTTTTTGACCCGATAAGAAATTATGAATATCTAAAGTATTTTTAATATATCGAATTGTTGTTGGAGACATTTCTCCAAATTGTTCATATTCAAATGTAACTGGATTACCAATCTTATCATTTTCTCTAAACTTAGATATTTGTTCTTCAGTTAAAGTATCAGCTTTTTTCATTTCGCTGATGTAAAGGTCTGACTGTTCTTTGGTAACGTGTTCTAAAATTTCCTGATACAATCTATTTTTTCTGAAATTTATAAAAAGAGTATCATCTTCAACAAAAGATTTACATACCTTTAAATAATTTACAGCATTAACCTCAGGAACTTCCCATTCGTAAATCATTCTTTTAATTTCTCCAAAAACTTAATTGAAATAATTTAAAAATATAAAGTCTTCTAAAACTTCATATTGTTTACACCTTTCTAAATTATCTTGAATAGCGTTCATCTTATTATAGTACAATTCGTCAGATATATCAAATTCTTCTGCCAATAAAATAATTCCATCCGAATTAAAATATTTTCCAATATCTGGTGATCCCATATAAATGGGAATAGTTCCAGTAGCAAAACAATCCATAATCTTTTCAGTGAAGTAAGATTCATAAAATCCATTTTCAATTACAACTGAAAACATATAATCACAAAGACCTTCTTCTTTATTGGCAATCTCATTAAATCCACGACCGTAAAGATCAACTTGATCTCCAATCATTTCTACCCATTTACATCTAATTTTTTGTCCATCTGTTAAAGATTTATTAGATGAAATCATAGAAATCATCTTAGTCTTTTCATAAATCTTTGGTTCTTTAATCCAAAATCCTTGAGCAGGAACCCATTTAAACTTAGGATCTAATGATATAAGTTCTTTATCGTGAGTAAAAATTAAGTCAAAAATTTTAGTATATTCATTTAGGTTTTCTTTAATATGATTATTAATTTCAGGTTTTATATACTTTGATTCAAGTAACCATGCATATTTTTTACCAACAATATTATCATGAAAGGCAACTGGAATTGTATCATCAATATAAAATGTTTCGCCAATAGTGGAATCATGAACCCAATCAATATATTGAGATACTTTTCCATGAACAGAATATCCAGTATGACCTCCTGTACGATGAGTAAATGTATCACCAACTAAGTTGAATTTCTTTTTCATAAATGATATGATATATAAAATATAATGCTTAGGTACAAATGAGAGTCATATCATTTTCATTATACGGCGATAATCTAAAATACACAATAGGTGCAATAAAAAATTCCGAACTAAAAGAAATATTTTTTCCTGGTTGGGAGATGAGAGTATATCACAATGACTCTGTACCTAATTATGTATTAGACCAACTGGCGAGCAATAATGTTGTTCTAATTAACACAGGTGTAGATCAAGGATTCTGTAATGCAATGTGGCGTTTTGCTCCCGCATCAGAAAAAGTTGAATGCTTTATTTCTAGAGATTGTGATTCTAGATTATTTGAGCGTGATGCAGTTGCCGTTCAAGAATGGTTGGAGTCTGGTCAATGTTTTCATATTATCCGAGATCATCCAGGCGGTCACGCTTGGGAAATTAGTGCAGGTATGTGGGGTGCAAGAGGTTGTTTTGTTGAAAATATTCAAGACAAAATTAATGAGTATATTCAAACAAGTTCTTGGGTAAATGACCGTGCAGTAGATCAAAGGTTCTTACAGGAAGTTATCTATCCTAGAGCGTGTGAAAGTTTATTTCTACACGATGAATATTACAACTATGAGGGTATAGGTGTTCCAATTAAAAGAGATCGCAAGTTAGATGACTTTGCATTTATTGGTGAACCTTTTGATGAAAATGATCAGCAACTATCAAACCATCGTGATATGATTATTCAAAGATATTGAAGACCATCTGGAAGAATTTTTTGTTTATGAAGAGAAATATTCTTTTCATAAATTGATTGATCTTGAGGGTAAGGTCTCGCCACTTTTCCAACTGGAAGAGAACATACTTTGATATGATGTAAATCTTTTATCCTATAACCAAAAGAAGATGACCGATGAGCCATATCAGCATCTGCATAATAATATTGATATTCAGGGTTATACATTCCTATTTCCCTGAATATTTTTTTATGATATAGACCATAATTCATAACTACTTCACCACCAGAACTACTAAGGTTACATAAACACCATCCATCAGACTGATTAGTACCCTTCAACCATTCAGGATCCTTAGTATCTTCATAAGATCCATACTTCCAATTAAAAAGATAGACATCATATTCAGACTCAATTTCACTAAAAACTTCTTCCCAATTGTTACATAAGATAACGTCATCGTTCCACTGACATACTAGTTCGTGTGTAGATTCTTGAATACCAAGATTCATAAAATGTGGATAAGAACTTCTACCACCAACTTCAATTAATTTAATATTAGGATGCTTGATTTGCTTAATGTACTCGATTGTACCATCAGTGCTTCCACCATCGACCAATACCAACTCCAATCTATCATCAGAAAAAACTGTATTCTCTAATAAAATAGGAAGTATATTTACTCGGTTTAATGTTCCTGTTACAATGCTAATCATTTGTTTAAATAGTCAATAAAATTAAAGTTATCAATTCCCATAATAAGTGCTAGAAGACTTACATTTGAGAAACTGTATAAAAAGTATTTACACTTAGATAATAGATAAACACTAGACAAAACCTCTTCATTGACTTGACTTCTATTCAAGCAATTATGATGTATTGATTGTTGGTTATCACTAATTATAATAGTTTTATCATAGATTATTCTATCAGAATATCTATTCAATAATGCATCAAGATAAAATTTATCATCAGTCGCAACAAATATTTTTTCTATATTGAATTTGTCTATAGAATCAAAAATATGATTTAACTGCAATTCTGGAAGTTCAGTTTTCTTATCAGTACCTCTTATCTGTACACCTAAAGTATTAGAGTCAATATTTAATTCAACTTTTTTATTTTCAAATTTATTTAAATATTCATCTTTGATTTTTAATACATTATTGTAAACTTTGTTTTTAATTTTTATGTTTTCTAGATTAGCAGGAGTATGAGCGTTATATTGTTGTTGATAGAGTTGATTTGAAAAAAATCTTTCTAACCACCACTCTCCTACATTATATTTCTTTTCAGTTGTAGGAGAAATATTTTCAAATAACTCTAGAGTTTGAGGGTCATCTATTTCAATATTATAATCATCATTTTCAACATAATGTTCTAATGCCATATCAATGATGCCACAAACAATAGAACAAAATCCTTTATATGAATAATTAAATCGAGGATCAGAATAAGATATATATCCAGTTTTCATTATGTTATCGCAAAATATGTATTTTATTTTTAGTTAAGATAGGTTCGCCATCAGTATAATCTCTAAGATATAGATGAAAATATATTTTTGGGTGTTCCAACTCAATTGAATTTACAAACTCAGAAAATGCAGATTGAAACATATGTACTTCTTCAGCGTTTTCTAAAATTTTCCTATAATTATACATCAAAAATCGACTATCATTATAGTTTAATGTTTTATCATACTTAATGATTTTATATTGCTTCGGCAATCTACTTTCATCTATAGTAAGAGAACCGAATTGATGTTTACTATCATCAACTACAAATATATACTTTTCATTATTAGGATTTAAAAAATTAAAAACATAATCTTCATACTCTAAATTCCTTTCACAATAAAAATTATCCAACCTAAAAGATGGGTCAAACCCATGCATTTTATAAAATGCTTTATCGAAGCGAGTGTTTAACCCACCAAGACCATCAAAACCTATGTGAATAATATCATTTTCAAAGTCTATATTATTTTCTTTTATAAATTGAAGGCATTGATAATCTGAAAGATTATCTACCACAACTTGACGACCATTTTCAAATACAAATGGATAATAACCTGACTTATCTTCAAAGGGAATTACATCCAAATGCTTTATATCCCTAAACATAAATTTTACATTTTCATAAAAAATATCTTTACAGAAGAGAGCGACATCATCATACTGTTCACAAAAATATCTAACAAGACCATTGCAGATTATATGGTCACCCAGTCCCATATGTTGTCGTATATATTTTTTGGTCATTTTAACTCCAGATAATTTCCCAGTTTTCTAATTTTGGAAAGAGCATCATATTTAAATAATGATTATTGCAATTCGGACCATCACATCTACGATGAGGTTCTTTTCTTGCATATGCGTGTAAATGTATTTTAAAATTATCAAGTAAGGAAGCTAATTGCATATGATAAGTGAATAAAGAAGTAGCATTTTCTATAAAATGAATATCATCAGAGTTCTCTAGTATTTTAAAAATATCTACAAAATTTGGAGAAAGGTTATGAAGGTTAATGATATTCGAATACTTTAGATATTTTCTATCAATAAGATGTTCACCATAATCACATACGACAGAATATGGTTTAGATAAATTCAAACTATTAAAAAGTTGCTCTTCAAGATCGTATCTTCTAGAAAAAAAGAAATCTTGATTTTTTATATCAGGACTTAAACCAAGTTTGGTATAAAAGTTATCAGAATTTGATGATGGACCAGAATGAATATATGTACCAAAAGGATTTTGGAAACTCCAATAATTACCATTTCCAATAATTGGATAAGGTTCATTAACTCTAGTATCAATTACATCTTCAGTATTGCATATTCTTTCATAATCATAATTAACAATTGTAGAGACTTTCGGTTCATCTGCATATAACAAATCTACAAAATGTTTACGGGACTCATCATGCTCTAAAACTAGATAAACTTTTTCATATTCATGATCCCTAATTAAGTATCGTACTAATCCATTAATAGTAATCCAATCTCCGTAAGCATCATAATGCCTTACAAATATTGTTTTCATATGTATGATGGATGATCGGTACAAACACCAAAAGAATTATCAAAAAAAGTTGTGTCAGTTAAACCAACGATATCATTTTTACTAATTAAAGGAATAATAGTATTTTCATCAATTTTCATTGAAAGATCATGTAACCAAATCTTTCCAGTTGAAGTATAAGTAAATGGATCAGAAGTATGACAAAAAGAATGATATGCCCAACATTCTTTTGCTGCTTCAAGATTTTTACAATGCAACCACAAATAATGCCTACGCTTATCTAACCAATTATGATCAACTTTATATTGTGGTTCATCATGCCCCAACCAAAGTTCACCATCAATTGAACGAATATCAATTTCTACATGATATCCATTACCAATTGCACAATCAATATAACTTGGGCGATTTTCTTTATCAGGAACTGGTCCACGAATATTACCGCGATGAGAAATAATAATCACAATTCTTCAATCCTCAGAGACTTATCTTCAATAAACAGATCATAAAATGGTTTATCTGCTCTCAATTCGTGATACTTCGCTCCCCATTCAGCAAGTTGCTTTGCAGTTAACTCAGTCCAATCAATTTGTTTTCTAGAACCGCGAGCAGTCCAATAAACTATTGTATGTCCTTCATCATACAATTTATTAATTTTCTCTATATTTTCTGTAATTGGTTTTGCTTTGGTATAATCGTGAGTAGTTCCAAAGTCAACAGAAGTTTCCCGATGGCAAATAGTTTCATCAATATCGACATAAATGACTTTCATTGATACATATTTCTCCTATAATTCTCATTGGGACAAGTATCAACATCAGCAACTTCTTGTTTAGTTAAGAACTTAACACCACCCAAAAGTTTTGCACCGATAAAAATATCAGCAGACTTTTCACACATTAAAGTTGAGGCAGCACAATCTTTTTTGGATGCAGATGCTGTAATTATACCGTGATTTTGCAATAAAATCAACTTAGGAAAATAACCTTCACAATTTACAAATTCTGTTACGTGTTTCTCAACTAACTTTAAAATTTCTTGTCCAGGAGGTGCATAAGGAACAACACAAGACTTGATACCATTTCTTACGATTTGGTCAGGAAACCAACGATGTTCTGCAAAGTCATATATTGCTTCTGAGCAGAGTATCTTAGTCGTATGTGGAGGGTGTGTATGAGCGATAAAATTAATCTCAGGAAATGTCCTCATAATCCAAGCGTGAAATGAAGTCTCAATGCTTGGTTTCTTATGCGACAGTTCTATTTGTGCTCCGTTGGTATTGCACAGTGTCAAATCTTCTTCGGATAATGTATGAAGACTTGTCCCACTTGCTTTTATTTTAAAATTATCATCATCTCTTACAGAAACATTACCCTCACCACAGATGGTGTAGTCACTAATTTCTCTTGCTAGTTCTAGTATTTCAGACATTGTTAAGAAATGTTTTTAGTTTATTTAGATCCACCTTCCAGGGAGAGTTCAGACCACCAGAAATAGAGAGAGCACCATCACTTTCTATATTCTCTTCAACTCTTTCTACAAACTCAGTATCATTAAAATGATGAAGTTGAGTATGCATCATTGAATATTCAAAGCGTGTATTAATATCAAAGAACAAAGGACTATTGATAGAAATAACTTTTGTTTCGGGTGAAGAGAAGATTACATTGCACATACCACCACCAATTGGTCCGGCAACATACTTAGCAGAGTTGAATAAACCAATCTTCTCTTTCATCGTCATATTTTCACAAAAAACTTCCTCATACCCATAAGACTTAAAAAGTTCTACAACTTCATCTTCATTCACACAACGGCGACGTTCAGTATAGTTGGTTCCAATATTATCCAGATTATTATGTAACCAAGTGCGACGAGAAATATAAATCTTCTCTAGTCCTTGGTATTCCCCCTTCATGCGGTTAATAATATCAAATACCCCAGAGTGTGGTGGAGTGTTTGAAAGACCATTGTGGGTCAATGAAGACCCCACTACAACGGTGTTATAGAGTGTTTCTAGATTTAAAAATACAACATCTTTTCTACGAATACCAAGAAGTTCCAAACACTCCCATACAAATGGATAAAGATCATCTTTACCTTCTGGAGGACTTACAAGAAGTTTAAGATCTGGATGTATCTCTTTCTCATTAAAGTACGAATACAAATATGGAAGAGTATCATAAATGAAATGATAATAGTTCGCCATATTGTAAACAAAATAAAAGACTGGTACTGAGCAAAAGTTTTTAAATTGGAATGGGAGTTTTACTTCATATTCCATTGTTTTTTCATAAACTGTCCCTCTACCCAAAGACATTAACATTTCTTTGGTTGGAAGAGTAAGTCTTCCAGTCTGATGAGAAAATATAAGTGGTTGTGGGTAATGCTTTGATAATCCCGTAAACTGACAAGAGAAAAAGTATGCTACTTCAATATCTCTCCCATTTTCATCCTTTTCTTTTAGAAGTCTTGTTCTTCCAGAATTCCAGTACTCAATTGGTAAAATAGTCTTCTGCATACTCATAAGGGTGCCAATCAACTTTATTAAAAAATCTTTGCCAATATTGATATGTTTTTAAATCATTAGGAGTACCCCAACAAATATAATTATCAATCTCAAAATTCTTCACTTTATATCCTAATGTTATTGCTTCATTGAGCATACTATCAACATAAAACTCACCATTCACCCTATTATCATTCTTATAGAGTGCATCTAAAGAACGGAAAAATATTTCTCTTGAACGGAAAAACATTGTTCCAGTAATGGCAAATTCTTCTATAGGATTTGTTCCTGTAAATTTCTTTACATCAACACTGCTTACATTTCCATCTTCATCACATTTCACCCAAGAATATGCTTCTGGTTGTAAATGACTTGTGTAATTATTCCTATAAGTCCATACTATTATATCATTTTCTTCATCATTTACCAAATCTAAAAATTTATCGGCATCATAAAACACACCATTATCGCAAGCAGAAATTAAAATCGAATTATCTGGTTCAATAACATTGACGATTTTTTCGGTCGAGCAAGCCTGACCTTCAAGAACTGCATCAATCCATACTGTGTTTTGACCAGGTGATTGATGTTCCTTTAGACAAGCATAAACTACATTATCAGTTTTTGGTAGACAACGAACTGCCTGATCTACCATATTCTTACCATTGATTTTAATAAATGGTTTTGGTTCCGTGTACCCTTCCTTTGAAAATCTACTACCTGCTCCTGCCATTGGAAGAGCAAGAGTACAATTTTCTAATCTTACTTCTTTCTGACCTTCTAGTGCTTTACGATAATAATTAGACCAACTATTGTAAATGTCTAAATCAAATGGCGTTCCCCACTGAAGCATATAAGGAACTTCATAAACAAGACTTGTTAGATTATCACGGACAAGTAGATTATAAACAAGACTTACATAATATTCACCATTGGTATTAATATCTTCTTCAATCAGTTGTTTAAAATATTTTTTAACATAACTACCTTTTCTAAAATAGTAGTTACCCGCAGAAGCAAACTCAGACATTTTATCATCTGTGAATGGTTGCTTCTCACGAACCTCTAAGATCTTATTGTTTTCATCAGTTCTACAAAATGCATAGTTATCACTACCAAGCATATGTGGATGAAAACCCGTGTAACAAATTACACATCCATCACACTCAGTTTCATCTACAAATTGTTTAAAGTGACGATAATCCCAATAGATTGAAAAATCACAATAATTGATGATGACCTCCTCTTCATCATCAATCAAATGATCAAATTCAGAAACAGAAAATACTGGTCCTTTCTTATGCCTAGGTATTGTAACTATTGTTTTTTTCTCTACTAGTTTATCTAATACGTTTAAGATATTAGTCTCTTCTTCATGTTTATCATTAATAATAAAAATAAATTTACTATCTTCTGGGTAAAGATTGACAATATGTTCTATAACTTTCTTTCCATCAACCTCAATAAGATATTTGGGAATGTCATATCCAGCAGCAGAAAATCTGCTGCTCATACCAGACATTGGAATAACTACTTTCATAAAATATTTTTAAGTATTTATTTTATACCATTCATAAGTTTTTTCAATACCATCACGAAGATCAATCTTAGGTTCCCATCCAAGTGCCTTGATCTTATCCACGTTCAAAACTTTGCGAGGGGTGCCATTTGGTTTAGTTGTATCCCACTCAATATCACCCATAAATCCAACAACATCAGAAATTGTATGAGCAAGTTCTTTAATCGTTACATCTTCACCAGTTCCAACATTGATTGGTTCTGGACTATTATAATCTTTCATACAAGTAAAGCAAGCTTCTGCAAGATCATCAACGTGTAGAAACTCTCTCATAGCAGATCCATCACCCCAGAGTTTTACAGAACCATACCAAGGTCCACCCATATCAATAGTATAACCGTGCTCTTTCATATAATGAAACTTGGCAATCATCGCAGGAAGAACGTGAGATGTTTCTAGATCAAAGTTGTCATTAGGTCCATAAAGATTAGTAGGCATCAATGAAATAGCATTAAACCCATATTGCTTACGATATGCCTGGCACATTTTAATGCCAGCAATTTTAGCCACAGCATAAGCATCATTAGTTGGTTCTAAAGGACCAGTCATTAATTGATCTTCAGTAATTGGTTGAGTTGCAAACTTAGGATAGATACATGACGATCCAAGGAACAATAGTTTTTTTACTCCAAACTTTCTAGCAGCATCAATAATGTTTGATTGGATCATCAAATTATCATAAATGAAATGCGCTGGGTAATCATTGTTTGCACCAATACCTCCAACTTTTGCTGCTGCAAGATAAACATATTCGGGTTCATTTATTCTAAAAAATCGTTCAACATCATCTTGCCTTCTTAAGTCCCAGTGAGAAGAAGGTGTTGAAAGAATATTCGTATACCCTTTCATATGAAGCATACGAACAATTGCAGAACCAACTAATCCATTGTTTCCTGCAACATAAACGCGACTTTCACTGTCCATAAATGCACATATCCTCAACTAATTGTTTGAAAGAAATCTTAGGTTCCCAACCTATTTTTTCCTTTGCCTTAGTGGCATCACCTAATAAAGTCTCTACTTCAGCAGGTCTGAAATATTTAGCGTTGACCTTGACAACCGTTCTACCGGTATTTTTATCAATACCAACCTCATCTAGACCTTCACCTTTCCATACAATATTCATACCAAAGTAAGGTGCTGCTTCCTCTACAAACTCACGTACAGAATACTGCTCACCAGTAGCAACAACATAATCGTCTGCTTCATCCTGCTGAAGCATCAACCACATCGCTTCTACAAAGTCCTTAGCGTGTCCCCAGTCACGTTTTGCATTTAGATTACCAAGTTCAAGAACATCTTGCTGCCCAGTAGAAATTCTTGAGAGAGCACGAGTAATCTTACGGGTCACAAAGGTTTCTCCACGTCTAGGGGACTCGTGGTTAAAGAGAATGCCCGTGCAAGCATACATCCCATAGGACTCACGATAGTTTTTCGTGATCCAATACCCGTAGAGTTTTGCTACACCATAAGGAGAGCGGGGATAAAAAGGAGTAGTTTCACGTTGAGGAATTTCCTGAACCAAACCGTAAAGTTCGCTTGTAGATGCTTGGTAAATGCGAACGTGCTTTTCCATACCCAAGAGACGAACTGCTTCAAGAATACGAAGAGTACCCATACCATCGACATCAGCAGTGTATTCAGGCATCTCAAAGGATACTTTGACGTGACTCTGAGCACCAAGATTATAAATTTCATCTGGTTGGACTAACTGAATAACTCTTACTATATTAGTAGAATCTGTTAAGTCTCCGTAATGTAACTTAATATTTTGATACAAATGGTCAATACGTTGAGTATTAATTTGAGAGGCACGACGAATAATGCCGTGAACTTCATATCCTTTTTCCAAAAGGAATTCAGCAAGATATGAACCATCTTGCCCTGTGATTCCTGTAATTAATGCTTTTTTCATACTTGACAATTTGTAAAATCTATACTACCGTTTCTTGTTGCCCAAATTGGATATTCTTTACCATAAATGTTCCAAACTTTTGCTTGATCTGGACCAACAGGAACACCAGAATATCCAGCAGCATTCCAGATAGTTTCATATGTATCATCTTCATGAAAAGTAAAGTCTTGCGACTCCGCTTCAACTTTCAAAATCAAAGATAAAACAGACTGATCGTGTCTATTTTCTTTGAAAATTGGATCATTTGGTAGTTTTGATGGAGTATCATCAAGGTAATGACCATCATTCTCTAGTAAAATATCTTTCCACTTTTGAACTACACTTCTCATAAGAGGTGTATTTTTCATAAGAAATGAGGTAGCAATAATTTGCCTGGTCATCATATAATCATCATTTTCACCTATTACCCTACGGTAAGTATCCATTTTTGTCCATTGAATTTCAGGAAGATCTAATGTGAAAAATACACCCTCAGTTTCAAGACACTCTTCATAATATTGTTTCAACTTTTCAAGACCATTTCTATTCAGTTCACAACCAGAATCAACATAAAGAATAACATCATCTTCAGGAATGTTATTCAAAACCTCGCTGATAATATAAGGTTTCCAAACCCAATAAAAATAACCCCTGACGGAATCTCCCTGTTTCCAATTCAACTTATTAACATAATTTTCCCAAAAATCATTGGTCAAATCATTTTCACCAAAAATATGAATTTGCTTAAAGACAGCAAAATTCTCTGCCTGCTCTTTAATTCTATTTTTACCTAGAGTATAGTTACTATCTCCAAAACATACTAAATGCAAACTCATAGTAGATACTTTAATACCACCCTATTATATCAAAAAAGGCAAATTTGTGCAACCAAATCACACAATAAATGATTTAAGTTTATCTATACTATCCTTATAAGTTGAATATGGTCTTGGACAATGTGCATCAACATATTCTATAGATTCAACACACCAATAGTTTTTATCCAACCTACCAATAATTTGACCTGGTTTATCTAACCCAGGTTTAAGAGGATCTAGAAATCCTCTAGTATAATATAGTTTTTCATACTGAGAAAGATTGATTTTTTCAGAAACATATAGCTCATCAGTATTCCAACCAAAATTTAAAGAGTTTAGTCTATTAACAAAATTTTCCCAAGTCTCATTTTCATCCTCTAAAACAACGGAAGAAAAAGTTTTACCATAGGCAGCAAGATAACATATTGGATATCTGTTTCCTACAATTGGAAACTCATCATTCAAATAAGCATCTGAAGAATAAATTGAAAATTGATCGTGACTTGTAGGTAGTCTTGATAGAAAATAATCCTTATTTAAAGGAAGCATATCAATATCTGTTACCAAAACTACTCTATCTGGAAACAACTTGGTTGCATATAGTCTAAGTATTTGAGACTGCAAAGAACTTTTGACATTTGGTATTTTAGGAAATTCTTCACTCCCAACTAAACCATAGAACGTATCAAAACCAATATGATTCCAGAATTCTGTTACTATTGGTGCAAATTGACAGTAATCTGGGTTTCTATCGCTTGAAAATATAACTAACGGTTTTTGACTATTCATTACAAAAGACCCTCCTTAATAGAATTAATCCACCAACTAACTTTTAACTTATCCATATTAAATGTTTTCATTCTCATTTCAACTAACTTATCTTCTAAAAATTCTTTTGTTACTTCTTTAAAAGAATTCACAATAATAACTGGTAGTTCGGTTAAACACTTATTATAATGTACATGACTTTCAACTATAGGTATTATACCACAATAAAGTGATTCCCATAGTCTAATAGTATCAACACCATTACCTCGTGGACAAAGAATGAAATGATGAGATGTTATTCTTTCTTTGTATTGATCCAATGTTAAATTTGGTTGGTCAACGGTACACCAATCATTTGTCTCAAAATATTCATATAACCACTGCCTACTAGACGGATGTGTACTAACTCTATGATTGATGTACAAAAGTTTTTCAAAATTTGTTTCCTTTTTTTCAGCAATCTGAGAGACAGTAAGACTTAGAGATTGATAGTAATCACACGCTACACCTAAAGGCACTGGGATTAAATCTTTATGATCATACTCAACGTTTTGTGCGTACCATTTTGAAATGCAATCTGGTTTTGTATTAAATAAAGATTCTCCAACTCCCGTATCACTTTCGTGACTAATTAACTTTAAATTTTTAGCAGAATTTTTATTGTTTAAAATATCAAATAACTGTGGTAAAAATTCATACTTTGAAAAAATTATATCTCCATCATTTAAAGAAAAATCTTTTTCTATAACTTGAACAACTTCACCTTGCCCAGGAGTATCTGGATAAACATTTCTAGCAAAAACAAAATCACATTGTTTTAAAAAATTTACATTACTCAGAATATCATTCATATTTTATTTCACCACCAATAAATTTTCAATAACCAAGAAGTCTAATTCGGTATTATCTAAAACGTGAAATGCATCTTTTAGTGTAGTTAAAATTGGTCTACCTTTAATATTAAATGAGGTGTTCAATATTACTGGAATCTTTTCCCTTTGTTTCATACAGGTAAGAATACTATAAAATAAATCGTGTTGATTTTCATTTACCGTTTGAAGTCTAGCAGTTCCATCAACGTGAGTAATTGAAGGCAATTTGTCTCTATACTCCTCTTTAACAAAAGGAGCATAACTCATATAGTCTGCACTATAAGCATCATCAAAATAAATTTGTTTATCTTCATCTCTACATACTGGTGCAAATGGTCTAAACCATTCTCTAAATTTGACCTTTGCGTTCAAAACATCTTTCATATCTGTAAAAGAAGGATCACAAATAATGCTCCGATTTCCAAGTGCTCTTGGTCCTACTTCAGAATATCCTTGTATGATACCACCAATTTTTCCATCAGAAATTAAGTCAACTATTTTTTCAACACTGGTGTCTGCAACTTTATAATTACCACTCTTTAAATAGAGATCAATATCTTCTCTATCTAAAATATCAAATCCACTATAAACCAATGGTTCTATATGCTTTTTGACTTTATATAAGTATTGTCCTAATGACTGCCCACAATCATTAGGGTTTGGTGGCACATATAAATCAAAACCCCTTTCACATAAAACCTTTTTTAATTTTTGATTGAACACCACATTCAATGCACATCCACCAGTTAGAACAATATTCTGATTATTCTTATCAAAGAAACTTAAAATAAAATCTAACAAAAGTTTTTCAAAGACATGTTGAGATGTTGCTGCTAAATTATAACTACTTTCTCCAGACAAAGAATTTAAACTTAAATCCAATCCAATCTCATTACCTAAAGTTTGAAGATTTCTATGGTGATAGAATGACTCCATTGGTGCTAACCATTCATTCACCACTCTTCCATACGCACATATTCCCATCACCTTTCCAGCATAAGATAAGAATACACCTAGGTCATTATTATCTTTACCTGGACTAACTTCGCTAATAGGAACACCTATAAGAGAATAAGCATTACCAAAATCCATACCAGATTTATGAATTTCAGTTACTTCATTTCCAATCGCATTGTATACCTTTGTTGTTGTATGTGCTCCAAAATCACTACCACCACCATCAACTGTAAAAACTAAAGCTTCCTTGAAAGGTGATTGAAAGTATGATCCATATGCGTGAGATATATGATGACCATCAAAACTCTCTAACTGAGAATTTGGAAAAATTCTACTGATAAGTTGCAAATCATTTTGATCTAATACTGATGAATATATGATAACTTCTGGATCAACACTAATTTGCTCTTTTATATAATTGAGAAATTCCTCTCTTACTTTTTCTCCAACACCCAGTGACCAACTATCGAATTGATTGCTATACATTGCATACCTAATATCAGAGAATCTTTCTAGTTCTAAGATTCTCAAATCTCCATTGGTATCAACAAAAGTAGCTGATGCATCATGAGATCCATACAAACTCAATACACTACTTGTCATAAAAGACTCCACCAACTAACTTAATGTAACCAGTAAATTATATATTATACTAAAAAAGGTGGGTTTATACAACCCACCTCTGGTAACTCAGGCTCGCCACCAATTCTTTAACTGGAAATTGGAAACCAGGCGGGAGAGAGTCCCATCCGCACCACTTGCTCTTTGATGGAGAAGCAAGAAACCAAATAGGGTCATATTGACTCCACCACTTGATTTTAAGAAACCAAGAAAAGTTGGGTTAGTTTTGTAATTTCACTAATCCCAAAGAATGCACATAAGAAAAGCACATCCCATAGTTTAAGTTTGATAGCAAATGGTACTGTGAGTAATCCTCCAATACATTTGAGCATCAAACCATTTTTAAAATCTCCCCATAACATGATTTGATAACCAATTATAAGGAAAAGGTTCCCAAGATATCTTAGGACACTTGTTTTAGACATAAGGG
>Ga0129336_10000578_pt1 | contig 21600 bp, 11 predicted proteins | sample CPB6_02_DNA_FD_96878 | JGI IMG/M metagenome (GOLD analysis project Ga0129336, IMG submission 96878) | Freshwater to marine salinity gradient microbial communities from Chesapeake Bay, USA - CPBay_Sum_0.6_0.2_DNA | ecosystem: Environmental > Aquatic > Marine > Coastal | place: USA: Chesapeake... | reverse complement strand
TTATTTTTTTTGTAACAACACCATAATTTTCAATTATGCAGCGAATCCATTCCTTTTTCATAAAGTATTTTGGTTTTTCGAAAAATGGACAAAAATAAATGTCCAAAAATAAAAAAACCAAAATACTTTATGAAAAACAAAGGATTTCTTTCCCCTACATATGGAGTGAACTTTTTTGAGGCATTTTTCCGAAAAACTGCGTTTTTACCTACATTTATGTAGTGTATTTATTAAAATGTTATCTCACAGATTCTACAGTATTTTATAAGTTTACAATCCTCTGGACCAAACTCAATAATATCTTCTTCTATTTCGTGACAACATAATTCATTTACATTTTTTTTACATTCTTTTAATAATTCATTAATTCGTTTTTTTTCTTCAATATAAAAAAAAATTTCTTTTTCTAATATATCAAAATCATTATCTTTATTGGATTTAATTGCATAATCAAATTCATTACATAAATTTACTGTTGTTCGTTGATAACTATCAATAATAACATTAATATTATTAATAATAGTTTCATAATGTTTTTTATAATATAAATAATACTCTAACGACATAATTACGTATTATTTATTAATTATCTTAATGTATTTAAATGGTTTAAACATATAATGATCTCCATGTTTCTAGTCCATCAGATTCTTTTTTAATTAATTTGTCTACAATATTTTTAGTGACGACAAACGGAAATTCAACTTTTAATGACATTTCACCTTCAAATAGATTAGTTCCTGGTTTCATTAATCTATATAAGTTTAGTTTTGTATATATAATTTCTAAACAACGTTTCATATTTCTTACACCATCTTCTTTATTACAATGATTTTCATTAATATAACTAATTACTTCATCAGAAATAATAATCTCATCATTATTAAATTTTACTTGTTCTCTAATTTTTGGCATTAAATAATTATTAGCGATTGCTGTTTTTTCTTTTCCAGAATAACCTTTTGTTTTAATTCTGTACATTCTGTCTTTTAGAATCGGATTAACTTTACTTTCATCGTTATAACTGAATATGAATAGACATTTACTTAAATCAAAATTAATTTCAGCAAAGTATTTATCATGGAATTGAGAGTTTTGAGTAGTATCTGTTAAATGAGTTAATATGCCAGTAATCTCTTCACCTCTCGGTGTATCACTGATTTTATCTAGCTCATCAAAATAAATAACAGGATTCATACATTTGCTATCAATTAATATTTGAACAATTTTACCCCATGTACTTCCTTCATATGTATAACCATGACCTTCAAGAAAACTGCTATCTGTAGCACCTCCGAGAGCGATAAATGCGAATGGTCTATTCAATATTTTGCTAATACCTTCTTTAATTATTGATGTTTTGCCGGTTCCTGGTGGTCCATGTATAGCAATGGCAGTCCCAATAGCATTAGGATTAGTTAAAAGTTGTCCAAGCATTTGCATTATTTGCATTTTAGCATCATTTAAGCCATATACAGCGTTCTCGAGAGTTTTTTGAGCATTTTCCATAAACTCGTGACACTTGTCAACCCCATCTTCAATACTAATAGGTAATGCTTGATAATTAGTGAAAGGAATTTTCATAAAAGTATCAACCCAGTTTTTAATTTTATAAAATTCACCACTACCAGGCTCCATATATCGTAATGAATTAACCTTTTTCATGGCAGCTGCTTTAAATTCTACAGGAATATTAGATTCTAATAATGTCATTCTATAAGGTTTTTCAATTCTAGTAATTTTATTAATTTCTCTTAATTCTTTAATTAATTTTTTTTGATTATCCAACTCTAATTTTTCGTAAAAAGAGAAATCGTTCATTGTATTTTTATCACTTAATAATTTTCTAAATATTCTATTATTTTTATCCTTTTGCTTTTTTTGTTTTTTTTCGTTGCGTTTTAGTTCTTTTTTATAATCTTCTTCGTAGACTTCAACACATTTTTCAATAGATTTATCATTAGGGTTTTGGTCTAATAAATCTTTAAGTTGTTTAAGGATTAATTTTTTATCTTTTTTATGCGTTTCGTTTGATTCTTTAAGTTCACTTTTAGGGTCAGCAAGTTTAGATTCTTTTTCTTTAGTTGCTTCTTTAGTTGCTTTTTTAATTTCCTTTTTATCGTCATCTTTTTTGGATGATGGTTTAGGTGATTTTTTTCTTTTTTGAACCGTATCATCTTCTTCACTATCTTCTTTTTCAGATTCACTAGAATCATTTTCACTTGATACAGATTCATCTTCATCTTCAGTATCATAATAATCTTCGTCTTCATCTTCTTCATATTCATAATCTTCATCATATTCATCATCATAGTCATCTTCATCTTCGCGAAGTCCGCCAATTGTAAATATAATATTAAATTTGCCAGGTTTTCCTTTTAATTCAATATTTTTATCACTTTCATTGTCGTCATCATTTTCATCTTCATTATCATCAGTGTCATAATCAGAATCTTGTGAACCAAGTGAAATACTTTCATCATTAGAATCTTCTTTAGCTTTATTTTTATTATTTTTTTTATCATTTTTTTTCTGAAAATTTTTAGATTTTTTAAATATTTTTTCTTCTTCTGATTCAGAAGCTGTTTCCCAATTTTCTTGTTCTGATTCTGAAGATTCAATAAATTTCTTATTTTTTTTATTAGTTTTTCTTTTTGGCGATTCTTCTTCATCCTCTTCGGTATTGTTATCTTCAATTGATTTTTTTAATTTTTCACCAGCTTTAATTTTTTTATCGATATGTTTTGATGGAAATATTTTTTGGACGTATTTTCTGAACTCATGAACATCCATCTCATCATTTTCAGAATCACTATCATTAATATTTCCATTATCACTATCAGAATCTTGATTATTTTTCTTTTTACGATTAAGTTCTGCTTTCTTATTAGATCTCTTAATCTGTTCCTTTTTAGATACTTTGTTTGAACTATCGCGTGGCATGGTTGTGTTATATATCTTAAAGTTATTATTTTAAATTGAAATCAATTTTATTTTAAATAATTAAATAAAAATAATTAAATTATTTTAATCGTTAATTAGATTAAAAATCATTTAATTTATAATATATTTTGTATTTAGTTCGTTATTTAAGTATTTAAAATAAGATAATTACATTAATCATTAAATGACTTATTATTTGGTTTTGGAATCGGATTTGGAATCGGTTTTGAATTTTAATTAAAATAAAAAATTGATTTAATTAAAACAATATAAAACTATTGTATTATAATATAAGAGATGTCCAAGTTCACAAACTCCAACTATAATTCTATGAATATTTCAAAAGTTGTAGGGATACAATTTAGTATTCTTTCACCAGATGAAATTAGAAAAGGTTCTGTAGCAGAAATAACTAGCAGAGATACATATATAAATAATAAGCCTGTTATAGGTGGTTTATTTGATCCGAGAATGGGAGTTCTAGAACCAGGGTTAATTTGTCCTACTGACGGATTAGACTATATGCAGACACCAGGTTATAACGGACATATTGAGCTAGCAAGACCAGTATTTTATATTCAATATTTAAATGTAATACAAAAAGTTATGAGATGTGTATGTTTTAAATGTAGTAAATTATTGGTTAGTAAAGAAAAATATAAACAGGCTTTAAAATTACAGGGAGAGACAAGATGGAAATATGTATTTTCATTAGCTAGCAAAATGAAGCGTTGCGGTGAAGATACTGAAGATGGCTGTGGTACTTTACAACCAAATAAAATTAGAAAAGAAGGTCTCGCAACTATATATGCGGAGTGGAAAAATGATGATGCTGAATCTGAACCAATTGTAGTTAAAATTACACCTGAAATGGTTTTGAAGATATTTAAAAGAATATCTGATGAAGATGTTTCATTTATGGGATTTAGTCCACTTTATTCAAGACCTGATTGGATGATTTGTCAAGTAATGTCAGTGCCGCCACCTGCCGTTAGACCATCTGTTAAACATGACTCACAACAAAGATCTGAAGATGATTTGAGTCATATTTTAGTAAATATTATAAAAACAAATAAAACATTACAAGAAAAAATTCAAAATAATGCTCCAGCAAATGTAATTGATGATTGGTCTACTGTTTTACAATATTATGTGGCAACACAAGTAGATAATAAAATACCTGGTGTTGCTTCAGTTGCTCAACGATCCGGAAGACCATTAAAAGCAATTAAAGATAGATTAAATGGTAAAGGTGGACGTATGAGAGGTAATTTAATGGCTAAACGTGTTGATTTTAGTGCACGTTCCGTAATCACAGCTGATCCTAATATATCAATTCGTGAATTAGGTGTTCCAATGAAGATTGCTAAAAATATTACAAAACCTGTTATTGTGAATAAAATTAATAAAGATTTCTTAACAAAATTAGTTAGAAATGGACCTGAAACATGGCCTGGTGCTAAAATACTTGAGAAGAGAAATGGTGAATCTATCACCTTAAAATATTATTTAGACAGAAATTCTATAGTATTAGAAGAAGGTGACATTGTTCATCGTCATATGATGGATGGAGATGCTATCTTGTTCAATAGACAACCTACTCTTCACAGAATGAGTATGATGTGTCATATTGCTCGCATCATGAAGCGAGGTGATACTTTTAGAATGAATGTCGCCGATAAACTTGGTGTCGGCAACAGGGGGCGTTAAAAGCGTGTTACCCTCTAGTGTTAAATATTAACAATTTAATGCGACACAATCAAATTGCTGGAAGTTCCTTAGAGTCTTCGCTACCACTCACTTTTGGAAACAATTGTGAGGAACTCAGTTAATTGCTGAACACAACGGTAAAAATGTGAAGAATTGGATAATCAGCAGCCAAGCTCCTAAACTCGTTATGATAAGAGCAGGGAGAAGGTTCAACGACTAGACGGTTGTGGGTCTCAAATGAAGGATTAATCACCTGATGAGGCATAAGGTATAGTCTAGCCTTACGAGAAATCGTAAGGAATTTGTAAGGAATGACCAAGCCTTACAATGCAGATTTTGATGGAGATAAAATTCGTCTTGTCTCCAACAGGCGACTGCTAATTAAGATGTAGATAATACTTAATTGGGAAAACAGTGTAATATCTACCAATTCTTTAAAGAATTGATATAATCGCCTAGTTATTCTATAATAAAATAATATAAATAAGTCTTGCTAATAATAGTAATAAAATGAATGATTTATTAGAAAAGGTTGATGCGCATAAAGTAAAAGGTGAAATATATAAAATAACGAATTTAATAACAAATAAAATGTATGTTGGACAAACTCGTAGTCATTATTTAAATAGAGAAAAATATAGACCATTCGGACATATGGGAAGATTTAAAAGTCATATAAGCGAATCTAAAAGTATATCAAAGAGTGATACATCTTGCAGATATCTCAATAGTGCTTTTAATAAATATGGCATTGAAAATTTTGTATGTGAATTGATTACTACATGTAACATAGATGATTTAGATATCTATGAGATTAAATACATTAGTGAATTAAATACAAAATTTCCAAATGGTTATAACTTAACAAATGGTGGTCAAAAACAAGGATTTATTAAAGGAAAAAAAATAAAATTAACGGATATTGTAAAACCGATAAAAAAGTCTACATTAAACCGTAATTTAAAACGAAGTGAAGAAACAAAACAATTGATTTCACAAAGATTAAAAGAATATAAAAAAGATCCTTTAGTTAGAGAAAATAATATGAGACGAGTACAACAACAACATTTAAATAATAGATTTGAAAAATATAAAAATATTAATATTGAAAAAAATAATATTGATAAATATATTTCTGTAATAAAAAATAATACCCTTAATTATGAATATATTAGGGTAACATTCGGAAAACTGCGCACAACTTTTGTGGGAAAATATGAAACAATTGATGAAATTAGAAATAGAGCAAGACAATTTATATTAGATATAATAGAATGGCAACGCATCCAAACTGCTGGAACTTCCTTAGAGCTTTCACTACCACTCACATTTGGAAACGATTGTGAGGAACTCGTTTAATTGACGAACCCAACGGTAAAAATGTGAAAGATTGGATAATCAGCAACCAAGCCCCTAACCTCGTTATAGTAAGAGTATGGGGAAGGCTCAGAGACTAGATGTTTGCGGGTTTCAAATGAAGGTCTAACTAACCTGATGAAGCACAAGGTATAGTCCAATCCTTACGAGAAATCGTAAGGTAAAAGTCCATAGAGATGAATCTTCACATGCCGCAAGACCCCGAGTCGGAGGCAGAATTAAAAAATTTAGCAGCAGTGCCTTATCAGATAGTAAGTCCTGCGAATAATGCGTCGATTATAGGTATTTATCAAGATTCAATGCTTGGTTCATATTTATTTTCGAGAAACAATATAAAATTTAGTCCAAGACAAGCAATGAATTTGCTAATGATGTTTAATGGAATAAATGAAGAAAAATTGCTACAAGATATTGAGAAAGAAGGAGGAGTTACAAACTATAATATATTAAGTCAAATAATGCCTCCACTAACAATTAAAAACAAAATTGAAGTAAGAGATGGAACCTATATTCGTGGACAAATGGATAAAGGAGTATTAGGATCAAGATCAAAGGGTCTTTTACAAAGAATTTGTAACGATTTTGGAAATATGGCTTCAGCAAAATTCATAGATGATTTACAGAATATTGTAACTGAATATATGAAATCAGCCGGTTTTAGTGTTGGTATAAGTGATTTGATTTCAAATCAAAGTACTAATAATGAAATAGTAAAAGTAATAACTCAAAAGAAAACAGAAGTAAAAAATTTAATAGATCAAGTTCAAATGGGAATATTCGAGAATAATACTGGTAAAACAAATGAAGAAGAATTTGAAACACAAGTAAATAGTATTCTAAATCAAGCAACATCAGAAGCAGGTAAGATTGGATTGAAAAATTTATCAGAAGGCAATAGATTTGTAACAATGGTTCAAGCGGGTTCAAAAGGTTCAGACTTAAATATATCATTTATGATATCATGTCTTGGACAACAAAACGTAGATGGAAAACGTATTCCATATGGCTTTGAACATAGAACCTTACCACATTTTACAAAGTATGATGATTCACCTGGAGCACGTGGTTTTGTAGAAAGTTCTTATATTAATGGACTATCACCTCAAGAATTATTTATGCATGCTATGGGTGGTCGTGTAGGTCTTATAGATACTGCTGTAAAAACATCTACAACTGGTTATATTCAAAGAAGACTAATTAAAGGTTTAGAAGACCTTAAAGTAGAATATGATATGACCATTAGGACAAATAAAAATAAAATAGTTCAATTTCAATATGGTGATGATGGCATTGATACTACAAAAGTAGAAGATCAAGAAATTCCAATTGTTGAAATGAGTATTCAAGATATTTATAACCATTATTTAGTTCCTGAAGAAACTGGAAAGGTAAAAATCTTAAATAATATATTTTTGAAAAATACAATGACACGATATAAAAAACAACAGGTTGAATATTCTTTAAAAATAAACGAAATCATAACTCAAATGATTGAAAATAGAGATTTAATTATAAAAAATGTATTTAAAGGCAAGGGTGAAAAAGTTGTTAGTTGTCCAGTAGCATTCAATTACATAATCAATAATATTCAAGGGCAATGCTCAATTACATCATCATCTTTAGTCGATATAACTTTAATGGAAGCACTTGAATTAATTCAATATTATTATGAAAATTTGAGCAAAATGTATTATACTGCTCCTACTGATTTATTTAAAGTGTTATACTTCTATTATTTATCACCAAAAGAATTATTAATTGTTAAAAGATTTAATAAAGCAGCATTAACATTATTATTGGATACAATTATGATAAGCTATAAAAGAGCTATTGTTGCGCCTGGTGAAATGGTTGGCATGATTGCAGGCCAAAGTATTGGCGAAGTCTCGACTCAAATGACGTTGAACTCTGTTATATATGAGACACCTATTATGGTAAGAAATAATGAAGGTATAATTCAGAAAATTAACATTGGAGATTTTATTGAAAATAACATTAAAAATTCTAAAAAAATTGAATATTATAAAGATAAAGACACCACGTATGCTGAGATAAATCCTTCTGAAAATTATGAAATTCAATCTTGTGATGAAGATGGAAATATATTATGGAAGAGAATAGAAGCTGTTACGAGACATCCAGTTGTAAATAAAGATGGGACTAATACAATGTTAAAAATTACTACAGATGAAGAACGTGAAGTAGTAGCTACAAAAGCCAAATCATTCTTAAAATTAGTTGATGGTAAAATAATTGCTGTAAATGGTGATGAATTAAAGGTTGGAGATTATTTACCAGTTTCAATTAGAGATATAGATTTCAACGAAAATCGTTTATTAAACTTGAGAGAAATATTATCACCAAATGAATATATTTATTCTAGTGAAGTTGAAAAAGCGCAAAACGTAATGAATGAATATAAATGGTGGTCTAAACATCAAAATAAAACATTTACTTTACCATATAAAAGAAGTGATACATTTGTAGCGAAAGTAAGTGATAAATTAAGAAATGGATGTAAAACAAAGACAACTTTTCAACCTAATTGCATTTATACTTTACAGACTAATATGAATAATTATAATATTCCTGAAATAATAGAATTAAATTATAATTTTGGTTATTTAATTGGAGCTTACGCTGCCGAAGGTTGTATGACTAAACATCAAATATCTATTGCCAATAATGTAGATACTTATTTTGAACCAATTTTAGAATTAATGAAACAATGGAACATTACCACAAAAGTTTATAAACATGAAAATAAATGTCAAGAAGGATGGACTAGTCAAGATTTAAGAATATATAATACATTATTATGTAACTTACTAGAAAAATTATGTGGTAAATTAAGTCATAATAAATTTATAAGTGATAAAATTATATTTTCAAATAAAGAATGTATATTAGGTTTCTTAGATGCATATATTGGTGGTGATGGACATGTTAATATGAAACAAAAAAGTATTAGAATTTCATCTGTATCTAAAAATTTATTAATTGATGTTCAAAATATGTTAAAAGTATTAAATATACATAGTTTTATAATTAAACATAAAAAAGTTGAATCAAATAATAGAGGAACATTGCCCGAAAATATACATCAATTATTTGAATTAAAAATTATAGGAAATCAAATTAAAGATTTAATACCATTATTAAATATTAAATTAGATTATAAACAAAAAAATTTACAAACATTATTAAACCATAATTATAAATATGAAATAACTAAAAAAGCAACATTAATACCAAATGAAATAAATGGTAAAATTATTATGAGCAAACGCAATTATAATTATATTGGTGTTATGTTTGATAAAATTAAATCAATTGAGGAAGTTTTAAATACAACAAATTATGCGTATGACTTAACAGTTGAAGATACAAGAACATTTAACATCTATAATGGTCTTGCGCTCGAAGATACTTTTCATTTTGCGGGAGTCGCCTCCAAATCAAACGTAACTCGCGGTGTTCCAAGAATTGAAGAAATATTATCATTATCAAGTGAAATTAAAAATCCTTCGCTAAGTGTATACTTAAAACCAGAAGACGAAAGACATAAAGAAAAAGCACAAACTATTATGTATATGCTTGAACATACAAAATTACAAGAAGTTGTAAAGTCAACTGAAATATGTTTTGATCCTGATGATTTAAATACATTAATAAGTGAAGATAAAGAATGTATTGAGCAATATAAAGCGTTTGAAAATTTAGTGTCAGAATGTAACGAAATGAATTTAGAAAGCGGAGATACTGAAAAATCTAAATGGATAATTAGAATGGAGATGGATCCTGAAATAATGCTTGAAAAAAATATAACTATGGATGATATAAATTTTACATTAAAGAGTTGTTATGAAAATCAAATAAGCTGTATATATTCTGATTTTAATTCTGACAAATTAATATTCAGAATAAGAATGAATGAAATTATCAAGTCTGGAAATAATAGAGGAGGACAAAAGAAAACAAAAGTAAATCCATTAGATCAATCAGATCAAATTTATATTTTGAAAAATTTCCAAGAACAGTTATTACAAAAGGTTGTTTTAAGGGGAATTGAAGGTCTCAATAAAGTAATTCTTAGAAAAGTTCTTGATAATGTAGTTGAAATTAATGGTATATATAAAAAACAAGATATATGGGTTCTTGATACTATTGGAACAAATTTATTAGATGTGCTAGGACTTGACTATATTGATAATACCAGAACAACTAGCAATGATATAATAGAAATTTATAATATATTAGGTATCGAAGCTGCTAGACAAACTATATATAATGAATTGGTAGAAGTTGTCGAATTCGATGGAACATATATTAATTACCATAACTATAGTGTTTTAGTAGATAGAATGACATTTACACATAAATTAATTTCAATCTTTAGACACGGAATAAATAACGATAACATCGGGCCAATCGCAAAAGCTTCATTCGAAGAGACACCTGAACAGTTTTTAAAAGCAGCGAGACACGCAGAATTAGATACTTTGAGAGGTGTTTCTGCTAATGTAATGTGTGGTCAAGAAGGTTTCTTTGGTACGTCATCATTTCAGGTAGTATTGGATATTGAAGAGATGTTAAAATTAGAGTCTTCAAGTGAATATAAATATGTTAATGTTGATGAAGAAATTGAAAAATTCTTTGGAAATGCTGAGAATCCAGATGATCCATGTGGACCAAATAAAATGACAATACAAAACAATGTAATTACAATTAAAAGTGAAAATATGGGAAATGATAATTCATATAATCCTGGATTCTAATATAAATACTTGTTAATTAATTTAAATATATAATTATTAAATAAATAACTATATATGTCTACATTTGATTTATTAGTAAAAAAAATTATAAATATAGAAAATAATATTTTTTCACCGAAATATTATAACGATAATATTTGTTTTATTGATAAAGTTTTTCTAAGTAGTTTTTTATTTAAAATCAATAATAAAAATAAGTTTATATTTTTACAAAAAGTAAATGATAATTTTTATTATAAAGACAACGCTAATAAAATTAATAATTGCGTGTTTTTATTTAATAAAATACAAAAAATATATCATATTTTAAATAAATTAATAATTAGATATAAATATAAAAAGTCAAAAATAATTATAGATACTGATTTACATTTAAATAATATAAATATTCATGATAAAAATGTAATTTGTATATTGCATAATGGTCTAAAATATTTATTTAAAATAAATGATATATTAAAAATTATATACACATCATTAACCAATTCATATTTGTTTTTTTCACAACCACTACCCATTAAAAATCCTTATAATAATATTCCTTTTGGAAAATCAATTTTATATTATATTTATTATTATTTTACAAATAATATTACTATATATTCAATTAAAAATGAATATATTGATGTTTTTTTTAAATTTAAAGAATGTAATTTTAATATGACAAAATTCGTTAATAAATATGAGCATATTATACGTGAATATTCTATAAAAAATTATATTAATAATTCTACAAAACAAGAACTACGACTCGAAATAAATCATATGTTGAATTTGTTTAATAGTAATAAAGAATATAATAAACAAATTAACATCGATAAAGAGTTTCCGAATGACGAGTTAATTAAAATTATGACACCATATTTATATTTAAAAATGTTAAGCGAATATTCATTAGTTAATTTAATTAAAAGTAAGTCAATCATAATTTTAAATAAAAAACTAATTGAATTTCAAAAGTTTAATCCTAAATTTGGTAAAAAAATATTTAAAATTAAATACGCAACAATAAATGGCCAAAAAAAAATTTGTGAAACATCATATACTTTTATAAATGACCATAAAAAATTTAACATACATAATATAAATTGTTTTATGAATAACCATTTGGTATATAAAGAAGATAATTATTTTATGATTGATGATGATAATTCCAATTTATTTAACGGAATCAGTTACAATAATGAATTAATAAACTCAACATATATTATTAATAACAATAATAGTAATAATAGTAATAGTAGCAATCACAATAATAATATTACTGACAGTACTGTATTAAATTATAATATAATAGTTAATAGCATTTTTTATAATAATATAGATGACAATGAAAACGAAAACGAAAACGATAATGATAATGATAATGAAAACGATAATGATAATGATAATGATAATGATAATGAATATATTAATCATTATAATAATGAAGATAATGATAATATTTATGATGAGACAGACGATAATGATTCAGTTAGTTAATTACATTTAGTCACTATCAGCAATTAAGACTCTTCTCTTTTTTATACCTGTTCTACGTTTTGTCTTATTTTGTGGTTGCCCTTTTCTAACTATAACTTTTTTAGTTTCTTTTTTCGGTTGTTTTATAATATACTCTTCTGGCGAAATTGAAGATGTTTCTTCTATAATTAACCTACTTTTTGAATGTTTTTTTATGGGTTGATTTAATTTTTCGCATTTCTTTTTATATTGAGTTTTAACTAATTTTGTATATTTTTCAATATAATCTTCAACAGTTATTTTATTGTCAAATACTCTATGTATATTTTCATCATAGTCTTGATTTAAATTATCGAGAGAAATAAAAATATCTTTTTCATCAGACTGTATTATTTTATATCCTGGTACATTTTCGTTTCTTAAACCTGGAACTACAATAAACGCAAATTTATCATCTTTATTTCCATAACATAAAAATTCATGGTATTTATAATCTGTTTGTAATAAACATTTTTGGCTTATAAATATTGAAGGAATCTTATATTTAATTAATAACAACCACAAATCAAAAGGCGTTAAAAAATAACTGTCTGTATAAATAAAATCTAAAAAAGATAATGAACCTGCTATTACTTGATCACCTAAATTTTTTTTACCTTCACGAATTAAAATATCTAGAATTTTTGTTCTATTATGTCTGTTAATTTTTGTGGAAGGGGTTTTGGCTAAAAAACGATGTAATTCACGTTCATCTTTTTCATGTTCACCTTTTTCACTTTCATCTGTTTCAGTTTCACGTTTATTAATATTGTGTATATATTTACTATACTCTTCATATAACTGTCTTTTTATTTCGTTTTGTTCAAATTTTTCGCCGGTTTTTTTTTCAATAATATCAATTATAAAATTAAAAGTACAAAAATTATATTTACTGTATTCAATTTCACTATAATTTGAAGGAAAACACTTTTTCCAAAAGCCAGAAGTTATGTGATTATTAGTGGTCTTATGACATTCTCCTTCATTTTTTCTTCCAATTGCTTCGTCGAGGGATGAAATTTTATTGTCATATGTTTGTGTTATTATTGGTTCAGTTTCGTCATATGAGTTAAAATTTGTATATTTATTCATTATTGCTGGAATTAACGTATCAAAATATTCTTGTGTTAATGTTGATTGAATTAAAATAACTTCGTTTTCTCTCAAGTTGTAAGATATATTTCCAAAAGATAAATATATTTGAGGTTGTAACATAAATGATTTAATTCTATTATATCTAATTAATTCATCTGCCATTCTGCCAAAATAAATAGTTTCATTTTTTTTATTTCTCAATAAATTTTTCTCAGGTAGTATTAAATTACAATTTCCGTCATCAGTTACGATACATAAATTAGGTGCATTTTTACATTTATTTTGATCTTTGACTATACACGTTGAAACTTCATTAATTTTTTTATAAAAATTTTCGTCGCCTGTAAATTGTATTTTGTCTTTTACAAGTTCTCTCAATAATTTATTGATATTTGCGAGTTTATTTGAATATGTAATATAATTATTTGTCATTTCATGTTCAATTTTTTCTCTAATTTTAATATTTTCATAATCATTAATCAATATTCTTATTGTATTTCTAAAAATATTATAGAAACTCGTCTCTAATTTAATTTTTTTTATATAACTTTCTCTTTCTGTATCAACATCATCATGAGTAGTTATTACTGCATCACTAGCTATACTAGGCTCATTTTTTTTAGAACTAACAAGATAGTCACTATCATTTAATTCTTTTGGAATAATGAATTGTTTTTTTTGATTAATTAATTTGGTTTCTATCTCTTCTACTTCATCACGAGTTATTGGCACAGAAATTTGAATAAATTGGTTAGTATTAGTTAGAATACCAACTATAAGTTCATTTTCAATAACTTTAAAAACTGGTTTGCATTCAATTATAGCTCCTGTATTTTCTTCTGTATCTTGCTCAGCCTTCTTTTTATCATTATCAATATCTGTAGTCTTAGACATCCTTTTTTTGCTACGTTTGTATAAATTATTTAAAAATATTAAAGTATTTTCATATGTATTCCATAAAGATAAATCAGTCATAAAAACAAAATCTAATTTTTTTTTTAAATTATCGTTAAGAGCTGACGGATAACATGGTACAAAACCATTTCTTTCTGATAGACCAGGCTCTTTGGCCATAACACCAATAATTTTATTATTAAAATTCATTACAAGTTTTTCTATCTTATATTTATATTTATCTAATTTTTGAACTAAGTTATATAAAATTAAAGGTCTTTTCATCTTATACATATTATTATATTTATCAGGCATACTAGGTAATGGTCTACAAATTAATTCGAAAAAAGGTTTAATTAATTCTTTAAAAACAGCACTCATCGTTTTCGATAAATGAGGATTATACTCATTAAATTGTTTAGTAATAATAGTTTTTTTTTTATTTGTTAAATAAGAATAAACGGGTTCATAGTACCCATCTTCTTTAATTAATATTATAGTATCTTTTCTAGCTTGATAAAATTCGTTTGAATAATGATTTGTTGGACATAATAATTCAACGTTTTTTGTTATGTCGTCATGCGGAAGCTGAAATATTACTAGATTTATACCATCTTTAAATAAATATTTATTTGGCATCGAAATAATATCCCACAAATAAGTATGATCTATAATAGCATCGTCATCACTTAAAAATAATTTAAAGTTTTCAAATGAAGATACTACTTTCGTTAAATATGATTTATCTTCTATTTTATTTAAATCTAGTTTTTTATATAACTTTGAATCATTATATTTATCTAAATCTATTTTCATATTTGGGTCGTGAAAATCTAACACCAGATTTCCATTTTGATATTTTATGAAAGAATCTATATTTATTGATTTTATTATTCTTTCTCTCATTTGTTTAATAGTTAAAACTTGCATCGTGTAGTCGGTTATCTCATAATTTTTGTTTATAGTTTTTTTGCCAAAAAATAGAGCATCTGAAATACATGCTATAAATGATTGTTTTTTATTTACTTCAACACCATGTCTTAATAAACATGGATGATTTTCTTTAACACTTGTATTTGTTTTACTGACTTGACAATCTGAGTTTACTTCATGTAACATTATTTGAATTTCAGGAGGTAGATATCCCCAGCGTCCAGCTTCTAATGGAAATTTATCTGGACCTAAAAAATATTTGTTTTCTTTATCGTATATATTTTTTGCATCACCTTTAACTTGTTTAGTAGTTTCTTTTTCATTCTCAATTTCTTTTTCGCCTGAATTTTCAAGGCATCTTTTTTTCGCTTTTATTCGTCCTTCAGTATTGTAATTTTTAAAACAGCACGGTAAACATAAGCCATTCGGATGTTTATCAGGAATCAATCCTGGATATGAATCATCCTTTTCATCATAAAATTCATAAATATAATAACCAGGTTTCACTTGTTTTTCTTTTTTTGGTAAAACTTTTCCACATGTAGGATGTACTAATTCTATTTTTCCGTCTTTTCCTTTGACCTCTTTTAGATCTTTTGGGTTTACAATTGTATTATTTTTTAAACACCAATAACGCGGACATATATAATTATATTGATGTTTTTCATCTGAACCATATTTAATGACATCTTGTTTTCTTAAAAAACCCGGATTTTCTTTATTTATTTTTTCTAATTGTGAATCAGTAAGTATAACAGGTTGTCTTCTTTTATCTGATAAGCATGTTCTTGAATAAGAATTATATTCTTTGGTGTCTTCTTTTAATATTAAAATAGGGTCCCTCTTTTCAATGAGAGTTTGAAAATAATATGGCTTATTTAATTTCATACCATCAATATTTTTAACATAATCTTCCTCTTCTTCTTGTTCATCTTCCTCTTCTTCTTGTTCATCTTCTTCTTGTTCATCTTCCTCTTCTTCTTGTTCATCTTCTTCTTCCTCATCTTCTTCCTCATCTTCTTCTTGTTCATCTTCTTCTTGTTCATCTTCCTCTTGTTCATCTTCTTCCTCATGTTCTTCTTCTTCATGTTCATCTTCCTCTTGTTCCTCTTCTTTCTCTTGTTCTTTTATATTATTTATTTTAAGTGGGATTGTCATTTCTTCTGATGAAGAAATTGTATCTTTACTTTTGTCGGATTTTATAGATAATGGTAATTCAATTTTATCATTTGTAGCAGAACTTTCAGTTTTTTTTAACGATTTATCTGTTGTTATAGAACTTTTAGATTTTAAAGGTGATTTATCTGTTGTTATAGAACTTTCAGATTTTTTTGATGATTTATCTATTATTATAGAACTTTCAGATTTTTTTAACGAATCGTCTGTTGTTATAGAACTTTCAGATTTTTTTGATGATTTATCTGTTGTTATAGAACTTTCAGATTTTAAAGGTGATAATGAATCGTCTGTTGTTATAGAACTTTCAGATTTTTTTGATGATTTATCTGTTGTTATAGAACTTTCAGATTTTAAAGGTGACAATGAATCGTCTGTTGTTATAGAACTTTCAGATTGTTGCGATTGACCTCCTTCAAAATCTATATCAAACCCTTTTCTCTCTCCCCCTAAACTTTCATCATTATTATCATCATTATTATCATCATCATCATCATCGTCAAAAAATAAACTAAATGCTCCTTTTGGTTTTTCTTTTTCATATTTAGTGTATTCAATTGTTTCATCTGGTTCAATCTCAGCACTTTCGCCTTCGTTTGCAGATGATTCTGTTGTCGACGTTATTTCGTCAAATAAAATATCTTCTGTTTCATTTTTAATACATAAATTATTTATTTCTTTTAAAGGATAATTAGTTGACGCTATATCTTGTGTTAGTCTTACTATTGTATCTAAATAAATGGGTAAAGTATATAAGTAATTGATATTGTTTATATTTTCCGTTACAATTTTTAATGTTGCTGTTTCTTTGTTCAACGTAATTTCAGTTTTGAAACCAGGATTTTCTTTAATTTTTATGTCAGATTTACGTATTCCTCTCTCTACTTCTAATTCGTTTGCTACTTTTCTTACCATATCAACAGCTTGTTCTTCAGTTAAATCGTCAGGGAAGTTTTCTAATAGGGATTGAATAATTTCATCACCTCTTAGTCCTTGTTCAGATTTTTCAAGGATAAATGCTTCTTGACTAGTAAATTTACTAAAATTTGATACACGTTTAAAACGCAAATTGATTTTTTCTTTATTTTTATAAGGATCTGTTTCGTCTATAAAAATACTTGAAATACATCCTTTATACTTATTTATATTGAAAGGTTTTGATATATTTATTAAAGTTTGATAAGTAATTTGTTTAATTTCTATATTTTCATCATTCAAACTATTAAATAAATTTAACTTATAACCACTTTGTTCAAGAACGGATTTAATTTCTTGAATAACTGGATTGATAGAAGTCTTAAAAATTTCATCAATTTGTAAAACATCAATAAGATTATCAAATTCAGCAGTTAAAGTAATAAAACCTTCTTCATCAAATTCACAATTTAATGATTGAGATATATTATTTTCAATATATACTGAAACAGACTTAGTACGACCAATATTTTTAATTAATTTAAAAATTGTTGCTTTTTTTAAAAATGGAATTTTTCTGCCATCTGTAGAAATTTTATCTGTATAGAGACGATAAACGTTTTCTTGTTTAGTTGACGGATTGAATTTAATGAGTGGGTTATTTTGTGTAGCATGTAAAATTTTAAATATAATTTCAAGTGGAATTTTTACGTCAAAATCAGGCTTCATAATAGCTTTAATAAATTTAATACCTTTTTCAATATATTTTAAATTAGTTTTTTTAAAATTATATATATCATAGAATAAATTAATAGTATTAAATGAATTAATCGTTTTTTCATTTATAAATTTTTTATTACTTTCAAGTAATTTTTCTTTATTTTCTTCGAGATCATCTAACGTATTAATATTTCTATTGTATAAAAATGGATAGTAGATTTTAAGTGTTGTTTCTGTTGATATATCATTTTGATCTATATACTTTAAAACTTCAGGAGCTAAACATAGATATATTGAATTATCTACAATTTCACCTGAATTCAACAATAAATGATTATTTAATGTAGATAATGATTTTCTTGAATTTTTTTCTAAAAATTTATCGTATTCACGAACGTTATAAGGATTACAAACAAAAGGATATTCATTTTCAACAATGAAAAATTTTTGTCCTAAAACTTTGTCAATGATAAATTTTTTATTATCTAATTTCATTTCAAATATATCTTCGTATGTATAAAAATCTTTTTTTTCAGGTTTAGGAATAGGATTATTATTTAACTCTTCATTAATGTTACGTAAGAATTGATCGAGACGAACTTTAGTTAGTGCGATTTTTTTATTTTGTGTTAACGATTGATAAACAGATATAGCATTAAGTTTTTCAATTTTTTTACAGAATAAATACAGCTCATCAATCGATACATCCTTTTTAACAAGTTCATTAAGTATTTTAATTTTAATTGTAGCGATTGAATCGTCCGGGTGAATTTTTTGTTGACAAAAAACAATTTTATCTTCATTGTCTCGATATTCTTCATTAGTGAATACTTTTTTTTCAATCAATTGTTCTTTTGAACATTTAGATTTTCCACAAAATACGTAGATTTTTTGTATTTTATTATCGATAATATGTTTAACCTTATATATTATATTATCTAAAGGTTCATTTATAGTTTTTATTGAAGTTATTGATTGTGACATATATATAATATTCGTATTATTATTTTAAATAAAAACATAAATTTAAAGAAATAATATAAATCAATCATAAATGATGTGATTTCATAATAAATTTTATATATACTACTTATACTAAATCGTAATATGGATTATCATTAATAGTCATTCCACAATATTCTTGTGGATATTTTTTATAGTCGATTGGTGAATATATTCCAGCTTCGTTTGCGTTTTGTAAAATCCATTTAAAGTTGTTCCAAAATTCTTGATTATGACCAACAGATTCAGTCGCAATATGAGATAATTCATGAAGCGAAACAAATGTTAAAGTATTTATATCAATTAATTTACTACCATTTTTAGATTGATTTAGACAAAATGCTAATTTTTCGCCTTTATTTTCACTATAAGCAGTAAGTTCACTTGTAGGTAAGGTCTCATTAACTTTTTTAGGATCAAAACCTTCAACTAATCTCTTTGTACGCGGATCATTTGGTTGTTTTTCTTTTAAATAATTAACAACATCCTTCATTTTCTGTGTAACATCTGCTAAAAGATTAGCTGCTAATTCCATTTTTTCACGTTCTCTCACACAATATCTATTACCATCTCTAGAAGCAATTATACATTTTAAATCAAACGCATCTGATTGATAATATATGATTAAACATAAAAAAAGGACAAACGCTAAAAATATATAAAAAAATATGTTATGTTTTCCCATATAATAATATATTATTATAAACTAAGAATATAATAATATTATAGTAATAATTATTATAAAATATATGAACAATATAGATGAAAATTTTATATTTTTCGAAACAAGTGATATTGAAAACCAAAAAATCAATCAAGGAATCGAGCTAAATAATATACTATCAGAAATAAATGTTGATAATAATTTACGTAAGATCAGAAAATCTAAATCGTGTCCCGATAATATCATAAAAAAAAATTTTTTTACTTTTAATGAAATCAAAGAAAATGAGATTATTGACGAAACAATGAATATATTACATTTAAATAATGAACACGACGAAATGATATATGATGAAGAAAAAAACAAATTAATTAATTATGAGAATAACGAAAAATGTTTTTATAAAATAGACAAATTTGAATCTCTAAATAAATTTCTTACTATATTTTTACATGTTACTATTATGATTAGTTTTGAAATATTTTTTTATTTTAACTTTATAATTTATATTGAGAGAAATGAAATTTTAAAAAAATTAAACAAATATTTTGATGACATTGATGTTTCTAATCTGAATAACGAAGAACAATTAGCTTTACAAAATATTTTTAATTCTGAAGAGTTTAAAACATATTATAATGAACTTTATGATGATTATAAAACATCATTAAACCATCAAAAATATATATTAAATAAATTGGTAATTAGGGCTTGTTTAATAGGTGGAGTATTTTATTTAATATTTATAATTTTATTAATATATGGATTATATAAAAAAAATAAAATAAAATGGAGTTGGTTAGCTTTTGAAAATATTTTAATGTTTTTATTTCTTGGAATATTTGAATACTTATTTTTTATGGAAATAATTATGAATTATGATCCTTTAACTGATGCTGAGATTAAGTATTATGTGGTAAATGATATTTACATTAAAATGAATTAATAATGTTAAATGGTTTAAAGATTTACACCATAATATAGTATGTCTAAATCATTTATTTATAATTTATTTTCTATAAATAAATTATTGTTTAAAAGTAATCACGCATTTGACGACGATACCGAAAAAACATTAAAGTTATTTACGAGAGTATTACTTGTATCTTGTGTTGGATTATCTCATGGCATTTATGCTTATTCAACATGTAAACATGAAAATTTTATTATAGTAAAAAAATATAAAATGTCAAAAAATGGATATACTGATTTTATGTTTATAGATAATAAAGGACGACACTTTAATGTAAATAATAGTTTTTGGTATAATAAATGGAATTCAATAGAAGATTGGCATAATCTTGAAGAAAATAATCATTTTAATTTTAAATATTATGGATGGAGAATTCCTATTTTTGGAATATTCCCTAATGTAGTTAAATACGATAAAAATACTGATACGTAATTAAATAATGTAATTTATTATATCAATTAATTTATTAAATTCAATAATAATTTTTTGTTTACTTTCATCATCTAATTTTTTTATAAAACTTAATTGATATTCATTTAGTTTTCTAAAATTTCTAATGTCTTCAATAATCATATCATAATAGTCTACAGTTAAAATTGTTTGATCTTTTCTTTTTTGGTAGTCTGGAATTATAGCAGTTGAATTATTTAATCCATTTATTTTTGGAGGTTCCCAATCAATTTCATTGTCGTATATATTTTTATTGTTTTTATCAAATAAACGGATTAATGATGGTGATAATTTATACAGTTCAATTCTATCATCACCGTTTATGTCAGAATCAATGTCAGAATCAATGTCAGAATTTATCATTTTTATTTATTATTTTATACAATAAAACAATAAATAAATTTAATATTTTTTACGATATAACTTTCAAAGTAGATCCACTCTTAATTCTATATCTGGTATTTTGATCT
>Ga0129336_10000577_pt1 | contig 21625 bp, 16 predicted proteins | sample CPB6_02_DNA_FD_96878 | JGI IMG/M metagenome (GOLD analysis project Ga0129336, IMG submission 96878) | Freshwater to marine salinity gradient microbial communities from Chesapeake Bay, USA - CPBay_Sum_0.6_0.2_DNA | ecosystem: Environmental > Aquatic > Marine > Coastal | place: USA: Chesapeake... | reverse complement strand
GCTCGAGATTGGCCATGCCCTTGAGCAACGCCGCGACGTTCTCGGTCGGCAAATCTGCCACCTCGACACCGCCGTGGTACTTGAGCGCACGCACGGTGGCGACGATCACCGCCGCAGCCGGCTTCAGCCCCGCTTTACGGCATTTGATGTCGACGAACTTTTCGGCACCGAGATCGGCGCCGAAGCCCGCCTCGGTCACCACGTAGTCGCCGAGCTTCAGGGCCGTACGCGTGGCGATCACCGAATTGCAACCGTGCGCGATGTTGGCGAAGGGGCCGCCATGGATGATCGCCGGGTTGTTCTCGAGCGTTTGCACGAGATTGGGCGAGAGCGCATCTTTGAGCAGCACGGTCATCGCGCCGTGCGCCTTGAGATCACGGGCCAGAATCGGTTTTTGGTCGCGGGTATACCCCACCACGATCTTGCCGAGCCGCTCCTTCAAATCGTTGATGCTGGTCGCGAGACAAAAGATCGCCATCACCTCCGAGGCGACGACGATGTCGAAACCATCTTGCCGCGGAAAGCCATTGGGCGAGCCGCCCAAGCCGATGGTGATGTCGCGCAGTGAACGATCGTTGACGTCAACCACGCGACGCCAGCTGATCCGGCGAACGTCGAACCCGAGTTCGTTGCCATGGTAGACATGGTTATCGATCATCGCCGCCAGCAAATTGTTGGCGAGCGCGATCGCTGCGAAGTCACCGGTGAAGTGGAGGTTGATGTCCTCCATCGGCACCACCTGCGAATGGCCCCCGCCCGCCGCGCCGCCCTTCATGCCGAACACCGGGCCGAGCGCCGGTTCGCGCAAGCAGACGATGGCGCGCTTGCCGATGCGATTGAGCGCATCACCCAAGCCCACGGTGGTGGTCGTCTTGCCCTCACCCGCGGGGGTCGGCGAGATCGCAGTCACCAGCACGAGCTTGCCGTCGGGTCGATCGGCGAGCGAATCGATGTACGAAAGCGACAACTTCGCCTTGTGGCGACCGTAGGTGTTCAACGCCTCATCGGGAATCCCGAGGCGATCCTGTGCGAGCGCGGCAATCGGCCGTAATTTGGCCGCTTGCGCGATTTCTATATTGCTTTTCAAAGCGTCGTCCCCCGTTCGTTCGCCGCCGATTTTGGGCGTCCGTCGGGGCAATTACCCGCCAGAAAGCGACATCCGTTAGAGCGTACGCGACCGGGTCCGGTGCGACGGCGACGCGAGCACGAAGTCGGGCAGCAATTTAAAGACGACCCGCAGCCTCGTCTTCGCGAATCATGCGCAGGATCGACAACGCGAGCAGCACACCGATGCCGAGCAGTGGCAGGCTCACGACCACGGTCGCCGACTGCACCACTTTTATACCGCCGTCGGTGAACAGCAGCGCGGCGGGCGGAATGCCGATCGCGATCGCCCAGAAAAGCCGATTGAGTCGCGCCGGGTCCTGCCCCGCACGAATGTCGCGACTGGCGACCGACGCCAGCGTGTAAGACGCCGAGTCGTAGGTCGTGGCCATGAGGATCACGGCGACCACGAGGAACGCGAGCATGGTGATCGTCGGGAACGGCAAGGTCGCCAGCACTTCGGCGAGCGCATAGGGCCCCGATTGCTCGCGCATCATGGTAGTCACGCTCATCACCGACGAGAGCTCGAGATGCATCGCGTAATTACCGAGCACGATGTAAAACACACCCGCGCCCAAGGTGCCGAAGGTGATCAGTCCGACGATCAGCTCGCGCAACGTCCGACCCCGTGAGATGCGCGTGGCAAAAATGGCGACGAACGGACCATAGGCCACCCACCACGCCCAATAAAAAATCGTCCAGCTTTCAACGAAACCCTTGTGCTCGACCGGATCGGTCCAGGTCAGCATGCGCACGAAGTCCTGCACGATCAGACCCAGCGAGTTGGTGCCCATCTGCAAGATGAAGAGCGACGGCCCCACGGCGGTCACGTACACGAGCAAGGTCAAGGTGATCCAGGTGTTCGCATCCGAGAGCCGCTTGAAACCCTTTTCGAGACCCAGCCAGCTGCTCGCAGCAAAGATCATCACGCTGATCAAAATGACGATGAGCTCGAGTGCAAAATCGTGGGTCACCCCACTCATCTTGGCGAACATGGCAGCAATCATGGGCGCAGTCAGGCCGAGCGAGGTCGCAATGCCGCCGATGAGATTGACCATGTAGATGAAGTCGATCAGTCGTGCACGCTTGCTACCTACGCCGCCGGGCAAAAACGGCAGGCAACCCGAACTCAAGCGCAGATGCGGTTCGCCGCGCATGTAGAAGGCATAGGCGATGGCAATCGTCGGCAGGCAAAAAATCGCCCAACCCACGGGGCCCCAATGAAATATCCCGTAGGTGGCTGCCCACTCGATCGCCTCGGTAGAGCGCGGCGCGGCGCCGAGTGGGGGCGCATCAATGTAATAGGCCCACTCGACCACGGCCCAATAAATGAGCGACGCACCGACGCCCGCACAGAAGATCATGCCGATCCAACTCAGCGTGCTGTAGTCGCGCGGGCAATCCGGACCGCCGAAACGAATGCGCCCGTGACGACTGAAGGCGAGATAGCCGAGAAACACCATCAAGGCGATCACGTACCACTGGTACACGAAGCCGAAGTTGCGCGTCAGCGCATCGTAGAGCCCATTGATGTAGGCGCCTGCCCGATCGGGCGCCGCGAAGACGAGCGAGCACACACCGAGCAGCGTCAGCGCGGTGATCGCGAATACCGGCCAATCGACCGGGGGCTCGCGGCGATCAGTCTCGTTGGCCACAGTGCAATCTCCCCGGCCGCGGCAGCGCAGCATGTTTGGACTCGATGTCGCGCAGTCGCTCTTGCACGGCAGCGCTCGGCACCGAGGATCGACGCGTCTCGAGCGACACGTGGATCAAAAATTGTTCGCCGGTCGCAAGTAGGCGAGCTTCGGTTGCAGCGCCGCCCGCACCCTCGCCTTCGGCGAAGAGTCGATGGAAGAGATGCAGCTTCTTGCCGCTGCCCGCAAGCAACTGCGTCAGCACCCGCACTCGCTCGCCGGCATGCGCCTCGGCAATGTGCTGCAGGTGCGATTCGGCCGTGAAATAGCTGCTGCCCGCAGCCACGTAGGCGGCATCGCAACCGACCAATTCCATGAACCGATCGGCCGCGCTGCTGAAAAGATCGAGGTACTTCGCCTCGTTCATGTGTCCGTTGTAGTCGGTCCAGTCGATGGGCACCGTGCGCGCCACCGTCAAAATGGGCTGCGACCAGTCGGGCGGCGCCACTTCGCGGCGCAAACGATCGTCGTGCTCGCGGAGTGTGCGGCCCGAGGCCCAGTTGCGGCCTTTGAGCGCGCGCATCATCGACACGAGGTTGTCGTCGCGGATCCGTTCGAGTTCGCGGATGCTGCGCATGCCCGACTGCGCATCGGACTGGTCGGAGATTTTTTTGACCAGCGCATCGTCGAGATCGGGGACGTCCATGAGCTTGGTCCACGGCCATTTCAGACACGGCCCGAACTGCGCGAGGAAATGCGCCATCCCGGCCTCGCCACCGGCGATCCGATAAGTCTCGAATAGACCCATCTGCGCCCAGCGGATACCGAATCCGAAGCGAATGACGTCGTCGATTTCCTGCGTGGTCGCAATGTCGTCTTTGACGAGCCACAAAGCTTCACGCCACACGGCCTCGAGAAACCGATCGGCGACGTGGGCATCGATTTCGCGCCGCAGGCGCAGCGGCATCATGCCGATCGAACGCAGGGTCTCCTGCGCACGGGCGATCGACGTTTCGGTAACGCTCGCGTGCGGCACCACCTCGACCACCGGCAGCAGATACACGGGGTTGAAGGGATGCACGACGAGCACGCTCTCGGGGCGCGGCACGCCGGCACCCAATTCAGACGGCTTGAAACCCGAGGTCGACGAACCGATCAGCGCGGAGGGCGGCATCGCCGCCTGAATCTGCGTCATCACCCGATGCTTGAGCTCGAGTCGCTCGGGGACCGATTCCTGTATCCACTCGGCATCGGCCACGGCCTCTTCCACCGTGCGACAGAGACGCATCTTGCCGGATGCAGGCAGCGCCACGTCGTAGAGACTCGGCAGCGAGCGACGCGCATTGGCGAGTACCTCGGCGAGCTTGCGCTCCGCCTCCGGGTCGGGATCGAATACGTTGACGTCCCAACCATTCAACAAGAAACGGGCGAGCCAACCGCCCCCGATGACGCCGCCGCCGATCACTGCGGCGCGGCGCCGCACTGCGGCCGGATGCGTCATGCGTGGGCCACCGGCGCGCGCTTGACGAGACCGAGTTTTCGACGCGCCTCTTCGGGCGTCAGCACGCGCGCACCCATGCGCTCGATGATGCCGACTGCACGCTCGACGAGCTGCTCGTTGCGCGCGAGCACGCCTTTGTCGAGCCAAAGATTATCTTCGAGACCGACCCGCACGTTACCGCCAGCCAACACCGCCGCGGCGACGTAGGGCATTTGATCGCGACCGAGCGTGAACGCGGACCATGTCCAATCGGCAGGCACGTTGTTGACCATCGCCATCAGCGTGTTGAGGTCGTTGGGCGCACCCCAGGGCACACCCATGCACAGCTGGACCAACGCCGGACTTTTGAGCACGCCCTCTTCGACCAAACGCTTGGCAAACCAAAGATGACCCGTGTCGAAGGCTTCGATCTCGGGACGCACGCCGAGCGCCGTCATCATGCCGCCCATCGCCCGCAGCATGCCCGGCGTATTGGTCATGACGTAGTCGGCTTCGGCAAAATTCATGGTGCCGCAGTCGAGCGTGCAGATCTCGGGGAGGCAGTCGGCAATGGGTCGCATACGATCTTCCGCGCTGCCCATATCGGTGCCGACCGGATTGAGTGGCAGCGGGGCCTCGGGGGGGCCCAACACCAGATCGCCGCCCATACCCGCAGTCAGATTGATGACGACGTCGGTGTCCGAGTCGCGGATGCGATCGACCACTTCACGGTAGAGCTTTGGGTCGCGACTTGCCTTGCCGCTGACGGGATCGCGCACGTGACAATGCACGATCGCCGCTCCGGCCTTGGCCGAGGCGATGGCACTCGCGGCGATGTCGCGCGGCGAGCGCGGCACGTGGTGGGAGCGATCCTGTGTGCCACCGGAACCGGTGACCGCACAGGTGATGAAGACCTCTCGACTGATCTGCAGCGGCATTCGGACTTGCCTGTCGTCGGGCTTATGGTTGTGTGACACAATCATGCCACAGCTTCGCGAACGGGCGAACCGGCCAGTGCCATGAATTTTTCCCTCACCGAAGAACAGCGCCTCATCGTGCAGACCACCAACGAGTTCGTGGTCAACGAGCTCTATCCGCACGAAGCCGAGATCGAGACCAGCGGTCGACTTCGGCCCGAGCTGCGCGACGAGATCAAGCGCAAGGCCATCGCAGCAGGTCTTTATGCCGCCAACATGCCGACCGAAGTCGGCGGCGCAGGGCTCGACACCCTCTCCTGGCTGCTCTATGAAAAAGAACTTGGTCGCGCCAACTACGCGCTGCACTGGACTTGTGTCGCGCGGCCGTCGAACATCCTGCTCGCTTGTGAAGGCGAACAACGCGAGCGCTATTTGCTGCCCGCCATTCGCGGCGAAAAATCCGACTGCCTCGCCATGTCCGAACCCGATGTCGGTTCCGATCTGCGCAGCATGAAAACCCGCGCACGAGCCGACGGCGATGACTTCGTCATCAACGGCACCAAACATTTCATCAGTCATGCGGATGAAGCGGGCTTCGTGGTGCTGTTCGCTTCGACGGGCGAAGAACACACGCCAAAAGGCCCGCGCGCGCTGATCACGGCCTTTCTCGTCGATCGCGGCACGCCCGGTTTCAGTATCGAAGATGGCTACCGCAGCGTTTCGCACCGCGGCTACAACAACTGCATCCTGCGCTTCGACGACTGTCGCGTGCACAAATCGCAAATACTCGGTGAAGTGCATCGCGGCTTCGAGATCGCCAATCAGTGGCTGGGCGCGACGCGTCTGCAGGTCGCAGCCACTTGCCTCGGCCGTGCCGAGCGCGCACTCGAACTCGCCACGAAATGGGCGGCCGAACGCCGACAGTTCGGTCAGGCAATCGGCAAATTCCAGGGCGTCGCCTTCAAGCTCGCCGATATGGCGACCGAGCTGAAAGCGGCAGAACTCATGACCTTCGAAGCCGGCTGGAAATTCGATCAGGGTACGGTGACCGATTCCGACATGGCCATGGCCAAGCTCAAGGCCACCGAAATGCTGGCGTTCGTTGCGGACGAAGCGATCCAGATCCACGGCGGCATGGGACTCATGGCCGACCTCCCGCTCGAGCGAATCTGGCGCGACGCACGGGTCGAGCGCATCTGGGAAGGCACCTCGGAAATCCAGCGCCACATCATCTCGCGAGCGCTGCTGCGACCACTCGGCGCCTGAATGCGCCTGCATCGACTGCTCAATCCGCGCTCGATCGCTTTCGTCGGCGGTCGTGAGTGCGCGGTCGCCATCGAGCGCACCCGAGCGCTCGGTTTCGACGGCGAAATCTTTGCCATCAACCCGAAGCGATCCGAACTTGCAGGACTCAAAACTCTGGCCTCCGTCGATGACATCGACGGCTCACCCGATGCCGCCTTCATCGCACTGCCGCGCGATGCCACGCCCGAAGTCGTCCGCGCCCTGCGCGCGCGCAATGGCGGTGGCGCCGTCATCTATGCCGCCGGCTTTGCCGAGACCGGCGCCCGCGACCTGCAACAATCTTTGCTCGCCGCCGCAGATGGCATGCCGCTGCTCGGCCCCAATTGCTACGGCTTCGTCAACGCCCTCTCGCGCGTGGCGCTATGGCCCGACGAGCACGGCCTTGCCCCCGTCGAGCGCGGTGTCGCCATCGTCACTCAGTCGGGCAATATCGGCTGCAACATCACCATGCTGCAGCGCGGCCTACCGCTCGCCGCACTATTGACCTTGGGCAATCAGGCGGACGTCGACGTCGCCGGCGCACTCGCCGATCTCGTGCTCGACCCGCGAATCACCGCCATCGGCCTGCACATCGAGGGGCTGCGCGACGTCAGCGCGTTCGCCGCAGCCGCCGCGCTCGCCAACCAAAGAAAAAAACCGGTGGTCGTGCTCAAGACCGGTCGCTCACCGCAGGGCGCACGGATCACGATGAGCCATACGGCCTCGCTCGCCGGCGCAGATCGACTGTGCGATGCGCTCTTCGAGCGCTACGGCGTCGCGCGGGTGCCAACACTCTCCAGTCTCATCGAGACGCTCAAGCTGCTGCATCTCGGCGGTCCGCTCGAAGGACGACGACTGCTCTCGCTCAGTTGTTCGGGGGGTGAGGCGGCGCTGATCGCCGATCTCGCACCGGCGCACGGGCTGGAGTTTCCGCCCTTCAGCGCGACTGCAGCCTCGCGCGTCGCCGCCACACTCAATGATTTGGTGACGATCGACAACCCGCTCGATTACCACACGTTCATCTGGGGACACCAAGACAAGTTGACCGCAACGTTCGGCGCTGCGCTCGGTGGTGGCTTCGACGCGGGTCTGCTGATCCTCGACACGCCGACGCATCCGGCGATGAAAGCGGACTCCTGGCTGCTGACGGCACGCGCTTTCGCCGAAGCGCAGCGCCAAACGGGCGCGAGGGCGGCCATCATCGCCAGCCTGCCCGAGGGCATGCCGCCGGCCCTCGCGGAGGAGTTGTCTGCGGCCGGTATCGCGCCGCTCATCGGCATCGAAGATGCCCTGCAGGCACTCGCCGCCGCCGCCACGATCGGTGAGCATCATGCGCGTGGGCTCGACACTCCCGAATTTCTGCCACTCGAAGATCTCGAGCCACCCCTGCAAGGCGACCGCGTCGTCGAATCCCTGCGCGAGCGTGCCGCCAAAGTATTGCTGGCCGCCCACGGGCTCGATATCCCGCCCTCGGTCGAATGCCGCATCGACGACGCTGCGGCGGTCGCCGAGGGCCTCGGTTTCCCGATCGCCATCAAAATCGCCAACGAGACCATCGCCCACAAAAGCGACGTCGGTGGTGTCGCACTGTCGCTGCGAACCGCGGCTGCGGTGAACGAGGCCGCCGCCGGCATGGCGAAGCTTGGAGATCGGGTGCTGGTGGAGCGCATGATCGAGGGCGCAGTCACCGAACTCATCGTCGGCGTGGTTCGCGACCCGCAGTTCGGTCTTGCGCTGCTGGTCGGCGCCGGCGGCGTACTTGCCGAACTGATGACCGACACGGTTACCCTGCTGCTGCCGACCCGTCGCGAAGAAATCGAGCGTCGAGTCCGTCAATTGAAGGTGTGGCGCCTCGTTCAGGGATTTCGCGGCCGCAAGGCCGATGAGCAAGCCGTACTGCGCGCCATCGAAAACATCGCCGCGTTCGCTCTCGCCCACCGCGATCGCCTCGAAGAACTCGACGTCAATCCGCTACTTGCCCTGCCCGACCGGGCCGTGGCGGTCGACGCGTTGATCAAAATTCGCAAGACGTCAACGGACAAGACAACATGACAGGACCCATCCGCACCGCCCGTAACGGCGCCGTACTCGAAGTCACCATCGATCGCCCGAAGGCGAATGCCATCGATGCGGCAACGAGTCGCCTGATGGGCGATATCTTTGCCGGCTTTCGCGATGACCCGGATTTGCGCGTCGCCATCCTCACTGCGGCAGGCGAGCGATTTTTTTGCCCGGGGTGGGACTTGAAAGCCGCCGCAGCCGGTGAGCCCCCGGACTCGGATTACGGCGTCGGCGGCTTCGGCGGTCTGCAGGAACTGCCCGGCCTCAACAAACCCGTCATCGGCGCCATCAATGGCCTCGCTTTCGGCGGCGGCTTCGAAATCGCGCTGTCCTGCGATCTGCTGATCGCCGCTGAGCATGTGACCTTCGCGTTACCCGAAATCAACTCGGGCACGGTCGCCGACGCGGCCTCGATCAAACTGCCACGCCGCATTCCTTACCACGTCGCCATGGAACTGCTGCTGACCGGCCGACGCATCGACGTGCACGAGGCGAGGCAGTGGGGACTCGTCAACGAAATCGTGCCGGCCGATCGCCTGATGGCGCGCGCGCGTGAACTCGCACAGCAGCTGGCCGAAGGGCCACCGCTCGTATTCGCGGCGATCAAGGAAATCGTCAGAGAAACGGCACATCTGCCAATTCAGGACGCCTTCGATAAAGTCACCAAGCGTCGACTGCCCACGGTGGATCTGCTGTACGGCAGCGAAGATCAAAAAGAAGGTGCGCGTGCCTTTGCCGAAAAGCGTAAACCGGTTTGGCGCGGTCACTGAGCAACCGCACCCGCCTCGATTCAATCGAGCCAGTTGGCCAGGCTCTCGGTATGACCGTCTACCGTTATCGCCTGCCCCGAAATTTTGGCGCCGGCTGCTGAAGTCAAAAAATACGCCATCTCGGCGACGTCTTCGGCATCGACGAATGTGCGCATCGAGGTTTGCCTGAGATAGATGTCGCGGATTTGTTGCGCTGGCATGCCGCGGCTCGCAGCATCGCGCTCGATCACGCCATCGATACGAGGACCGCTGACGCTGCCAGGACAAATGGCGTTGACGCGGATCTTCTCTGGCCCAAGCTCCATGGCGAGCGTTTTGACAAAGCCGATGATGGCCCACTTTGCCGCTGTGTACGGCGCTCGCAGCGGACAGCCGAAGAGGCCTGCGGTCGAAGACATGCAGATCAAAGAACCACCCCCCGCAGCCCGCAGCAAGGGCACCGCGCGTCGCGCACAATAAAATTGCCCATTGAGATCGACCGCGATGGTTCTATCCCACTCGGCGGGTGTGAGGTCTTCAACCCTGCCCGTGGGCCCAGAGATACCCGCATTGTTGATCAGCACATCGAGCCGTCCGTGACGCGCCTCGAGCTCGTCGAAGGCGCGATCGACCTGATCGACGTCACCGACGTCACACACGCTGCCGGTGGCACCCGGATGTTCGGCAATGAATTGCTCTACCGACTGCGGATTGACGTCAGCCACATGCACGCGACTCCCCGTTGACAGAAACCGACGCGCAATCACGCGACCGATACCGGTCGCGCCGCCCGAGATGAAAACGACAGCGTGATTCATGGGCGCAAGTGTGGCACCGCGACGAAGCGCGCTGCAATCGTCGGTCGTGGGCTAAGATGTTTGCGGGGTCATTCGATGGGGCTGCACGATGAGAACAATCCACCGCCTCGCCATACTGTTGCTCTGCTCGAGCTGGGCGTTGCTGAGCGCGTCCGCGATCCGCGCCGAAGCGCTGGGCGACGCGCCGGGCTCCGCGCCCGTCGATCACTCGGCCTTCTTGCCGAGCGCGCGCGCGCAAGCCGCAGAGCCCTTCGCAGGGTCGGTGCGTATCGCGCAGTCTCTCATGCAGTCGCAGCCCGCACTCAAGGCGGCGCTCATCGAGGGTCGCGATGCGCGTCTTTTTCCGGCGCTGACGCTCGAACTGTTCAGCGACGGCGACGTCCTGGTGCCCGTGCAACGCGGCAGCATGATGCGCGAGTCCGGATCGTCCGCGACGGCTGCCGCGCGCCACTCGGTCGCGAGTTATTGGCGCGTGATCCCGCAATTCGGTCGGGTCTGGCGTGAGCCCGGCGACGGCGGCTGGTCGAGGGCGGCCCTGCCACTGATGTTGGTGAACGACACCGAGAACCATGCGCATCAAGGCGTCGCCATGTTCCACTACCGCGGCAAGCGCGTGAGCGCCCTGCAATTTCAATTCACGCAGCAAACCGCCCCATACCTGCTGCATCAGCACAATGTCTTTTGGGGTAGCGCGTCACTCGAACGGACGGCGAGCACGCTCAAAGATATCGAAGCGGCACGCGCGGCAGCCCGGCGCGAGCTGGCCGGGAGAATCCCCGCAAAGCCCTGGACCGATCTCGAGCGGCAGTTTGCCCCGGGTACGCTCGAGGGCTTCGGCGCGCCGCTGCTGCCGCGTTGGCAGGTGATCAACGCGCTGGTCTATCGCGGCACGCTTTATTACCAGAACTCGAACACCGCACACGGCCCCTACCCTTACCCCCTCGAAATGCGCTTCGGCGTGCGCTCGGTCATGAAAAGTATCGCCGCACCGCTCGCGATACTGCGCCTTGCGGAGGTCTACGGCCCCTACGTCCTCGACCTGCATATCGGCGACTACGTCGATGGCCTCGATCCCAAGTTTTCGCGCATTCGCTTCATCGACGCGGCGAACATGTCGAGCGGATTCGGCGGCACGGGTAGCTTCCGCACCCATCCCAACAATCCGTTCGACGGCTACCTCGATGCCGACTATGACGCTTGGTACACGGCTGGATCCACCAATGAAAAACTCGCGCTCATCTCGCGAAACCTGAAGCCCTATCCCTGGGCCCCCGGAACCGTGATGCGTTATCGCGATCAAGATTACTTCTTGCTCGGTCTTGCGCTCGATCGCTTCTTGAAGTCGGTTCGCGGACCCGACGCCGATCTTTGGGACCTGCTGACGAACGAGGTCTTCGCGCCGATCGGCATCCACCACGCCCCTGCGGTACGCACCCGCGAGGGCGCCGATCGCGACGGTGTGGTCTGGGCGAACGCCGGTTATTACCCCTCACTCGATGATCTCGCCAAGATCGCCCTGCTGCTGCAAAACGAGGGTGCCCACCAAGGCCGACAGATTTTGCATCGCCAGTTGACCAACGAGTTGCTGGCAGCGAAAGACGCTCTCGATCCTTCAGGGGACGCCAGCCAAGGCACGATCAAAAATCCCGAGTCACTGCCGTTGGGTGTCGCACCCAAAGAACTCTATCGCAGCGGCTACTGGTTTCCGCGTCATGTCGATCGCAGCGGCAAGATTCGCTACCTGCCCTCGATGCAGGGCTCTGGCGAGAATCGGGTGACGCTCTATCCGAACGGCATCATCACGCTGCAGATGGGCAAAGCAGCCGAGCTTCCCGCAGGCGAGAAAGCGCTCTCGGAAGACATCGATGCGACCCACCGTCTCGTCGAGCGGATGCTGCCTTTCGACGGCACACTCAAAAAATAGGCGAACCAAACCCATGCTCAGCGACTTTGCGCTGATTTCGGTTCTTTTGATCGCTGCGCACCTGCTGCGCGCGGCAGTCCCGGTGTTATCGCGTTTCTTGATGCCGACATCGATGATCGCCGGCGTCCTCGCGCTGGCGCTCGGACCCGGCGGCTACGATCTGCTGCCCTTTGCGCGCGACGCGGCTGGCAAGGCAAGTTTGCTCGCCTATCCGGGGATCCTGATCACGCTGCTGTTTGCGACGCTGCTGCTCGGTCATCGTCCAACCATGGGCCTCAAGGCCGCCTGGCACGCGAGCAGTTCGTCCTTTCTCTACAACATGGCTTCCGAGGTCATGCAGTACGGGATCGTCATTTGTCTGGGCGTCGCGCTGCTGAGCACGGTATTCGTCGATTTACGGCCGGAGTTCATCGTCATGCTGCCCTCGGGCTTTGCGGGAGGACACGGGACCGCTGCCCTCTTCGCCGATGCACTGCCTGACTGGGAGGCGGCGCGCAGCGTCGGCTTCACGTTTGCGACCATCGGCATTTTGTTCGCCGTTTTCGGCGGTCTGGCGATCATCAACCTTGCACGCCGCCGTGGCTGGGTGAAGACGCCGTCCGATTCGACAACGATCGCAGCCACCCACAGCACTTTCCTGCCGCGCGAATCCCAGGAGTCGATCGGCCGGGCGACGGTCAACGGCATGGCGCTCGATGCACTCGCCTGGCATGTGGCGCTGGTGCTCGGAGTTTACGGCGCCGCAATGGCCTGTATGCCGACGCTACGCGAATGGCTGCCCGTAAACTTCGTATTACCGGCTTTCGGCGTGGCCATGGTGCTGGGTGGCCTCACGCAAAGCGCACTCAATGCAGTCCGACTCGGCGAATATGTCGACCAGCAAGTCATCAACCGCATCGGCGGTCTGCTCGCCGACTATCTGGTCGCATTCGGTATCGCCTCGATCAACGTGCAGATCGTGCTCGATTACGCGATACCCATCATGGTGTTTTCTTTGATCGGACTCGCCATTTGCGTCGGCTGGATGCTGATCGTGGCGCCCCGGGTGTTCGGCGAGCGCTGGTTCGAATCTGCAATTTTCACCTACGGCTGGAATACCGGCACGATCGCCTTTGGTGTCGCGCTGCTGCGCGTCGTCGACACACGCAAGGACTCACGCGTGCTCTCGGACTACGGAATTGCCTTCATCGCAATCGGTCCGATGGAGGCCCTGCTCTACACCATCGTGCTGACGACCCTCGGTACGGGACAATTGCTGACGCTCGGCATCGCACTCATCGCAATCGCACTGACGCTCGCAGCACTAGCGATCTGGCGCGCCCGTCGCGTAAGGTGATGGGCGGTACGTTGCCGACCAGGAGGTTGACGAGTGCATGGAGTAAACAAGCAAACGACCGACAAGCCGCCGAACTGTTGGGAGTGCCACCACTTCGGGGTCACATGGGAGCCCGCGCTCCCCTACCTGTGCAAAGAAATGGGGTTCAAGAGCGCGCGCCTGCCGAGCCAGGAAGTACTCGCGGCCGATGGACACCCATGCCGAGCGTTCTCCAGCAAAACAAGCGTGCAGAATTCGCCGATCGAGCGCTCATATTTCCGGAAGTAGAGCCGACTAGGAGGGTATGCACATTGGATACGCAGCCCGACTGTTCCATCGATGGTCTTCTCAGGACCCGATCAAGCGCGAATTTCGCTGCTCACGCTGCGGCAAGCGTCGGCAGTCAAACTCCGCTTCGGGGCCGACGGCCAATGATTGCGAAGCCTGTCGACCGAAGACGCCATCGTCCGAGCCCACGCCCGCTCGTCGGGAATGGATCGCGTAGCAAAGCCGATCGGCCGCGAACGTCCCTGCTGTTTTTGACGGCACTGTGCTTGAGCCCCCTGCTCAGCGCCTGCGATGACTACGCGATGAGTCCGCAAAGAATAAAAGCGGATCGGCGAACGTTTTATGCCTGTGCCGGCTTCGTTCGCATCCACAAAGAAACCAAGTCGGGGCGCGACGTTTACTCGATCCTGTTCACCGATTCGCGCGGCGTCGAAAAATCGCTGAAAGCGATCAAGTCACTGGACATCATGCCCATCCCGTCCCGAATCAGCGTCCCCATGCCCGCATCTTTGCCCGACCCGCTCAAAGACAAGGACGACGACGGCTTGCCCTTCAAAAATGGCTGGACGTATACATGGCCGGATGGCTCGGCAGCAAAGCTGGTCAACGGCCGCTGGGTTCCGACGGACCAACGAAATCCCGTGTGCGCACCCGAGAATTCCTGATCACTTGGCAGACCTTCGCTATCGCGGCCATTCCCGGGATGGCGGGCTCGGTCTGGGCGACCTTGCGCCTCACCCCGCGAATGAACGCCGTCGACCTTGCCGAGTGGGTGTTTCTCGCCTCCCTGCTGACGGTCGTACTCAGCATCAGTCAGTTCGGAATCAAGCCGGGGTACATGCAGGAGGTGTCGGATCGCGGCAAAGATGCGCGCTATGCCGCGCTGCGGGTGTCGTTGCTGATGACGGGTACCACCGGATTTGTGGCAGGGAGCGTCGTGGCGGCAGCACTTTTTTTTCTTCGGTACCTCGGTCACTGGCAAAACTCGGCCGTGCTGCTCTGGTTACCGCTTTTCGGTCTGCTCGCCAACCTCGGCATGATGCTGCATACCGATTTGCGTGCGCTCGGTGGCGCACGCGTACTCGCCGTGATAGCGGCCGTCACGTTCCCGTTATTCGCCGCACTCTTGGAATTCACTCTTCTTGCCGGCATCAATCCCCTGGCGGCATTTTTCGCGGCGCAATGCGCGACGTCGATCATCACCATCGGATACCTCGGACATCGCGCAGAGGTCATGCGTCACGCAGGTGTCGATCTTCGATTTTTGCGTCGTGCTTTATTGATAGGGCTGCCAGTGATGGGCGGCTTGCTCGCCAAGTACGTCGCCGACCTCACGGTGAGCGCCACGTTCCGCTGGTCCGCCGATGCCACGGTCGCCGGGTCTTTTTGTCTTGCGGCTCGGGCCACCGAGCCCCTGATGTCGCTATTCATCGGCGCCTTCCAGATGGCGTGGGGAGCGACCATTTATCAGTGGATCAAGCAGTCGGCGGATGGCGCTATCGTTCAACGATTCTCCGCCCGCTCGTGGTGGATGACCGTCACCGGGATACCGCTCGGCATCTTCATCGCCGCACCCATTATCTTTTATGTCAAAGACACCACGGTGACGATGCTCGATTGCATGTTCGTCGGCATGATGATCTCCCGACTACTGGCTTTCGGAATGGCTTCTTCGATGGGTTTTGGACAAACTCTGCAGCGCAATTATCGCGTCGGAATGCGCCTGCTACTCACCGAGATGCTCGTCAGCATCACCGTATTGCCACTGCTCGCGATCGCCAGCACGCCGTGGGCGATTCTCGCGGCAGCCGCGCTGCCATGGTGGTTCGTGATGCAACTGCGAGCGCACTCGAATAGAGTCGTACAGACTCTCGCCACGACCTGAAGCCGAAGATAAAACTCGTTCGCGGAGCCCGTCGATGACATCGCTCGAATCGCGACTACGTTGAGACAAAAAAAGGGGATTTGGTGGAAAGGGAGGGACTCGAACCCTCGACCCCGGCATTATGAGTGCCGTGCTCTAACCAGCTGAGCTACCTTTCCAAGCCGGTTTCAGGGCGCGGAAGTTTGGGCGGCGCCCCCTGCACTGTCAAGGCAGGTCAGACCCGGGTCAGCCAGCCATGCGGATCGGGCGCCTTGCCCTGCTGCACGGCGACCAAAGCGGCCCGCAAGCGCAGGGTCTCGGGGCCAACTTGGCCATCGCCCACCTTGTGCTCGCTGCCATTGCGCACCAAGGTGCCCACCCCCGAGAGCACGGCGGCCGTACCCGAAAGCGCAGCCTCGCCGTTTCGCGCCCAGTCCATCATCTCGTCGACGCCGAACACGCGTTCCTCGATGCGATATCCGAGATCGCGAGCGATGCTGAGCAGCGAATCGCGCGTCACCCCGTGCAGGAAGCTGCTGTCGAGGCTGCGGGTCAACACATGACCGGGACGAATGAGCAAAAAATTGGAGGCGCCGGTTTCTTGCACCTCGCCGCCTGGACAGAAGAGCACCTGATCGATGCCGAAGGCCTTGCGGGCTGCCAGCGTCGGGCCCATCGCCGCCGCGTAGTTGCCACCAGTCTTCACCATGCCAAGATGCGGTGCGCAACGCTGCGCATGCTCTTCGACCAGAATTTTGAGTGGACGAATGCCGCCGGCAAAGTAATCCCACACCGGGCTTGCCAGCACCACAAGACAGGCCTCGTTGGATGGTGTTGCGGCGGCACCGATGTTGGCCATGGTGCCGAAGAGCAGCGGTCTGAGATATAGCGCGCCGGGCGCCTCGGGAACGTCGGCCCGCACGCGATCGATCAATGAATTCACCATCGAGGCGAGCAAGGCGGGATCCGGCTCCGGCAGGATCAAGGCTTGCGCACTGCGTCGCATGCGCTCGACATGGCGCGCTAGTCGGAACACGTGCACCGAACCGTCGGCGTGCCGATACGCCTTGAAGCCCTCGAAGCACGCACTGCCGTAATGCAAAGCATGCGCCGCGGGATGGATCTGCAACGGCGCCGTCTTGCAGAGCTCCATGGGCGACCAAGCGCCATCCCGATACCAGGCGATCGCCATGGTCTCGCTGAGGATGCTGCCGAAGGGCGCGCTCTGGGGGTTACCGGTCATCGTCGACTACTCCGAAATTCCATGATCAACGAGGCAATGATGCCTCAGAAAAGGCCGATCGTCTGTTGACTCGAATATACCAGTCCGTGGACTGCCCCGATGAGCCCGGCCCTCGTTTTCACGACAGTCGGGGCCGACGCCGCCACTCGAGATGCTTCTCGCCACGCTCGCCGCCCGGCACGCGGCCCGCGGCGTCCGTGGGAGTGCTTTACGGGTCTTGTGCGTTTAAACGAACACCCCTGCGGGGTGCTCCAGCTTTTCTTTGAGCGCCTGGATCATGGCGGCGGCATCGAAGCCGTCGACGAAGCGGTGATCGAAGGACGATGAAAGGTTCATCATCCGGCGGATGGCCGTCGCGCCATCGCGCACGACGACGCGCTCGACCGCCTTGTTGATGCCGATGATCGCGACTTCCGGCAGATTGAGGATGGGCGTCGAGACGATGCCGCCGAGCTTGCCTAGGCTGGTGATCGTGATGGTCGAGCCCGAGAGCTCGTCTCGTTTGGCACGACCACTGCGCGCCGCTTCACTCACGCGGCGAATTTCCGTAGCGAGACTCTGCAGATCGTGGCTCGCGACATCGCGTACCACCGGCACTTTCAAACCGTCGGCCGTCTGCGTCGCGATACCGGCGTGCACGGCGGCAAATCGCAGGATGACGTTACGCTTCTCGTCGTAGTGCGCGTTGCACTGCGGAAAATCGCGCAGTACTTGCGCGAGTGCAGCGACCACGAACGGCAGATAGCTCAACGAGGAAGCCCCGCTCACCCGCGTCGCATTGAGACGCTCGCGCAGGGCCTCGAGCTCGGTGATGTCGACCTCTTCTACATATGCAAAATGCGGCGCCACGCGCTTCGCTTCGGCCATACGCTGCGCAATCAAGCGACGTACGCCGATCACCGGAATTTCGGTGATCCCCGGTCCCGCGGCGACCGCACGCTCGAGGTCCAGCGCCACGATGCGGCCCTGCGGGCCGGAACCGCGCACGGTCGAAAGATCGATACCCGCCTCGAAAGCGCGTCGGCGAGTTGCGGGCGAAGCCATCACTCGCCCGCTCGTCGCCGTAATCTTCGGGGGCGTGATCTTCGAGGTGGTGGTCGCCGTCACGGCGCGCACCGGCGTAGCGCTGGATGAGACCCCGGGTGGGGCGTTGGCGCTCGCGCTGGTGCGCTCGTTCGCGCCAGCTCCGTCTTCGATCTCGAAAACCACGAGCTCCGCACCCACGGCGATCACCTCGCCTGGCTGACCGCTCAAAGACACCACACGACCGGAAACGGGCGCGGGGACCTCCACCACCGCTTTCTCGGTCGACATCTCGACGAGCGGCGCGTCTTCTTTGACGTAATCGCCGGGCGCGACCTTCCAGGCAATCACCTCGGCCGACACCGTACCTTCGCCGAGATCGGGCAGACGCATGACGTGTCGCTTCACACCGCCTCCGCCATCAGTTTTCGCAGCGCATTCATCACGCGACGCTTGCCCGGGAAATATTCCCACTCGAAGGCGTGCGGATACGGCGTATCCCAACCGGCGACACGCATGATCGGTGCCTCGAGATGCCAGAAGCAGCGCTCCTGAATCGACGCGGACAACTCGGCGCCAAAGCCACCGAAACGCGTAGCCTCGTGAACGATGAGACAGCGACCGGTCTTGCTCACCGAGGCCGCGATGGTGTCGATGTCGAGTGGCATCATGCTGCGCACGTCGACCACCTCGGCATCGAGCCCGAGTGCTTGCACGGCCGCGAGACACACGTGGACCATGGTGCCGTAGGTAATCACGCTGAGGGCGCTGCCTGCGCGCGTGATCGCCGCCTGACCTAGCGGAACCGTGTAGTACCCCTCTGGAACTTCGGCTGATGGGTGTCCGACCCAGGATTCGGCGGGCTTGTCGGGTTCGCCATCGAACGGTCCGTTGTAGATGCGCTTCGGCTCAAAGAATATGACTGGATCGTCGTCCTCGATGGCCGCGATCAGCATGCCCTTGGCATCATGCGGGTTGGAGGGCATCACGGTCTTGATACCACTCACGTGCGCGAAAACGCCTTCGGGGCTCTGCGAATGAGTCTGACCGCCGCGAATGCCGCCGCCGCAGGGCGTGCGAATGGTGAGAGGCGCCGTGAACGCGGCAGCGCTGCGATATCGCAAACGCGCGACCTCGCTCACGATCTGATCGTAGGCCGGATAGATGTAGTCGGCGAACTGAATCTCGGCGACGGGCCGTAGCCCGTTCGCACACATGCCGACCGAGGTGCCGACGATGCCACCCTCGGCGATCGGCGTATCGAGCACACGATGGGCGCCGTGTTTCTTTTGCAGGCCATCGGTGACGCGAAAGACCCCGCCGAAATAGCCCACGTCTTCACCGAGCACGACCACGCGCGGATCCCGCTGCAGCATGACATCCATCGCCGAGTTGAGGGCCTGCACCATGTTCATCGTGGGCATGCCGCTTACTCCGACACTGAAATTTCGGCGAGCAACTCGTCGCGTTGCTCGCGAAGATGCGCGGGCAGTTCTTTGAATACATCCTCGAACATCAGCGCCGGATCGAGTTTGGGGCCTTCGGTCAGCGTGCCGTGGGAGATGGCCTCACGCCATGCGGCGGCTACGTGTTGTTCGAGCTCGGCGACCAGTGCCGCGTGTCGTTCCTCATCCCACACACCCTCGCGTTCGAGATGCTGCGCAAGGCGCGCGATCGGGTCGCCGAGCGGCCATTGCTCGACTTCCTCGCGCGATCTGTAACGAGACGGATCGTCGCTCGTGGAATGGGCGCCCGCACGATAGGTCACGAGCTCAAGCACGGTCGCTCCGTGTCCGCTGCGAGCGCGCTCTGCGGCCCACGCCGTGGCGGCGTGCACCGCCAGAAAGTCGTTGCCATCGACACGCAAACCGGCGAGGCCGATCCCGGGACCGCGCGCCGCGAACGACCGTTGCTCGCCGCCCGCATACCCCTGGAACGTGGAGATCGCCCACTGGTTGTTGACGATGTTGAGGATGACCGGTGCGCGATAATCTTTTGCGAAGGTGAGCGCATGATGAAAGTCGGCGGCGGCCGTACTGCCCTCGCCGATCCACGCCGCAGCAATGTCCGACTCACCCTTGATCGCCGCCGCCATCGCCCAACCGACCGCCTGCGGAAATTGCGTCGCGAGGTTGCCGGAAATCGAAAACAAACGATGCGGCACCGAGTGGTACATGACGGGCAGCTGGCGGCCGCGACACATGTCGTGCGAATTCGAGAGCAACTGACACATGAGATCGACGAGCGACATGCCGCGGGCCACATGCAGACCCTGGTTGCGATACGACGGGAACAGCATGTCGCGCTCGGCGAGTGCCATGGCCGCGGCCACGGAAACCGCCTCCTCACCGAGTGAGCGGACGTAGAAAGTGATCCGACCCTGACGCTGGGTCCGCTGCATGCGCTCATCGAAGAGTCGCGTGAGGAGCATCAGCCGCAAGCCCGTCAAAAGTTGCTCCGGCGCGAGCTTCGGGTTCCAGGGGCCGACGGCCTGCCCCGAGTCATCGAGTACGCGCACCAAAGATTCGGCGAGCGGCGCCGTATCGGCGACCGCCACGTCGGGCGCGGGTCTCGCGACCTCACCCGCCGCCGACAACCTCACGTAGCTGAAGTCGGGCTGTTCGCCCGGTCGCGCCGGTACCGCTGGCACATGCAGTTTCGAGACTGACATGGTGGGAAAGCATAAGACAGGCTGATGGCGGCGAGACGGCTAACCCCGCCCTTGCGCGCGGCAGGTCACGAATAGATTATTCTCGCTATTGGAATAATTGGAGACATTTATCCATGAAACTCGACAAGCAGGACATCGCCATCCTCAAGGCTCTGCAGCAGGACGCCAGCGTTTCGAGCACCGAACTCGCCGAGCGCGTCGGACTCTCGCAATCGCCCTGCTGGCGCCGAGTCAATCAACTCGAGGAGGCGGGAATCATCCAAGGCCGGGTCGCGCGGCTCGCTCGCAAGAAGCTCGGGCTAGAGGTTCTGGTGGTGGTCAACGTGAAGCTCGCGAGCCATGGCTGGCAGTCGTTACCCAAGTTCAAACAGCGGGTAGTGAGTTTTCCGGAAGTGCTGCAGTGCTTTCTGGTGATGGGCGACATCGACTTCATCCTGCTGGTCGCCACTCGCACCGTGGAGGAATACAACAGCTTCGTGCAGGGCAAGCTCGCACAGATCCAGGGCGTGCAGTCGATCGACTCGCGTATCGTGATCGAAGAAACCAAGAACACGACCGAGCTGCCACTCGGCCTCATCTAGCAAGGGGTCTTCAAGCCAGAGTCAGACATTGAACCGGAAGTGCATCACGTCGCCCTCGCGGACGATGTACTCCTTGCCCTCGAGGCGCAGCTTTCCGGATTCTTTCGCACCCTGCTCGCCTTTGAGGGCGACGTAGTCATCGTAGGCGATCACTTCGGCGCGGATGAAACCTCGCTCGAAATCGGTGTGAATGACCCCGGCGGCCTGCGGCGCCGAAGCCCCTTTCCTCACGGTCCAGGCGCGCACCTCTTTTTCGCCGGCCGTGAAATAAGTCTGCAAGCCGAGCAACGCATAGCCCGCACGGATCACGCGATTGAGACCAGGCTCTTCCAGACCCAAATCTTTGAGAAATTCGACGCGATCGGCATCGTCGAGTTGCGAGATCTCGGCCTCGATCGCTGCACAAACCGCGACCACCTGCGAATTCTCGCCGACAGCGAGTTTGCGTACGGCCTCGAGCATCGGGTTGTCGTCGAAACCGCCCTCTTGAACGTTGGCCACGTAGAGCACGGGCTTGTACGTCAGCAGTTGCATCTCGCGCACGATCGGACGCTCGGTCTCGTCGAGCTTCACCGCACGCGCCGGCTGCCCGGCGTTGAGCGCATCGCGCACGCGACGGATGACATCGCGCGCCTTGATCGCTTCTTTATCCATGGCCTTGGCGGCTTT
>Ga0129336_10000572_pt1 | contig 21707 bp, 32 predicted proteins | sample CPB6_02_DNA_FD_96878 | JGI IMG/M metagenome (GOLD analysis project Ga0129336, IMG submission 96878) | Freshwater to marine salinity gradient microbial communities from Chesapeake Bay, USA - CPBay_Sum_0.6_0.2_DNA | ecosystem: Environmental > Aquatic > Marine > Coastal | place: USA: Chesapeake... | reverse complement strand
TTTGAAGATGCCAAAATCGCAGCCTTCGAAGAATGGGCGCCGTTCTACAACGAAATCAAATGGATCACGCCCACCACTCACTCTGAAGTCAAACTTCCCGCGATCTAGTGGCCGCCTCCAAAAGAGTTCTCAATGAGAGCAATGTGGTCGAAATCCTTCAGTCCACCGAAAACAACACACAACTGGCTATTCGCTTTGGGGTTAGCCGCCAGGCCATTTCACAGATCCGTAATGGCACCAACTGGACAAACGTCGCCCCAGAACTGCCACGCATCCCCGTTCGCGTCAAGGAATCAGTCCGTAAGGATTACCTCGCCAGACGACCCAACTGCCACAACTGCCATGAATGGAATGGCCACGAATGTTCCTACGGTTTCCCTGAGGCCATAGATGAACCATTTTTTGCCATTGGATGCGACCTCTATCGCAGAAATCAGGTCAATCCTTGATCAATGCCTTGACGCCTACTGGTCAGAGCGTTTCAACGAATTAACGATTGACCATCCGGCACGGATGCACGCTGCACTGCAGCCATTTATCAGCTATCAAGCCGAGAGGTGTCCTGTGTCCAATGCCGCCGATTAAAGCAACCCAGGCCCGTTACAACAGCCCGACTCATTTTTGCTACGGCGCTGACTGGACGGGCTACGGTTTGCATTCCGGCTATGAGCCGTGGTGCTGGGATGGCGCCGCCGTTTGGTGGGGGCCAATCTGCGACACCTATTCAGAAGCACTCAACCTTGCCAAAGAACATGCTGAACGCCATTGAACTTGATCAACGCCGTGCCGATTTCATGGACATGCTGTACGACACCAGAGGGCGCGAAGGCAATCTCTACACCGGGCTGTGGGCTGAGTTCCAACAGCACCTGGCCGATAAATTTCGTGACCTTGATTATGAAACTATGCGCAACGACATTGTTCGTGTTGTTGGTGGTACTGATAACGATCTGGCTAAACGCCATGCTGATGTTGCCATTACCGTGATGACCAAGCATCTTATGGAAGGTTGGAGTGAACAATGAAGGTCACCGCACCATTTCTGACCTGGCTTGAAAATCGCGCTTTGAATTTCCTGGCCAACAGCCCTCGCGTGGGCACGATTCAAATCAGAATGCGCGGATCACTGCTCACCTACATCGTGCGGGATTACAACGATCCGCAGTGCGAAGGGCGAACAGATGAAGAGATGGTCCCAGATGCGTTCAACCTAGAGCGGATCTTCCATCAACCCTCCTACGGCGAGGAAGAATGAAGTGATCCACCTCTTCAACAACAGGCTGATTCTTGAACGGCGCAAGCTGAGCGAGAACTGGCGCTGTCGTATTCGCCTGGGGCCAAACCCTGAGCAACAGATAGAGGTGGACCTTCACACGCCTGATCTGCGTACTGCATTCATCAGGTCAAACAACATTTATCAGGCGTTCCGTCGCGGCCAGCGCCTAGAACCATTAGAAGATCCTGAACCTACCGGCCATCGCTGCTGGGATTGCATTCAATGGGTGCCCACACTGACCCACAATGGAGGTAATGGCTGTTCACTTGGTTTCCCTGAGGCCAAGAGCTACTCGAACGGTCGTTTTGCCAACTTCTGCAGCCTATACAGCGATGGAACCGACAATTCTGAGCCGGACTGATTTTGACGACGGCAGCTACATCGAAGTTTTAGAGCCTGCCGATGGCGGCGAGATGTATTACCGCACTTGCTACAAAGGAGTTTGCAGGTACAGCTCAGACCTTTGGCAAGCACAGGTTTATCAACATCAAATGACTTCGCCGTAATCAATATCTTGATTGATCCAATCCATAATTCTGGCTTCACCTATCTCCGACCAAAAAGGCAAACTCCTATACCAAACCCTCCAATCCTTGTGCCCCTTGCTCATATTGCACCCAAAGCAACATGCCACGAGATTGGTTAGTTCGCTGTTGCCACCTTTCGCCTTAGGTACAACGTGATCAAGCGTTGGTGATCTACCTAATGGCTCAAAACAGTACGCGCAGTGATGGTTAAAGTGACTCAGAACAGCATCGCGGAAACGTCGCTTTGCCTCGTGTTTCGGGATTAACTCCGAACCGTCAATGTGTTCAACCACAAGCCGCCGCTTGATTCTCTAAACGGTAGCGAACGAAACCCAAATGGCTTATTACCTTAAGCTTCCGGACGGAACACGAGTGGGACCATTCTCAACCATTGTTGAGGCTCACGATTGGGCGGAACTGCGCAAGATCAGCGGTCATTCATTCCACCTTCTACAGAGTCCTGATATTCCCTGCAACCGCAGGCATGAACAAGGGCCTGATCACTGAGCAATAAAAAGCCGCCCCCTCCAGAGCGGCCCGTCCCCCTTGTTCTCCGGGTCAATACTAAGCCGTTGCCGTCACAGCCGTCTTAAGAGTTTCCCAAGAAGGCATGACGGTTTCGTGTCGGTTGTAATGGCCGATCTGCGCGTAGGAGCGGTTTGGATCACTAGCCAACGGCATGAACACCATCTGACCAATCAACATTCCAGGCCAAATAGCAAGCCGATGCTTCTGCCGAACATTCTTCAACTCCAAGGTCAGACGACTTCCGTGCCAACCTGGGTCACAGAATCCGGCGAGCATGTGCTGAAATCCAACTCGCGCACGGCTTGACTTCAATACAAATTGAGCCGCAATCGCTGGGCTGTCAGGCAGATTAAAAGTCTCTTGGGTTTCGGCAAGAATAAATTCACCAGGCATCAGCCAATAGGGATCTTCCTTGCTATGGGTGCCGATGCTATGGCGAATCAGATCAACCGTCTCTGATACCTCAATCATGATGTTGTCGCCCAATGCCACGTCATAGGACGCGGGCCCAAGCCGCTCGGCATCAAATGGGTGGATTAAGGCGTGTTCTTGGCAGAGGGCGCGGATCTCGTGATCAGGCAGCAGCATCGAGGCTTAATAATCCCAGACCACAGTAGGTCGTCCTGGCCTGAGCCCAGTATGAATGAAACCTTTTGGCGCACCCTTACCAGTGCTGTAAGACCAATTAGCCAGGCACCAATTCTGCAACGTGTAAATGTCCACGCCTTCGATGTACCAGTCCACAGCACCGGTATCGGGCGCATCGTATAAATGTTCAGACCGCGCTGAGCCACCAACGGCGGCATTGACCTTGGGAGGCCGATAACCGCTCGTAATCACGACAGGCTTATTGCCAAATGCCTTACGGGCGCGTTCAAGAAATTGACACAACACCGTCGCCGTATCGCATTGATATTGATGTTTGAAACGCCGCTCTTCAAGGTTTAATGCCAGCTCGCCATATTTAATGTTTGGCGTCACGTTGAAATCAAACGGCTTATCAGGCGTCAATTTCACGTCATCGGTCAATGGCTTTGTGCCGTTCAAGAACAAATCAAGTTCATCACGACGACGACGAACCAAACCCTCAAGAATGTCGCCGCCACCCTTGTTCCACCTAGGCAGCTCTTCCATCGCCACCTTCTGTGGGTTCTCACCATTGTTCAGCCGCTTGCGTAGCGTGCTATCAAGCAACGCCCCAACGCCAACGTTGAAGGTAAAACTGATCAACGCGCAACGCTGGTTATTTGTCAACGGCACCTTGATCTGATTATCAACAGCCTTGGCGAAACGCTCAACATCGGAAGCCAGCAGCGCATCAGCATCAGCCTGCGTGATCTTCATCCCCACCGATACATTCGGCCCTGTATGGCCATAGCCAATGGTCGGCACACCAGCGGGGCATACATAACCCTCAAACCGTAAGCCTTCCCATTTCTTGATGATGTCCAGAGCGGGCTTCAGGTCGTTCTCAGGCTGCTTACCCGATTGGCTCCAAACCTTGAACCATTCTTTGTCACGGTCCAGCAGGGAATCATCCGCCTTGCAAATCGCTTCCTCAAGCAAATGCAACGCCGCCATCTGATGCGGCAGGTTCTTGAAATACTTGAACAGATCAATCAGGCGAACCGGTGCCTTCGTCATTAGTCCAGGGTGCCCTGATGTGAAGATTGTCTAAATCAATGATTGGCGGGGGGATGGCTGGTGGCTGTGATTCATGCCACTCCTCAATCGCACGATCAAGCCTTGGCGACAGGGTGGCGTTGAATTTGTGCCGTTGTGCCGCACGATTCAAGTGATGCCGCCAATCCCTATCGCCAAATCTCACCAACCAAGTGGTGTCAGCATTCAACGCTTTGGGAAGACCACCTTCAGCGCCTTGACGATCAACTGCACCCAGGAGTTCTCCTTGATAGGCAGCAGCGTGATGATCTCAGAGCCAGCGGCAACAACGATGGCAACAACGGCAGCGGTGGTGGGATCCATGGTGATGACCTGTTTGATTCAACTGTAAGAGGATCAGGGGCGCCTGCCAATAGTCATTTCAATCTGTCTTACGCGGCCTTCAAGATCGCTCAACCGTTCTTTGCTGTCGTTTTTCAGCTCTTGGATGTCTTGGGCAACAGTGCTGACCGATTGATCAAGCTTGGCCACCTGCATAAACAAGCCGCCTAGACCAATAACAGCAGCCGTCAATAAAGCTGGCACGGCCTGATTAAACGCACTCGGCGCTGATGGCGCTACATGCCCCTCTTCGTGCCCATCCATTACAAGGCAAGCGCCAACCCTCCCAATCAGCCTAGCGCCCGCCCCAGTCTTCCTTGTCGAAGGGATCAGCCTTACCGCGCACAATCTCCACTGCACGACGGTAATAGTGATTGTCGGTTTTGCCCGCTGCTTCCAAAGCTTGTTTTATCTTCAGCCAATTATCGCGGGTATGTTGATCCAATTCACTCAGCCTTTCGGCTAAGGCTAATCAATGTTGTTAGGACTGACATCATTACCGTGATGGTTCTGGCATCTACGTCATTGCAACCCATTGGCGTTGGGTCGATTGATTTACCCTGTGGCGTACCGATATAGGTTGCATACCACGGCCAAATACGCGGCAACACCATGAAGCGGCAACTAGCCCATTGACCAGCTGCCACAACAGTAATGGTGGCTGAAATACCGACGATTGACCGCCAAAGCCACGTAGGCATCAGCCCTTACCTTGACCGCGAAGCTTTTTACGATTGCGCAGACGGCTGTGCTGACCTTGGCCGATTGATGTGCGCTTGGGCTTGCCAGGCACATGCTGGACACGGGCAGTGCCGACCTTAGATTTAACGGCCAACAGAAATGGCTACAACTGCCCTTAATTTACCGTCAAAGCACAGGCATTTCATACTCAGTGGTGTTGGCAGCGTAGTGTTTCCAAATCACCTGCGCCGTATTGCCTGCCCAGTTCGCAGCTTGAGTTACAGGTATCCCAGCCTCAAGCCAGCGGCTGATTGCAACGTGCCTGAGATCATACGGGCGATACCGTTTTTGGATCAGGCCAGCTTCATGTAACTGCTTCATCCGTTTAATAAAAAAGCTCTGGAATGCCTGCCTATTCCACGGGAACACATAGTCGGAATCACGGGGCAAGGATTCCAAAATTTGCTTGGTCCGGGCATTCAGGGGAACCCAGCGTTTTTTATTGGTCTTTGTGCTGTTCTTTAACCCATGGGTCAGCGTGAAATTGCTATGCACCAGCACCCGATCTTCGTCAATGTCTGACCATTTCATTGCCCGGACTTCACCGGTACGCATTGCGGTCTGCAACATGAACTCAGCAAATGCAGACCAGTTCACCTTGCGATAGGCCAGCTTGCTTTCCAGTGCCACCAGTACCAACGGAATCTCCGTTCTGGGGATCACCACAATTTCGTGATCCTTCTGCGGTGCCTTGGGCATCCTGAAATTGGCAACAGGATTACGCGGCAAAATCGCCACATCTTCCGCCGCTGCCCATCGGTACAGGCTGCGGACATACATGCAGACGCGCCTAGCGGCAGGGATCGGCTCTTGCTGCAGCAGCCAGGTCAGTACCTTCCGGCCTTGCGTGAAATCCTGCACAGGGCAACGCCCCAGCCACTTGGTCACCTGCCGGTAATCACTGGTGAGGCTGGTAGGGCACAAAGAAACGCTGCGCTCATCTACGAACAACTGCCACGCTTCTGACAGTGTGTAATCGCAGGTGGACGCAGCGGTTTCTGCGCGATAGGATGCTTCCATCGGTCTAGAGCAGTAGATCGGTCACAGGGTCAGGGTGTTGGCGCACCGCTGATCCCAGCATTCCTAGCACACTACGGTGCTTAGCTCGCCCAAGGAGTACCGGATTCCTTGCTGGGGCTGATGGCTTCGTCGATTCGCGCCTGAAGGGCAGCTTCGATTTCGGCAACCTTTTCGTCACCGCCCAGGGCTTCCTGCACCCAGCCGATCACCTGCTCTTCCGTCAGGTCGGCGTAGGGGATCAGATCATCGGGGCGCTGGAACCCGACGCTGCCGTAAGCGCCAGAGTTGTAGGGGTTGCCTTCAGGATCCAGCACGTCGCTGATCGCCACCACCGAATAGTGGGCGGTGAAAACGAAATTGTCAGACACCTCCCGTTCGAGGGTGTTGATCTTCCAGGCGAAGGTAGTAGCCATGATTTAGATGTGATACCAGCAGATTAGCCCTAATTGCTGACGGGGTAACCCTGTTTGCGGGCTTGCTGTTCGTCCGCTTCAATACCTGGCATCCGTTGATCTTTTACCGCTTTGTCGTAGCTGAGATAACCGGTCAAGCGCCAGAGCCAACTGCGGCGGCGGTCATAACGCACCAACTGCTCGGATTCGGGCGGGTGGGGTTCGCCGCCCATGTAGGGCTCCGCCACCAGCTTGATGCCACGCAGGAAATAGACCGCCTTGGCGATTGCCATTGCCCGCTTCATGTGGAACTGATCGGTCACCACATAAATGGTCCCAGGGGAATAGGACTTCGCTAGCTGCAGGGTGTGGGTGAAGTTGGTCACCGTGTCCCAGGCTTTGAAGTCCAGGATGAAACGATTGTCTGGGATGCCAGCGCCACGCAACAATCCGACGACGTGATCGGGTGAACCTTCGGAGCTGATGATCACCTTGGCGTCGGGGTATTGGCGCGCCAGTTCAATGACGCGATATAGACGCGCAGGGTTGCCACCAAGCTCCAAAATTAGGTTCATTAGAGAAGGGGACTTCCGCCGATCAGCAAGCCATCAGTACACAAGGCACGCAGTAGCTGCCGTCGTCATAGGTGCAGCTCACGTTGGTGCTAGTCACCTTGGCAATGGTCTTGCTGCGGATGATGTCGTCGTCTTGAGGTTTGGCAGTGCCATCACCAGCAGACATCAGCAGATCACCGCGTTCAACGGTTACGCCCTGAGCAATGCGGATGATGAAATCACCCGTCATCGCGCAGTAGAAGTCGTTGGTGTATGTGTCGTCGTCATCGTCCCAAGCCTGGAACACACCAGCCACGTTCTTGTCACCTTCAACGTCGCTTACTTTCATGCGGTTGAGTTGTTCGTTATCCTCATTGCCCCATTCGCACATCTCGTCGATGTTGGAGAGGACAGAGCCGCGCAGAATTTTTTCGCGTTCAGTGCCAGAGGGTAGTTGCGACCAGCGGCTTAGGTGAGCACCGTTGTAGGAGACGGTGGTGCCGGAAACGGAAATGTTGCCTTCGGATGTTCCGTCTTGATAAAACAGAACTAAGGCGCCATCGGATGTTGTTCTGTTAATTGAAAGTACATCGCTATTAGCGCGTGTCATGAAAACAGCGCCGATATCAGTGCCACCAAAAATTTCAACACCCGGTGTGCTTAGTGCATTTACACTTGTTTTGTTAAAAAGAACATGTCCGCCATTGCCAATCCTCATCCGCTCCGTCGGAGAACTCGCCCCATCCGCAGTAGTGGAGAACACTAGGCGACCCGGCATGTCACCAGCGCCAGGGGTGCCGTCTACTTGGGCAAATATCGAGGCTGCAGATCTTGAAGTTGAGCCATCAGCCCCTTCAAATGACAACATTCCTAAGTTGTCTCCAGACTGGACTATTGTGTGAGACCCAGTAGACGTTCCCCTTGATTTAATGAAACTAAGATAAACACCGTCGGTAGTATTTGTATTGCTGGCTAAAATTGTGCTTAGGTAAGTTGAACCCGCTTCAAATACAATTTGATTATTGCCACCAATAGATCCAGTACGCGCACTAGACGTACCAACTAGCAGCCTGCCGGAGCTATCAATGCGGGCACGTTCGGTTGGTGCGCTAGAAGTATTTGCTGGTGTGGAAAAAACAGCATCTGTTCCAGAGCCGTTATACACGCCACCAATAGTGATACCGCCACCGGCAGAAGTTGTGGAACTATTCCAGCCCACCCAGATCTCCGAACCGGAACCCGCTCCCGTTGCACCTGCTGCATAAACCTGCAGCAATCTGCCGACTGTTCCTGTAACTGAAGGTCCGGCAATAGAACAAAGTGCAGGAGGCGCAGTAGTGCCAATCCCTACTCTCCCGTCTCCCTGAACTTTAAAGTCGGTATTACCACTGTAATCCCTGACCTCAAAAGTCCCAACTGTATTGTTATTATTTGCACCACCTTGAACGATTAAGGCTGGAGAGTCTCCACCGGTACTTATGTTGTTGAAATATGCGGTAGCAACAGTCCCTGAATTATTAACAACGTGGATGGGGTTACTAGGCGAACTAGTCCCTATGCCTACTCGATCGTTCCCTGCATCAACGAAGAACAGGTTCGCGTTCGTATCACCTTCGATTCTGAAGTCAATATCAGCGCCGCCATCGTTGAACACCACCTCGCTGGTGCCAAATTCGACGCGCTCAACCCCGTTTGTCGCAATCCCAAGCTGATTAGTGCCAGCGCGGAAGAATCCAGTATCCAGGTCAGATGCGAAGGCAAGACCCGGCGATGCAGCCGAGCCGTCCTCCATCAGCATCGTGCCGTCAAGTTCCTGAATAACGATCCAATTATCGTTTGTTCCATTACGCAGCTTGAGGGTTCCGGCGCTGGTATCTGCCCACCATTGGTAGGCGTAGGTCGTAGCCGGAGCAGTGGATCCGCTGTTATTGCTGACGATTGCGGCAAGGGCGTTGTTCAGGTCACTACGGACAGCCGCGCCTGTGCCGTTGGCAATCACATAATCGTGCTGTGCCACAAATCAACCGAAATTCGATACCGGAAGTCTACCCAGCCTTGCCATAACCCACAGCAGACCATGTGAAATTGCGGTCTACCGCTGTGCCGCTGCTGTTTTTGAATGTCACAGTGAAACCGGTTCCAGTGACGCTGCTGACTTCAAAGTAGTCGCCTGTTGCAAGGTTCTGCCCGGTGATACCCACGCTAGGCAGGTAGGCATTGACGCCACCAAGCACCGTCGTACCAGTCCAGAAGGCATTGGCAAAGGTGACGGATTTTGCGCCTGCACCGCTGGCAACAGTGGCAGTGGACTGCTCTTGGCGGCGCTGGAAGGTGGCTGCGTATCCAAGTTCATCGACAAGGATGTTCTGGGCAACGTTGCTGCTGGTCATGTCAGCGCGGAACTGGAATGCCCGCCCCTTGAAGGTTCCGTTCACGAACTCCTGCCAGCCTGACCATGTAGGTGTACCGGAAGGGTTGTCATTGGTCTTGCGGACCATCAACTTGGCGTTTACCTGATCGGTCAGCGTCCCATCCCAATCGGTGTAGTCATCGACGTTGCCGGTACGCGAATCGAGCAAATCACTGGGGAAATAGCCACGGGTGACGAAGTAACGGCTTAGATCAAGGCTGAATACTGAGCCAAGGTCGAGAGTATTAGCAAAGGTGTAATTACCGCTGGAAACAACATCGCCAATGATGTCGAACGTGGTCAGCGCATCCACGTCAGTTACATCATCTAGGAGTCCGGTGCCACCAAGGGTTAGTGCGTCTAAATCTTCGTCGTAATAAACGTCGCTCAGGGCTCCTTGGAATGGCGGTACATCTTGATCTTCACGGCGGGTAGCGACAGCAAGCCTGCCCAGCGTGTCGGGGAAATCAATGATGACGCTGGTTTCACTGGCGCTGAGCCTACCGCCATCGTCAGCAAACTTGACCAGCACTTCGCCTTCCACCAGCGGGATGATCGCTTCGGTGGCGCTGCCGGATTTGGCTTCAATCAGGTTGACGCTATTACTCCAAGTACCAGAACCATCCGTTTTGTTGCTATGGCGGATATAGACCTTGCCGCCAACCTTCACGTCAATATCGACGGTTTCGTTCCAACGCAGACGACCGGAGTTGGCGCTGATCGCTTCAAAGGTCAGATTCTGAACATTGCCAGGGACAGCGGTTTTGCCGACAGCAGCAAAAGTGAATTGGGTGAAATCAGTGGATTGACGACCAAGGGCGCTGATTGAATAAATCTCAAAGGTGTATGTGGCGGCTCTGGTGTCGAGGATTTCAACGTCAGGGCGGCTGACGGTTACCGACTCCCAGTTATCGTTCTCAGCGCGATAGCGAACCTTGTACTGCGGTACGCCTTTGATTGCCTGCCAGCTCAGGATGATTTTGACCTTGGCTTTATCGTTGGCGACGTAAAACTTTTCTGATGCGGTCGGGCTTGTGGGCGGGCTAGGAATGGGATTGAGATTGCTGATCTTGCGCGACGAAAGTTCAAAGCCACGTTCCACATAGTTATATTTGCTTGCGTTATACAGAAGCCCCGTAATGTCGTACAGGTTGCTGTCTTTTTCCCTGACGGTCAGTACGCGATATTGCTGAGTTTGAACGGCAGTGGTTTGCAGAATCCAGACACTGTTTGCGTTTGGCGCTGTTGTGTATGCCGATGAAACCGTGATAGCAGTGCCAGTGCGGCTGGATACATCGCGGGTTTCTAGCGTTCCATCGGGCAGCAGAACGGACAGGGTGGCGCTACTGCTGGGCAAGCCATCGGCGTTATCGACCGTGATTACGGTTGTGGTGGCGCTGCTGATCCTGCCGCCGTAACGCACACCAGCACGTACGGGATCTTGTACATCAATGACCGCACCTGGGCGGATGAGTGCGCCAGCATCAATCGAAGCGGTGAAGCTGATAACTTCCGTTTCGTTCTGTTCGGAGTACAGAATCCATTGCCCGAGGCGGTTGGCTTGACCGCGTGATGTGCAGGCGAAGGCTTTAATTTCGGTCGAAACCCAGCCGTATTTTTCAATGGCTGCGCGATCTTCGACGACTTCGTAATTTTGTTCGCGGGTGTTGAGATCTAAGTAACTGACGACAGCAACGGTATGGCGAGTCTTCAGGTCAGAACCCGCATAGCTAAAGCCAGGTTCCAGCACATTGGAGCGGTTGAATAGATAGCTGGAATCAGTCGGCTTGTCCTGTGCAATCGTCAGTGTTCCAGTTGACCAATACGGCTGGCAGCGCATCACACTGCATAGGTCATTGATCAGCTTGTACGCTTCGTACTGATTTTGAATTAGGGCGTTACAACTAAATCGGGCTTCTGTGCTGCCATCGCCTAAGCCGGTATCAACAAGCTCGTTGGCGTATTGACTGGCGGAATAGAAGGCGAACTTATCGAGTTGTGCTTCTGCGACGTGATCGCCAAAGCCGTACCGCTTGTTGATCAGCAGGTCATACAGGATCCATGCCGGGCAAGTTGTCCATTGTGCAGCGCCAAACGTGCCAGTCCATGTGCCTGCGTAGGTGATTCTGCCGGTGGCTTGATCGACGGTGGCGTTGTTGGGGATCTTGACCTTGATGCCACGGATGCGATACGAACGCGCCGGGATGTTATTGAATTGTTCTGCCTGAAAACGGATGCCAGCTAGTGCGCTGTTTGGGTAGCGCAGCTTCTGGTAAATCAGTTCGGTGTAGGCGACAAAATACGTTGGGTTGACGTTGGTATCAGTGCTATCGGCTGAATCACGAACAACGCGCAGATCAACTGGGAAGCTGCCACTGATGGGGACTACATAATCTCGCTCGTATTTATCCGCTGTGCGTCCACTGATCGTGTCAGTTTTAACGGTCGTATAGCCGCCGCCGTTGTACTGCAGTTGGATGCTGATGGTGACTTCAGTACCAAGCACGTCGCCTTCGGCGGTGCCTCTCTCAAGCCTTGGAATTGCGATGCTGACGCGCACTGCATCAACATTGGTGTCAGTGATCTGACGGGTAACAGGTGTTGCCTGTTTAACTTCAGTGTTGACGCTAACTACGTCTTCGGTTGTTTCACCGAACTTGGCGATGTAATCCTGCGCGTTGGTGCCATACCTTGCTTCTACGCTGACGCCTTTAAAGTTGTAATCCGTGTCAGACAGGTTGGTTACATCAGCGCCAGATCTGAGGATTGGTGTATCAGTTAGGAAAACGTCTTTGAGCAGGGCAAGGTTGTAATTTGTCGTGCCACGGGTGTAGGCGCGGGCAGACGGGAAGCCTTCAATTTCGCCTTCGCTCAGCAGATCAAGGATGCTGGCATGGGCGGTTGATGCCAGGTTGTCGCTGGTGCGGATTGGGGTGCGAACAGCGGGTGGCGCTGATTGCTGAACAACAACTGTCTGCTGAACAACGGTCTGACCGCCACCACCGCCGCCACCACCGGCACCGATGATCTGCTTTTGTTCTTTCTCAGCCATGTCAGATCGTGTCAACGTCGATACCTGCCGAGATCACCACTGACCCAACGATAGTTTCGCCATAGACCACGGGAACGGGAATACCTTGGCGGCTGGTGTTTTGAATACCGCTAAAGCTGTAGGACTCCTGTGGGTCTAGTTCTGTGGCTTCTGTCGTGGTTGTCCTATTGCCGATATTGGATGTTGCCGGACCAAGCTGACCAAGTTGCGGGGTGGGCGATAGGAGCTGCGAAACACCGCCAAGAACAAGGGCAACACCAATAGAACCAATGGCAGTGGCAACACCAGCGCCAACGATGCCTGCACCTGCTGCGCTACCTAAACCAGCACCTAATCCGAGAAAACCACCAGCAGCCGGACCAAGAACAATCGCCGCTGCAACCAATGCCACGCCTGCGAGGATTTTGCCTGCACCGCCGCCAGCACCGCCCAGCACGGGAACAATCTTGATGACTTGGCTAGCGGGATGGTGAATTTCGTCTAAACCTGATTCGTAGTTATCAACAATTACTTTGTAATGCTGGTCTGCCATGTGGCGTTCCAGTCCGGGAAAATTTGCCAGCAGCATTCGGATCGCTTCGCCTGCGCTGCTAATCTCCGCCAAAAACTTCCGCTGACCGATGAACTTAGCCAGTGGACCGTAGAGCCTAACTTCCTTTTCCATGGCGCAAGACCCTACCGGTGCATTTTAGGAGCCACTCGCCCAATAAGTCACGGCTGGACAGGCGACCGCGTAGATGGTGCAGCACAAGCTGGTCACCGATGTAGACACCGACGTGGTTGAGCTTGCCGGAATCAATCGCCATCAGCATTGCATCGCCAGGTTGCATCTCGGCAATATCCACTTCGTAGAAACCCGCATCGCGCCAGCAATCATCGAACATCGGGTTCTCGTTGAATTCCTCGGGCGTTGTCGGGCGATCCCAATCAGGTAGCTGCAGACCCTGCTCTGCATACCAATCGCGTACCAGCGTCCAGCAATCACTGACGCCCCACACCCATGTCCGCCCGATCAGCGGTGCTTTGTAGCCTTCAGGCGACAGCTCTCCCCACTGCTCAGTCTTGGGGTTGACGATGTACCAGGGCAGACCGGATTTCTCGCAGGCAACGCGATCCGCTTCGCTTGGGATAGGCGGGGTGACCGGGTGGCTGTGGACAACGCCAACCACTTCGCCTTTGTCTTCGGCGGCGGCATAGTCAGCAGGATCAAGGATGAAAAATTCGTTGCCTTCCGCCAGGTTGCGGCAGGGGATGTACCGCTTACGCCCTTTGATGACAACCAACAAGCCGCAAGCTTCACGCGGATCTTCAGCCTTGGCGTGTTCCAGTGCTGCAGCCTTAGCGGTGGGGTTCATCCGTTAAATGCGCCGATACCTGGGAATCCACCGAAGGGTAGGGCGTTGGTGGCACCAAAGCGGATTTGACAGCTACTAAGACGTTTGCCACACACATCAGAACCACTGCTGGTAACGGTGTTGTCGTTTTCGTCGTAGTAATTTGTGCCGCTGTAACCGCACTCCGATCCTCTGTAGACCCAAGGGCAAAGGTTGGCGTTGCATTGCCGTTTTGGACTACGGACACCGGCAAGGTCAAAACTGGCGCTGAGCTCGAACTCAACAAGATCGCGGTTCTCGGAGACCTTTCGGGCGACGTAATAAATCTCGTCAGGCAGCTTGGCAGTGGCGTCAGGTGTGCCGTAGGGATTGGTGCCACCGGAGAAATTAGCTCCGTCGATATAGCGCACCAACGTGCGGATCCGTGTGAACTTAGCCCCGGTTAGATCGTTACCCGGTGTGGTGGCATTAACGCCCAGCAGGATTGTTGTAATCGTGCCAAACAGGTTGGAGACACGGATAGTGGGACGGGGCAGACTGCCGCTTTCCGCGTTGTAGTCAAAACCGTCAACTTCAATCGGGAACTTGGTATAGGTATTGCTGTTCCAAATCAGATCACCGGTTCCTACATCATTGGTTCCGGCATGGAAACGGTACGTTGTGGCAGAGCCGTGCAGATTGGCGTAGGTTTCTAGCTCAAACAGCTCGATGATGCTGCTTGGGTTGATCTTTTGAAGTTCTGAGACTGGGATTGCCATTAGGGCTCAAAGACTTGGCGGAAGGTGGCGCTGATCGTGGCGCGATTGTTATACGGGATTGTTTTGCTCCACTCAGCACAAACCCATTTGTAAGACGTTGCTGTGTCTGGTGGCGTCCAGTCAAAACTTGCCCCGTCTTCTGCCCTTGCATCTAAAAAGGCTTCGATGGTATCAGCATTGGCTTCGGTAATGTTCTGCCAAGTCAGGCTCCATTCCTTCGGGTTCATATGCGAAGGGATGCCATACATCAACCGCTGTTCGTAACCATCACCAAATTGAACAGTGCGGATCCTTGGGCGGCTTGTTTTCTGCGCGCCGTAAGTGGCAGTGATGGCGGGGAAAGTAGCCATTACGAGAGCAAGCCTCCAGGACGTTTCTGCTTGATTAGCTCTTGACGGATGGCAACACCAATGGCTTCACCGAGACGCTTGGAGTCGTCCGAATTGCCTTGAACGCTGGTGCCAGTTGCATCCACATTAACCACGATGTTGGAGCCGCCCATGGCGCTGTTAGGGGCGATGCTGCCGCTACGTCCGGGGGTGAAGAGTTCAGGGCCGCGTTCACCAACCACATAGGATTGACCGGCCATCACGGAACCGCCATTGGCACGGAACAAGCCACCAAGCAAGCCACCGCCCTTGCCGCCTCCCATCGGCACACCAAACAAGGCCATGTTGATTGCCACGTCGATCAACTTATTGGCAATGTTCTTCATGACGTTGTTCGCAACTTCGCCCAGGGTCTTGGTGCCATCAATCGCGCTAGTGATCGCATCAACAACACCGCTCTTAATTGACATTCCGATGTCTTGATAGACCTGTTTGAGCTGACCTGCCGCGTCAATCTGTTGAGTCAAAGCAGAATTTCTGCGTACAGCATCTTCAACGGCCTTGGCATCAAGGGTGCTGGTATCTTTAAGGATTGAATTGATCTTTTGCCTGATCGCGGCTTCCTCTTCGCCATACAGGATGATGTTTTGAAGATGCTGCCCTTCTTCTGTGATTGATTCAAGTTTTTTGGCTTCAGTGACCGCAAGTTGATTGACTTGGCCAGCGTGCTCGGCTGTTAATGTATTGATTTCCTGCCGTTTAATTGCAATAGCATTTTGCAAGTCCCTATTTTGTTCATCGAATGCCAGCGCAGCTGTTTGTTTGTCCGTTGAGTTAGCAATATATTGAGACCTGATCGCTGCCCTTTTGTTGAGCGTCTCTTCGAGCGCGTTGATTTCTAGTTGAATGCCTTGATATTTGCTGGCAAACTCAACCATCCGCTTGGCTTGTTCAGCGTTGTCCTGAAGCGCGGCGGTATTCATTCGCGCTGCCGTGACAACCTCAAGCTGTGCCTTGTTAAGCTCTAGCGTTCTTTGAATTTGCCCACCAAGGAGATCGTTAATCGACTTGGCTTTGGTTTTATCTTTCTCGGCTTCGGCTAGCAGCGGGGGCGGCTCAAGCCTGGGTTTAGGCTTATCAGCAGTTGTTGCAGTGCGCAGGCTCTTAAGACGACCCTCAAGATATTTCGCCTGATCCTGCAGATCTTTAAGATCCGCTTTCATGCGCGGCAAGACGGGGGCAGACGGGGCGATCACTTGACCGTCAACACCCTTGATCTCAAGGCCCTGAGCCATGCCGATACCGGCTTTCTCGGCAACTTTGATGTCCGCCGTCAGTTGCTTAATCGCAGCGCGAGTGTTATAGAGCTGATCGTTGGCCTTCTTGTAATCAGGACCGGCCAATGCCTGATTGATTTTATTGACAACCGCAATGGCCAAATTCAAAATTTCATCTAGCGCAGGTTTCAATACCTCGCCTATCTTGCGTGCGATATTTTCAACACCATCAACCAAGGTACTGAGCTTGCCGGACAGAGTTGTTGACTGGGCTACGGCGCCATTTGCGTATTTGCCGCCAACTTCTGTCAGGCGATTAAGAGCAACCTCTACCGCCTCTGCGCTGATTCGACCCTTACCTAATGCCTTCTGGAACTCCTCACCAGTAAGGCCATACATTTTTTTCAGTTCTTCCTGCAGCGCGACTCCACGCTCTTGGAACTGAAGCAGCTCTTCGCCTTGCAGTCGGCCTTTAGCTTGAACCTGACCGTAAGCAGTTACTAGGCCCTGTAGTTCAGCCCCGGTCGCGCCACTTACATCAGCCAGGCGCCTTGTGGTCTCAACAACCTTGTCGGCTTCAACACCAAAAGCCTGCAACCGCTTGGCCGCATCAATCAGTTCAGTACTGGTGAACGGAGTAATTGCACCAATGCGCTGCAGCTCAGAAATAATCTGCCGAGCCTTTTCAGCACTACCCGTAAGTGTTTCGAGGCTTCTGGTTTGAGTTTCTAATTCAGATGTCTTTGCAAATACGAATTTGAGCGCAGATACACCAGCAAATACGCCGATAAGGCGAGTGGCGGCAGCCTTTAATCCATCAACGCCAGCGGTAGCCGCTTTTGACGCCGCATTGATCTGCTGAAGATTGCGTACGGCGTTCTGGCCGTTTACCTGTACGTCAACAACAGCAACAGCCACGGCCCGACCAAACCTTTTGATTCAGTCTACCGATGTTTTATCGACTCCTCGCCTTAGCCTTCTCAATCTCCGCCTTTTCCCGTTCGCCCTTCACCTCGTAATAGGCAGCGAACATCACAAATTCGGCCTCCGTCAGCCCACAACGCAGCTCACTGACGGTTTTGCCAAGCTCAGTTGCTAGGAAGAACTCAAAGAACAACCAAGAGTCTTCCTTTATCCGTTTTTTGCTTCCTCAAGCGAGCTGGCATCACCAAGGCCAAACAGGAACAACTCCAGATCGTTCAGCACGGCTTCGGGCAGTTCACGTTGAAGCTTGGCCGCATCAGCAGCAGCAAACGCCTTGGTGCCATCCTCAAGCTCAGCCATCTGACACAGCATCTGCGTGCTGATTTCCAGCGCCTCGTCAGAACCGGCAAGGGTCGTAGCCCGCTTACGGTCAGCGCGGGTAATCGGCTTGAAGTACAAAGACAAAACAACAGCGCCATCGGGACCTTTGATGTCAAACCGACGACGCTGATTCAAGTCAAACGCCCCGGTGAGCAGATCAACAGGGCGCTGATTGTTGGCTGGCATTAGATGCTCAGGGTCAGAGTTCCGCTAGAAACGAAATTGATAGTCACAATCTCGATCTCGCCAACCGTAGCGGAATACTCGGTGCTTGTCACCACGATGGTGCCGGTGATCTTCTTGCCGCCGGTTTCATCCAAATACAGCTCAACTGCTGCATCGGCCTCGTCCGTGGCCTGGTTTACATCCTTGATCAGGTCAAGTTTGTCGCCAGCGCCGGGGGCGTCATACATCACCTCAATGGTGCCGGAGCCACTGATCAGACCACCGATATTGGCGCGATAGGTCGCACCGTGGGCAGTGGCGTCATAGGACTCCTTTTCCACGGTCATAGACCAGGAGCGCACAGCAGCGATCTCAGAAAGACCACCGCTACCAGCTTTGTCAAAAAAGACCGTGCCTTGTTGGCCGCGATAGAAAGCCATGATCAGATGTCCAGAGTGATGGCGCCGTTGGTCACGAAGTTCAGGGTAATGACTTCGATTTCACCCACGGTTGCGGAGTATTCAGCCGAGGTAATGACACCATCAAAGCTGATTTTCTTGGTGCCGCTGGTGTCCAGATATAGCTCAAACAGAGCTTCGCCAGCATCATTGGCGGTGCTGACGTGCTCGATGAAGACGTTGGTTTCGTCAGAGCTGGAAGCGGTGTAAAGGATTTCGCAAGTGCCGGAACCGCTAATCAGGCCACCAACATTTGCACGGTAGGTAGCGCCCAGGGCGGTGGTATCCAGCGATTCCTTCTCAACGGTCAAAGACCAAGAGCGGGTGCTGGTGATGGCTGCAGCAGTTGCGCCCGCGTCATCGAATTTGACGGAGCCTTGCTGTCCACGGTAAAAAGCCATGGTTACAGATCCTCAAAGGTTTCAAAGGTCAGTCTGACCTGTGTTTGGAAGAAACCCTCTGGAGATGGGTTAGCCACCACCTCGGGCCCAGTCGGGGGATCGAAATGAACCCCACTTACGACGATTCTATTGTAAAGATCACGGATCCTCTTTCCTACGGTCAAATTGGCGCCGGGCCCAACTCCTTTGGCGGAAAAGATATTTACCACGACAACGCCAACAATGCTGTTGCTACTGCCTGTTGTTCCTCCCATTGTCAGGAAGGTGTTGCTGCCGAATGACACCAGGCATTGAACCCAGGTGCCGTTATTGGGTGGCGTGGCGGCCTGGTTATGAAAAATGACGGGGATGGCAGGCGATAAGGCCAGTTCTGTTGCCAGCCGACCTTCAATGGTGGAACGGATCGTGTTGAGGTTTGCGGCTGCCATCAGTCTTGTTTGCCGATCTGATCAGCTAATTGTCGCGCCCTGTTCGTCATTTGTCTTGCAACGACATCTACCCATCCGGCATTTGCCTGTTTAGAGCTGCCATTGGCCAAGGGTTCGGCGTAGGGCAGGCTGTTGTGGACGTTATAAACCTTGCCGATCTTTTCGTTTCCAAGGGCATAGTTAAGGGACACAGGCGCTGTTGATGTCGATGTACCCGCGTCGTAATTGCCAACAAAGTTCTCACCAATCGCCCAGCTAGCTCGGAAGCGTCCCGTATCCACCGGGCTACGCGCTTTAAGTTCGGCGTCAGTTTCAAACACAACGACGCGCATCAACTGATTCAGCTTGTCTTCGCTGTATTCACCGATCTGATCAAGCCGAATGCGCCTAGCCATAGTCAGACCCTCAGGAACAATTCAACAGCAATCGCCGTGTTGTCCTGTTCGATAACGTTGATTTTGATGATCTGATGCACAGTGCCGCTGATCACCACACGGTCAGACAAGCTCGGGGTAATAGTCAGATCGGACGCGGCAATGATCAGCTTTTTGTCCTGTTCATGGATAAGGTCATTCAGCTCCTGCTTCCGAACCGCATCCAAAACGCCCTTAATCGTGGTGTCAGTTTCGGTTTCAGTGATCGCCCCGGTCGTGGTGTTATACGCCCCACCGCTGACCTGCCGATAGGTGATCGTGCCACCAAAGCGATTGATGACCTTACTGGCAGTTTTACGGAGCGAGGTTGATAGGGCCATCAGATTTTGTAGGCGATGCAGGCGCCGTTGGTCAGCTTGATGCTGGTGAAGTAGCCGGTCAGATGCGCACCGGAATCAATGGCAGCGCCCGCAAAATCATTGTCAATCACATTGGTTGAAACGATCGCGTCAACCGTGCTGTTTTCGTAGAAATCAATATGACTGAATTTTCCGGTATGAGCAGCGGTATCAGTAATCACCTCTGCGCCAATCGCGTAATCAACAACAGATGCGCCACCTCTAGCTTTTGCCATGATCAGATCTTGTAAGCGATGACAGCGCCAGACGAAGCCAGCGTAAATGCAGTGAAAACGCCCTGCAGTTCAAAACCAGCGGGGAACGATTCACCCACCAATGTATTCCCGGTGTAGTTCTGAGCGGTAATAGCGGTAAACGACGTATTGTTTTTGGCAATCACGATGCGATTCCACCGGCCAGTTCTAGCTGTCGTGTTATTCACGAAGTCAGCGCCAATGCTGTAACTCGGATCAATGCTGTTGGTGTTAGCCATGATCAGAGTTTGTAGGCAACGATTTTGCCCGAGGCAAGGGTGACGCTGGTAAAGACGCCTTCGATTTGATCACCAGCATTCAGGGGCACAGAGCTGAAGGTGTTGCCGCTGGCATTGGCGGTAGTCGCCGTACTGATCACCGCATCGGCCAGAGCGTACAGCTTGTAAAAGCGGCCAGTGTGAGCCGAGGTGTCGCTGATGTACTCAAAGCCAATGTTGTAGGCGTCGTTGTCAGCCATGATCAGCTACGGCGAATGGCGAAGTTGCCCGGTCCACTGATTCTAAGTCCAGTCAAATATCTTTCATAGATCGGGGGCAGACGATCAGCGCCGGTAGCCGAGGCACTCGCGCCAGCATTCACCACGCTCAGGCTGCCAATGGTGACGGACTTGTAATCCTCCATGCCACTGAGGCCCATCCCATCCTTGTTGTTGTTCAGGTAAACGGCCAGTACGCACTGGGCCTTCCTGACCTGATCAGGGATTTCGGTGGTGGTGTAATAGTCAGTTGTGATGCGGAACGGGAAGCCAACGGCGTACGTGTTGATGTACGTGTCAGGCTTGCGCACCCCATCACGCGGCCATTGAAGTGCCTGGGTATCAGTGGCACGAGCACCAAGGAACCGTTCACGGTCTAGCCGTTGTGTAGCCGTATAAAGCGCCCGGTTCTTCTGGTCAGTCGTGGCTGACGCCCAAGCAACTACATCAGCATCCTGAACGAAGCCTTCAATCACCAGCTCCGCTGCTGCCAGCGTCAGGTAGGAGTTTGCGTTTGCGCCCCCCACTGTTGCGTCGATTGTTATGGCCATCGGCAGGAGCCTTGTCTGTTACTTCAAGTTTAGGAGTGGGCTCTGCAATAGAAGAAGAGGCCCCAGCCGAAGCCAGAGCCTCCTGTTCACGCAGTCGCCGGAAGGCGAACATGCCCATTAGGCAGCAGCAGCCTTGATCACAACAAAGTTGATCACAACGGCTTGGCTCAGCGAACCACCGGACACGTTGCCCAGGGTCAGATCAAAGGAACCTGCAGCCACAGCGGTCACGCCCAGCACATAAGCGCCAGAGGTGCCACCAGACTTAATGCAGGCCACCACAACGTCAGTGGCGGCGACTTCGCTGTTGGTCACGGTGAAGGTGACTTCAGCACCGTCAGCCAGAGCGGCGTTATGGGTGGTGATGGCGCCGCAGGGCTTGTTCAGCGTGACGCCAGTGGACTTGCTGGTGGCTTGGGTGACCGCGCCGCCAGTGCCGCTGACATAGCCGATGGACTTGCCAGCAGTTACTTCAAAAAGGGAAGCCATGGTTAGTTGCTCCTATCAGTCGTAATTGGAGCTAACCGAAGCGCGCACGATGCCAATGTTCTTGGTTTCGTACACCTTCGACCAGTTACCCACCGTGGCCAGTTGAGCGCGGGTGGGGTTCGTGGTGGTCACGGCCCACTTAGCACCAACAGGGTGGTAGATGTAGTGCATGTCCAGAGACATGGC
>Ga0129336_10000571_pt1 | contig 21721 bp, 23 predicted proteins | sample CPB6_02_DNA_FD_96878 | JGI IMG/M metagenome (GOLD analysis project Ga0129336, IMG submission 96878) | Freshwater to marine salinity gradient microbial communities from Chesapeake Bay, USA - CPBay_Sum_0.6_0.2_DNA | ecosystem: Environmental > Aquatic > Marine > Coastal | place: USA: Chesapeake... | reverse complement strand
GAAGGGTCCTGTTTTAAGTGGCGTTCAGGCATTAAAGGCAACAATATCACCTATGGTGAACTAGCCGATAAAATTAAAGAAGAAGAAGTGACGATGGTCGTTTGCTGCGCACACGCAAAACGTTTAAAATATGTTTATGATCTTCTTACAAATCTTAATAATAGCAAGATCTTCAAGAAAAAAATAAATATTTGGATTGATGAGGCGGATGCTTCTATTAAACTGTGGTCAAAACCTAGCTTGATAGACGTATCAACTTTTGCTAGAGTTCATAAGATTACACTCGTTTCTGCTACATATGATAGTGTTTTAAAGAAGTATGGGCGCATACGTGTCCTTCCTTGTTTGGAAACCACACTATCTATATACCACCGTATTCAGGACTGTATAATCGTTGAAGAGGATATCGCAGCATTATCTACTGTGGATTATCTATTCAATATTTATCTTAAATGCCAAAAGAGTTTATCAAAACCAGGTGTACGCCTTTTCGCACCTGGGGATGTTGAAAGGATGTCTCACGAGGCAATCGCAGAATTTCTTTATTCACGAGGCTTTGCTGTTGTGATTATTAATGGTGAAAGAAAGGAGATTCTGATTCCTGATCGCAATGATCCTATCCCGCTTACTCCTTATGTAGATGTAGAAACAAGTGCTCCAGAGGAAATAGGACGAGTTATTACAAAAATATATCGTCAGAATAGACTGGAACGCTTTCCATTTGCTGTAACAGGCCATCTCTGCTTAGGAAGAGGCATTACCTTCCAAAATGATGAATTTCTCTTTACTCACGGTGTTATATTTAATATAGCAGACAAGGCTAATGCATATCAGACAGCCTGCCGTCTTGCAGGAAATATTAAGGATTTTGATGACTATATGCCTGCTATACTTTACACTACCAGTAAAATGATGAAGGTCATTTTGGAGAAGGAAAATACAGCGATCGGTATTGCGAAGCACGTCGCAGAAAACAGTTCCAGCCACGTAGATAAAGAGATGATTGATTACTTGTATGGGGGCAAGACACTCGCCCGTGAAGAAGACTTCACTTGCGAATGGTTTGAGTTCAAAGATATGGACGAAGCAACTCGATTTTCCCCTAACATTCGCGAGAAGCAGGAAGATCAAACTGATAACCGCTTTAAACTTTCATCCATCACCAAACTTAAGCGACTTTCCTACGAAGAAATTATGGCTACGAAGCTTGGGAAAAAGACTGCAAATATGCCAACTCCTAAGAAGGTAGGTGAATACAAGGACCGTTTGTATGTAGGTTATAAGGATTTGAATGATCATAATACAGCTGTCTATGTAATTCGTCGCCTTACACGCGTTGCTAAGTCTAGTTTCTAAGCGAAAGAGGGAACATACAATAAAGAAAAAAAACTTTTTTGGAAATTTGAAGGATAGAATGTAGGGACTCCAAGTATCCTCCCCTCTTCTCCAATGTCTTGCGCAAGCTGCGCCTATCCCATTCACCCCACGCAGATCTTGTGCCGCCCTTGTTACAACAGTGACTATCCTGTTCGCTTGCCACTATGTCAAACGTGTGGGTATGGCGAGCTCTGTGGCGAGACCTGGTATACTTCGTGCCGAGCGTGCTATATTCAAGAGCTTCGGATCAAGCACTTCTCAGCCATCCCTATCCAGGCTCTGATCCGAGGTCATCTTGCTCGTCTCCTTCTTTTCAAACACCAAGTCGCACGGGCGTTCCAGGCTCTTTGGCGAGGATACCAGACTCGTCTTCAGCTTACGTTGGCCCCGAAAAATTGAACTAAAAGGTGGGTATCCAGCAGTAACCCTTATCACTCCTCAAAATGTCCGTGACCTTCTCTGCTTTCTGTCAAGACTGTGGTGTGGAGGTGGATCCGTGTAAGAAGTGCGAAAAGCATAGTGAGAGCAGTCAGTGTGGAACTTCCAAGTATTTCTGTATCAAATGCGAAAACAAGCGACTGATGGAAGAGAAGATTACTCAGTGGACCAAAGAGATAAAGGCAATGGATATCCCAGAGCTGAAGGAGGCCCTGGATGAAATAGATTATGAGCGCAAGATCCACAACCGTTCTCTTTGTCAAAAGGTATGGACAGAGGAAGACCGATATATGCTGTCCAGTATGAACGCGTGGGCGAAGATTGTGTGGGATGAGCTTGTGGCCCGCAAGAACTAAAAGTGAAGAGAAAAACCAAAAACCCATAAAAACATTTTTTGGAAATTTGAACACGCAACATTCCTCCAGACTCGCACACCTCCCCCACAATCCAAAATGCTCCGCTCAAAACTCAAGACCGAGGACACTGGCAAGATGTTTGAGAAGGGTCTGTGTATGGCTCTCGGCATCGCATATGACGGTCCCTACAAATACGGTATGGAGCTGCCTACAAAGCTTCAGCCTCGTCTTCAGAAGCTCTGTGGGCAGTTTATGACCCAGCCCTATGTTCACACAGCGAAGCGAGGCGCACGCTATGATTACACCAGTTCTGAGGATCCCAACCTTCACTTCAGTGCGAAGAGCATCAAGAAGGGTGGCGGCAAGGTCGCGCCTCAGGTGATTGGCCAGGCCACTCCCAAGAAGTTCTGTGAGGTCCTGGCGATTCCTTTCACAGATGTCCCAGCTCTGAAGCTTCATATTCAAGAAAACATTCACACTATCCTGCCGCACCTTGTGTCCTACACCTTTGACTGCCCCAACGTCTATTTCAACGAACAAAAAGATACCATCGCCTACATTACGTTGACAAAGCCTATTGATTGGTCTCTGTATGAATACGAGTGGACGTGTCCCGCTTTAGAGTGGAACAACTCGTCTACTGTCAAGATCAAAACGCCCACTGGTCCTGTGTCTCTGGTTGAATTCCAGTTCCACACCAAGAGCCGCCAGAATATGGCTGTGCGCTGGTGCTATGAGAACTTCCTCACTCTCTTCAAGGACAACCTTACTGTTGTGCCTTTCTAAGACAGAACAAATATTCAAAGATCTGCTTATTCTGATTGTATTCATAGGATTTGAACCGCTTGTGTTCTCGCTCAATTACAGATACTGTTCCATATTTTTGTAGTATCTGTAAGACTTTGTCTTTTGGGATCAGACTTTCACTGTTATACGAAAGGAAGATCCATTGCGCCTTCAGATTCTGAATCAATCTTTCCATAGAATTCTCTACTTCCTTTTTTTTACAGAATTTGGACAGAAAACAATCCGTGGGAATTCCTGTCTTGCCTTTCAAAGGTGGTTCATTCAGAAGCTCAGTTGGAGTCTTTGCAAGAATATTCAAAGGAAAGTAATTCTTGGAATATTGGCGTTCATTGTAAGGTGGATCCAGATACACTACATCTGCTTCAATTGTATTCAACAATTCATCGGACAGCACATCTTTCTGATAGGTTTTAGAGAAGGGCGAAGCTTGCGTTGTGAGTGTATGAATAGGCTTCAGTTCTAGATCCTTTTGAGCAGTCGCTTTGAATTGTTTCAGATACGCACCATAGACAGATGGAATGTTGGCCACACAATCAGCACTTACAAGGAGTGACGCAAGAAGAAACACATATTCATCCTCCGTTAGAATGTTACGAAGTCCCTCAATTCTAGCACGCAGATAATCAATCTTTTCAGCATTTTCTTTGGTAAAGAACATTCGTTCATTGGATTCATACGGACTGTAATATTTGGTAATGTATCCAATGGTTCTATAGGAAACAAGTTCATCGTTCATTTGTTCTATATAGAACTTGACTTTGTCAGTATACACAGAGGTTGTAAAGGCACGGGTAATGATTGAACTGTAGAGTTCAGCGTCGTTGGAAAGAACTGTTGCTTTTAACAGGCGAAAATGATAGGAAACAATGCCTGTTCCACCAAACAGATCGGCTACTGTTTTTCCTTCAAAGGATGTCCAACCTGTTTGGTTCAGGATAGATTCTGTAATCCAATCCAATAATTTAAACTTCGAACCAATGTAATTCAATCGCTGGACAGTGCTTGACATCTGTTAGGTAGTTTCATTGTATTATGGAATTATTACTCAATTTTTCAAGCAAGCAAAATTGAACAATAGAAAATCACTAGAATAGGGTAACAAATGGATCTTCCACCTCCTTCCGACCTTTCCCGTCAAGTAGGGATTAGCAGCCCTAGGTCTCCTATTTCTCGGAGCACTACCCATTCCAGTGACCGTTCCGAGATTCGTCATCCAGATCTTGAGATTCTGTATCATCTTACTACCTACAAGACCTACCTAGAACACGAAAGCACCTTTGTAGATTCGGAGATACGAGCCCTAATGGATAGGGAGCCTACTTCTGATGCTGAGCGAGAGCGACAGCTTCTCGATCTTCGTCAAAATCTTAAAACGCGTTACAATATGATGCAGATACGCTTGAGTCGCGTTCGCGCACTCTTGGATGTTCTTCAAGGATGATTCTAGTTTGCGTCTTTTAAGAAAACTTTATAGTCTTGCGTCCAAACAATGGGGCCAGCGAGTCTAGTTGCGAATTTAAAACAAGCCTTTGAAGGGAAGACCTTGCCCTTACAAATTTTTACAGACAATTTGAAAACGTGTTTGTCTCACCCGGATGAACTTTTTCTTGCTCTTGCCTTTCGCATAGGCTTCTTTATTCCTGCAAAGGTTCCTTTGGATTCTCCCAATTATATTTTTTGTGAAGATATGCTTCAGAAAGTTTCTAGATCCTTTGCTCTTGTCATTCGTGTGTTGCCTAATTCCCTTCGCATAAGTGTATGTATTTTTTATCTTATTCTGAGAGCATTGGATACAATTGAAGATGATATGGCCCGCTTTGAAGGTAAGCAGCAAACAAAAATCCAGCTTTTGCGTGGGTTCTCTAAACGACTCAGCCAGCCCAACTGGGGACTCTTTAGCATTGGCCAAGGCGATGAAAAGCTTTTGTTAGAAGAATTTCATAAAGTTCTTTCTGTATTTCATACTCTGAGCAAAGAGGATCAACGCATCCTAACAAATACCTGCGAGAGGATGGGAAATGGAATGGCTGACTTTGTAGAAAAACAGATTCGCTTAGGAACAGAGTCCAAAGAAGAATACAACTTATATTGTCACTATGTTGCTGGTTTAGTGGGCCAAGGCCTCACAGAACTCTTTGTTGCTCACGGCTTTGAAGATCCGTCCCTTTTGCTGCTTACAAAAGAGGCTAATGAAATGGGCTTGTTCCTTCAGAAAGTGAATATTGTAAGAGACTATTTGGAAGATCTTCAAGAAGGAAGAACATTTTGGCCACGAGATATCTGGAAGAAGTATGGAGAGACTTTGTTGGACCTTCGCACAGGCGACAAGGAAAAAAGCCTACAATGCTTGAATGAATTAGTGATTGATGCGTATTCTCACGTTCCTGCTTGCTTACGCTATCTTGAAAAAATAAAGAATCCGCAAGTCTTCAAGTTCTGCGCGATTCCTCAAATAATGGCACTTGCGACTCTGGAAAGACTGGTCAACAATGTTGATGTCTTTTCAGGCGTGGTGAAAATTCGCAAAGGACTTATGTTTTCCTTATTTCAACACACAGAAAGTATTGAAGAAGTAAAGGGCATAGTCTCCACCTACTCAGAAGCAATTCTCGCAAATATCCCTGTCCATCACCAAGCACACAAACTCGCCATTCCTCTTGTGTATGAAGTCCAAGGAATGTGTGTAGATGGAATTCAACCACAAAAACCTTGGCCATCCCTTGTTTCTTTTTTGTTTTCCCTTTCCATTCTGATGTATGCGTTTTTCCAAAAAGGGAATCGCCGATGGATGGACTTACTTTTGGTCGCAGTCTTGTCCATTTTTATGATCTTTAAAAAGTCTGCGGCTCTTTCTTCAAAAATATGGACCAAACATTTGCCATAGTATTTTGTATGTAATTGGCCATTTTGGGCTCTATATCCTCGGACTTATAGTCAGCAAGTATAAGATTTTGTTGTTCTTGCTGTCCTCCTCTCTGTGACTTTCGCGTCAATCCAAACCGACGACCACCACGTCCTCTGGTTCTGCGACTACGCCCCCTTGGCGCTGCGGGTTTCGCTGCTGCCTTTTCAGCTTCTCGTTCAGCCTTCTTTCTCGCAATAAATTCAAGAGATTCTTGAATTTTTGCCTTGGCCTCATCTGCTAAACGTTGTGCTTCTTCTCCACCACGTGTATCACCCTCGGCATATTTACGATCCGCAACATTCCTGCGGAAACGTTCAGTGGCTGACCAAATGAGAGGAACAAAGGAAGAAGGTAAGCGAATGCTGAGTTCCTTGAATTGTTTGAACAACTCATCAGGGCGCTCAAATACGAAATTGCGTTTGACTGCTGTTCCGTCCAAGAGAGTATCACTGTCTCCTAGTTTTCTAGAATCAAAGGTTCTGTATTTTATCTTGTATTCCAAAACCGTTTGGCGGTCTTCATTGGATTCCATCTTCATTAAAAGACTTGTGTAAGGATCATAAGAAAATGTTTTTGGATTCAAGATTACATCAGGAAACACATCCATCACGTAAAATCCTGTGCGGCTGTCAAAACGGGCGTGACTACGTCCCAGCGAAGGAATTTCAACACCTTCCGTCATTAATTTATTCAAATAATCCGCTTGGTATTTATCAATCACTCTTCGTGTAACAGATCCAGGAGCAGAAGAAACAGCAAACGCAGGCAAATCATCTGCTTTGAAATCTCCAGCAAAGGCTTCCAAAATACCTCTTTCAGTAATACAAGCAATGGGTAGGTAATTAAAACGATCACTTAGTTGCGCAATCGCATCCGCAGCATCTTCTTGTGTTCTTGCTTCCGTATATTGGTTGTCTGTGCCAGGGTGAGGGCTCCAAGGAAATAGAACTACTTCAGGAAATCCTCTGTGGAGACTCGCATCCGTATAGGTTGATGTCAGAAGATCAACTCCTCTTCCAGGAAGTCTAGATTCCAGCTCCATTATATATTTGCCCATCGTAGTGTCTTTTCCTTTCAGACCCTCCTTGAAATTGTCCAGTGAATCATAATCAGCGATGGCCATCCATCCTGAAACGTGTTTGGATCGCGCAAAGTCCGGATGAATGCAATTGTCCCAGGCTTTGAGTTCTTTTTCTCTGAGAGCCTCTGGAGAGTCCTTGTTTCCATAGCAGGTATAGTCAAACTTATCGCAACGCTGAATGGGGGCTGTCCCATCATACCCTTTGATTTCTTTGCCACCACGTGTCCACTTTTCAGGACCAATCATAGTGACAACACGCAGATTCTTCACAGTTTGATAGACCATAATCGCATTGAACCATTCACCCACCGTGTGGGCTCCAAAAGGAACAAAGGGAGTTGTATAGAAGAAAGTGTTGTGTGTAGGAGTCATACAAAAGCGATCCCCCATTGGATACCCAAGCCAATCACGAACAAACAGTCGTGGATCTTCCTCTTTCTTGGGATTGGGAAGCTGAACTCCTCGGAAGAGAAGTGTGCCTGCGGGAATCTCAAAAAGAGGAACATCCATTTTTGCGCTGTCCCCACTGGCTTTCGTATACAGTATATTTTCTTTGTATGTTGAAAAGTGGCTAATTGGGACCTCCATCTACGTATACAAAAGGAATTTCATAAAATTGAACCCACACACCAACACACGTTTTTCTAAATAAAATGAATCGCATTCGTATTTGGCTTACAGATTTACTTCGCCCTAAAATCTGCTCTGTGAAGGTTGTTGTTTATCAAAATGAAAAAGAACTTGATATAAGATGTCTAGAACCATTTCGTTTACACGCCCTTGCTGAAAGCATCAATGCTCTCTGGAATAAGAATAATACTTGTTCTTATTGGTTTGAAACAGAGATATTTGAACAAAAAGGGTGTTTTCACAAAGCACAGCCTTATCTTCTTCTAACGTGCTATAAAGACAATACAAAATCTAGATCACTCAAATCACCTGTGGGAATACCAATTTCTTACCGTAAGAAATTCTTTGATATCACACACGTAGTTCACGCAGCACCTACTAGCACAAATGCTTCTCATAAAACCTATATTGTAAGATTTATCGCAATCAGGTAAAATTGAACTTCAGTTCAATGGTTTGATACACTAAACAACAATGCCTTTCCGTCTTCAATATGCGAGCAACCTCTTCGTAGATCTTCAGAGGCTTTCCTTTCCCACGATTCTCCGCCCAGGATGCTCCAGGTTAGCCCTCTTGGGAAATATTGGACGACCTGATTCTCTGAAGACAGCTCATTTCCTAAACTACTGTGCGAGTCATTGGGAAAAGACCTATTGGTTGGTAGGACCCCACGAACTCACAAACAAAGAGAATGGGACAGCCCCTTACCGTGAGAAGATGGAAATGCTTGAAAATCTTGTGAAACAATACGAAGGGTCTATTCAGCTTGTGAATACCAAGGAGCTTGTGTTTCCTCAGCACGAACTTGTTCTTCTCGCAACACCTCTATGGTCCAACATTCCTTTGCCATCTCGCAACCAGCCCGAATTTCAGTCCATCTATTCCAGTGTAGATGAAGCAGGTCCTATTCGCTTGACACTGAAGGAGCGCAATCTATGGAACAAGAAAGATTTTGAATACTTGATGTCTCGGACAGTCCTTTGGAATCATACGTATCCACGTGTTCGTATCGTGTATCTTACGCATACTCTTCCCACTCCACTCTTAATGACCACGGGTCTCAGCGAAGAGACTTGGAATCGCTATACGTTGGATGTTCAAGACTATCGTGGCTTTCTTCAACCTCCCATTAAAGCGTGGTTAGGTGGTTCTACAGGAACAACGAATTGTATTCAAGTAGGATCGGATCCAAGTCGCCAAGTTCTTTGTGGAGTGAATAGCCTCTATGAATATCCCTATGTTTCTACAATGGAGATGAAGTCATCCTATGATCCCACGTGTATTCTGGAATTGTTTCCGAAAAAGCCCAAACATACCTCAGCAAAGTTTCCATCCAATCTTCTTCTGCCCAGTATAGCTTCAAGTTTGCTTTCCAAAAAAGTTTCTCTCCAACAAGCCTAGAAATGCGGATTCAGTTCGCAAGTGATCTTCATTTAAATTCGTGGGCTGGAGCAACTTCTTACGATATTCCTTTTGAGAAAATATTGGAGCCTGCTGCGAAAACTCTTGTCTTGTGTGGTGATATTGGTCATCCGGATTCCATTGTCCTGCGAACGTTCCTCAAATGGTGTTCCAAACGATGGGATCTTATTTTTTGGATTCCTGGGCATCACGAGATGACAGATGTCTGGCACTTAAAAATTAAAACGTATGATGAGAATTTAAATCATATGCGCTTGGTCGCATCTGATTATCCCAATATACAAGTTCTTCACAGAGAAGCATTTGTAACCGAGGATGGATTTTTGTTCCTGGCGTGTCCTTTGTGGGCCCGTTTAACTGCGATGAGCGAAGAGATGTCAAAAGACCCCATTTATCGTGATATTACCAAACATTACGAAGAGGATATGGTATGGCTACGGGATCAAATTCGTAGATCTGAGCGACCCATTGTCGTGGCGACTCATTATCCTCCTACGTATTCGTTATTTTCAGCCCAGCTTGTGAACAAACCTCAATCGGTTCCCTTCGCTTTGGAATCTGAATTTTTATTGAGACCTCCTGTTCACGCGTGGATCTGTGGATATCTTCATAAATCTGTGACTATACAAAGACCTTGGGCTGATACGGAAGGAAACAATGGTGAAACACTGATAGTGTGCAATGCTCGTGGATACCCTGACGACGGTTTCACACAATACAGAACAGAGGCAGTGTTGCGTTTAGAGAATACTCGTCAAGATATGTCTAACATATCTGGAAGAGGAGCCCTACCCAAGTAGCCAAGAGGTTCGCAGGATATGACATTTCCTATAACCTTTTGCCCTGGATTTAATGATTGTTGATTTTATTGATATTTGATACGTAGAAATTGATACTTGATAGTCAAGAGGTTTGGTCTCAAGACAGGTGACCTGAACTGGAGCCAATACCAAATGGCCTTTCTTGAAGGTTACTGCTTACGCGTTGCCTGTTGAGCGTTGAGGCGCAAGTGTAATTACACACTAGCGCGGCGTAAATAACGTATTCACAACGATATGCTCGTTGCCAGCAGTCACTTTGCTCTTCGCTTGAGTAGGGGGGATTGTTTGGCTTGCTTGGTTTGTTTGGTTTTTTTTATACTTGGATCATCGTGGTCGCATTGGCCTGAGAGAGAACCCAGTCTACATTGGTCGCAAAGCTGTCCAGCTCATCCTCCAGAGCCTGGATCTTCTCCGCAAGAGAAAGAGGATCTACAAGCTCAACCTTGTTGTTGTCACGGAACGAATTGGTGAGAGCTGTAATCGTCTCAGGATTCGTCTTCACATCCTTGCCAAGCTCAGACTGTAGAAGACGCTCTAGTCTACCATCTACCTCTCCCTTCTTGCGCTCATATTCGTCGCGCTTGGTCTGAAGAGATTCCTTCATTGAGTCCAAAAGGTTACGCTTGAAACGAATCGACATCTTGTATTCAATCGCCTCCGCAACCGTTCCCTCAAACTGACCAATTTTCACACGAGTGTTCGCATTGGAAAGGATAATGGCTCGTTTAATGGTATCGCGACGCTTGACAAGATCATTGAAGGACTGGAGCTGAGCCTCGGTTTCCTTCTTGTGCTTGTCCTTGTCTACAGGAGCACCATTGTGCGCAACCTTACACCAATCCTGGATTCCCTCTACAACCTTTTCTATACGCTTCTCCAGAAGCTTGAGCTCTGGGAGAGCCTGAGTAATACTCATTTGTTGAGCCATTTCACTAAGGTATCTCGTTGGATTACTTTAGGTTATGGATAAACGGAAAATAACAGGGATATGGTCACTAAAAGAGATATTGTAATGATACAACGATTCTAATTTTTCAAAACTGTGCTTGTGCTGAAAGGTTCGTAAACAAGAATCTAGGCGTTCTCCAGTGTCTTTGTAAGTCCACCGATGCCCTTTTTCCAAGCACTCAAAATACATAAACTCTTCTGTATTGAAGTCACCCAAGACAATAGGGCAACTTAGATACCGCACAGTTTGATACAATTGTTTCTCTTGTTTTAATCGTGTCTCGTTGTAACGAAATCTCCAAAAGGGTAATTCTGTCATATCGGATTGGAAATGTGTATTGACAATTTGAAAGACTTTGTTTTCTTTTTTGCATTGAAGAATCATAAAGCCTTTTCTTACCAAAGAATCCACACCTTTTGATACGATATAGGTGTGTCCTTCAATTTCATCAACGACTTCTACAGTTTTCTTCACCAAAATACATAGACCTGAACCTGAATGGAACCTTTGAGTCCATCTTCCAAGTTTATGTATGTTGGAATAGGGAAAATAGCAGGACCACGTCTTGCTTTCGTCACAGAGTTCTTTCACTAAAAGTTGGTGTTGTCTTGACCAAACTTCTTGTAGACAAAATACTTCTGCTCCTGATTGTAAGAAGATCCATAACAATATGCTTCGCAAATGTTTGGAACCCCAAGGCATACCAAAAACATTGTAAGTGCCGACGGAGAGGTTCATTGCCTACTCAATTCCTTCAATCAGATTTTTCGTAAGTGACCGTTCAAATCCTCGCATCGCTCCTTCAAAATTTGCGCTGGGAAAAAAGACAATGGGGCGCCGTTGTTTTACATACGCCTTGGCTTGATCCGCACTCATCCGATAAAGCACCATCAAAAACATCACCGTCACAGCCGGAGATCGCTGCATTCCAGCGTGACAATGGATCAAAATGGGTCTCCCTTGCTTGTATTCTTGAATAATTTTGTAGACGATTTCATAGGACCATAATTCTAGATTGCGAATCTCTTGCTCTTCTAAATTATCATCAACGGGAATACGATACCTCCGTCGGATACTTGCGTGAAACGGTGCGTCTTTTGTGCAATTAAAAACAGTTTGTATACCTGCATTTCGTAAAAAGGCCTCGTCGTGAGCAGCACGAATGTTGCCCAGCCAAACATTTGGAATAATTTGATCAGCATTGTTCGCCGGTGGAAACACCAGACTCATCTATTAAGGGGTGAGGGCTTTCACTTCAGCATCTGAGCGAGTGGAAAAGCTTGGGAATACTGAGTAGCGTATTGATTCAGAATGTATCTAACACTGCCACCAGCGCTTTCTTGGTACAAATTCTAGCCACTCCTTCTTCATTAAAGCTTTGAACTCTAAGAAATCCATATCAGAATCTGGCTCATATTGCTGTGTCTTTCCCGATTGATCTAAATAATCAAAATAATCATAATGAGTCTTATTTCCGTGATTATACATATAGCATTGAATGGTAATACACGTGTCTTTATTTGTTTCCAGATTCTTCAATTGGTGGATTTGATTGAGGGTAGGACTGATCCACGTAATGTCTCCTTTCTGGAAGTCTGCCTTTCCAAAAGGCTGTAATTCATCTCCACTGAGGAAGGGGAACAAGCTCACATTAATGGACCCGTGTAAGACACGAATAATAGCGGAGGCACCTGCGTGATTGTGGATAGGAGAATAATGGCCCACTGGCCAGATTTCCATTACATAAGGAATGCCAGGAGATTCGCCATTGTTTTCTCCTAATGTAATCCGCAAATATGTTTCTTTTTCATCGGGTTTGTCTTTGTTAAACTCGGTCGCTTTTTGCTTGAGTCGTTCATAACACCATTTTCCAGGAGTGCGAATACTGTGTTCAATGGCTTGGGAAAACTGAGGAAAATCAGGACTGTCCAGAACAAATTGTTTTCCCGCAATACAGTCATAGAGCTTTTGAGAAGCAATGGATAAACTTGCCTTGGGCAGATAATTGTTGGACGCAATCAAATCCATTGTCAATTCATCCGTATTTTTTACATACAAGGGGACATTTCGTGTAATAGGATCACGGAGAACTCGTGTGACTTGAAGGTTTTCTAGAGTCACGCATACAAGGCTCTCCAAAAAGAGCTTTCGTTCGTGGGTCCAAGGCCATTGATACGAATACATCACTGTCTCTTTTCTTGCTTCCCCAATCCCTGCCATTAATCTTGTATTTTGAGCATCGAAGCTGAACCAATAATATGCTCCTTGTTGCTTGACAATTCCTTTGGTATTGGTGGGATCTACGAGAGGCTCATTGCTCGGTTGAAGATTCACAAGGACATTTGTTTCCGTAAATTGGACTTTGAGTCCAGGAGTTCCACTCGCATCGCAAAAGGTTAGACAACACGAACCAGATGCATCAAAAAAAACAACCCCTTGGCCCTTTACAGGCAATTCAACCTTGTCCAGCGGTTTCCCAACCGTTAGACATCTAGGCTTCTGTTGAATCGGATTCGTAAACGTCATCTCTATTTGTTTTATCTTTAATACTTTAAAACCTTTCCGTAATAACTCCACAAAACCACACCGAACAACGCCTTTGCAATTACATCCAAAATATTGTAAGAAATGTTCTTGGTTTCTTCATCCTCAATGTAATACGCAACACCATACAAAGCCCAGAGTATAGCAAATACTATGAAGACAACAGGGTTTTTAGTAGAAGGAACACAACATAGATAAAACAATGCGATCATAGCTCCAAAGAATAAGAATCCAGCAATTCCACCTGTCATTTTGTGAACGACCTCCGTTTCACCCAAATATCCTGAATACAACATACCCGCATTCAGCAATACAAGACCCAAATATGTCTTGTAATCCACTGCGTTATCGCCATTGTAAAAGAGAAGAACGACTAGAATAATCAAAGGGGTTGTAATTGACCAATCCACATAGCGAATTTGCGTTATTTTCTTCAAATCCGCACCGGGTTTGCGAACCTCTTCATTTAAATATCCGTATACAAGTCCCGCAACCAAAGAAATGGCCGTTTCAATGTTCATAATATGACGAACAATGATGGAGGGTGTGCGGATCGCCTCAATTAAGGTAATAATCGTGTATCCAAACAAGACCAAATACGAAATATAAAAGGTATTTTTGGTTGTATCCGATAATTCTTTTATTTGTTTCGGTTGCTCCATCTACTTGGCTTTATTTTTTCGTGTGGGTAGAGAGCAAGAGCTAAGGCGACCAATCACAGCGCACGCAATTCGTGCGCCGCTATGCCCTGTGGTTTTACTATCTTCGTGAGGGCCACGACCATAGTCGTCTTCATCCGCGTGAACAATCACTGATCGCCCATAGAGCTCCTCAATACTTACGTGTTTTAGAAAATAACTAGTTTTAAGATTTTCCTCGGTCATTTTCAAATTGCCTAAATCACCTGTATGACGCGGCCCTTTGTGTGACGGTGGTCCCCCGTGGGTTGTCGGTTTTCCTTTGTGCCAATGGTCGCACGCTGCTTTACAACCCTCTCCTCGTAGATCACCAGAACGATGGATGTGAAATCCGTGGTAACCAGGAGGAAGTCTTGTAAATACTGCTTCTACCAAAACACCTTGTTTCTTTGGATAAAAGCAGACTTCACCTTGAACCTTGGGTGTATCAATTACTGCCACCGCCATCTACTTGAGTGGGGGATATTTTTTGAAGTTCTTTTAAAATGATTAATTCATTGGGCGCTGAACAAAGTAACTTTGTTTTGTTTTCTAAGATACGATACAAAGCATCTCGCATTTCTGTATCCTCCATCAAAATATTCGTTTCATACCACTTCAGACATAACTTTCGCCAACTTGCCATTCTTTTTTCATTGGGTTTGTTATGAACTGCCCATCGGTAAATAGATTGACGATAGCTTTTCCCGTGAAATGCGTGCTGAGACTTTATAAAATCAAGAAGAGTATCAATACAATCCCAATCTTCAACTTTTGCCATAGTAGTTCTTAGAGCTTGAAGGCGCAGGGCTTTTGAAAATGTTGCAGCAAATGTTATCATATCAAACCGTGCGGATAGAAAAGCTTCAATTGCCCAAGAAGTATGTCCAAATTTCTTAAATTGGTTAAAAATACCCATTAATTGCGCCAGTGTAAAATCCTCATTTGTAAACGGATTTTTGGGCATTTGAGGTGTGGGAATTTGGCCATCATTTAGGATAAGTTGTTTGTGAATACTTTTTGAAATTGTTTCTGCTTCAAATTGGTATGCTATCCTATGAGGAAAAGAATAGATTAGAACTGGCTCTTTTATAGCATCCAATGTGAAGGGGTCCTTATCATTGACGGCTTTGAATTTTTGAATTCTTATTTGTGAAAAGAAACGCTTAAATGTCCAACGGACCTCCTGATTACTATACAAAAGATGGAGAACCTTGGTTGCTTTCTCCAAATAATCGTCACGGAGGGCCCGTTGAATTGGAAAGTTCCATTCACACCGAAGTGGATTTTTAATGTGTGCCATTTCTTCCAGTAAACTTGATCGTTTCGTAAAAAAGGTATCTCCTCGTAAAAGATCAATCCATAAGGACAAGCCTGAGCATTGATGAGAAGGTATGACTCTCCACGATGGCCGCTTGACTAGAAGTGTAGATTCCTTTCGTTTCTTTCGTCTTTCCACTTTCCGTTTGTATTCTTTTTCTTTCTGAATTCGCAATCGCTTTTGGGATTTTGTTTCGTATCTTGGAACTCCTAGAGCAAAGGCTAGGCCTTCCATTGTAAAGAATACTATGGACTTTTGTTTAGGCATATCCCCTGAATTTTCTATAAAGCGAATGAGCACCGCGAGCCAATAGAACAGCAGAGCTAGAGAAAAAAACTCCAAAGACAACAAGAGCTCCTCGTGGGCCAAGCTCAACGATTTCCCTGTGTAGGCTTGTAAAGAGTTCTTGAATTGTTCGTGTATCCCTGGGAACGGGTGGTTGAACGCCATACTCAATGACAGACGCCATACTCTATAGCTTCTGTTAAAAAACCTTAAGCTTTAGTATAATGAACGCACCCACCAACAGTCAAAAGGCTGCTATGGCAACACTGATTGCTGAACTTAAGAATATTCCCGGAGGCGATGTCATTGCTGATGATATGATACGTGACTGGATCTTAAATGTTCTGGTTGAAAATGCTGAAGCAATGACTGTTGAAAATATCAAGGAGGCTGTCCAAGGGACCCTGGACCTTGCGTATGAAAACAGTAATGAGCCGAAACCCGTAATCAGCGAAGAGCAATATCAAGTAATACTTGATGCTTTCCGCAAATTCGTAAATGCCTACTATGCGACAACAGGTGGTCGTCGGGTGAAGCGCAAGGCTCGCAAAACACGCAAGTCTAAGAAGAAGTCCAAAAAGACCCGCAAGCATTAATGTTTGCGAGTTTTACTCACCTTGCGTTTTAAGCGATGAGTCACTTTGCGTTTACCACCTCTCACATTTGCTGAGTGTCTGCGTGAAATATAACAATTGCTAGAATTCCATAACGACATTGTTCCTGACATATAGGCTTTGATATTCGCAAAGCATCCTGGGCAAGCCACAGCAATGGGTTGAACAGCGCGCTCCATTACAGCCCTAAACTTTTGCGGAGGACCTAAATCAGGAAATTTCGTCAAAACACGAGAACAACGTTCTGCGAGTGATTTAAGTTTTCCCTTTTCAGCTTCAACCTCTGCGCGGTCATCACCAGGCTTCACAATCGTGCGGTAACAATACGAGCGAATGATGTGGCCTTCAGGTGGAAGTTCTTTTCCAATCCAATAGGCTACAAAACTAACTGGTGTAAGTCCATTCATTTGCGCATACGCAAACAGTTTGGATTCTGTGCACAAATGCCCATTGTTACACTCAGCTTTCCACGTATCTCCATTTAACTTGTATTTTTTAAAGGGAGGGAATGTTGGCCCTCCATCGCGACGTTGACGTAGATATTGATAACTATCTACCCAATTTACAGTAAGCTGCATAGACGGAGCATCACGAATTAATTCATTATATACATCCTGTTCTGTCGGCTCTCCTGGTTGTAAAAACATAACATTCTTTAACGCGTCATTTTCTTGAACAGCAGCATACATTTCAACAGGATTTACAATGCGATCAAAATTATCACCTGGACCTTTTCTCCAACGATTCACATCACCAATTTCTTTGGCCACAATACTGGACATTCGTTGTTCTGGAAACTGAATATTGATACCAGCAGATTTAAGAACATTAATAGTCATTCGCTTCTTATCTTTGTAATCAGGATCCGTCGCAATATTCAAAGCCTCTACACCAGGGCTTTCAGAGATTGTTACATAGAGATTTCCTTTCGTATCCTCCATAATACCAAACATACAATTCAACTTGCTTCCAGCCACATTGTCTTTGTCTCTGGAGTCAGAAAGAAGACGAAGAATATTCTCGTGGTAAATCTTGAACATAAGTTTCACCATTTTATCAGTCGGCTCACCAAATAAAAACATATCGCCCTCTTTTTTTATAGAGGCACGAAGGGAATCAAAGACACCTGTGTGGTGCTTCGCATATTTTTCCAAAGGCGCATTCACATTAAGGGCAGCCATTTCTAATAATTCATAGGTTTTTATGCAAATTCTATATCTTCAAGAACCTCAAACAATACGAGAGAGCCATCCTCATAGGTTCCAACACGCACATACTCTGCCGTATAAACATTCCGCAGGGTGTCTACAAAGTATACTTGACCATCCGCTGTTTTTAAACGCGTCACTTGAGGCCTGGATGGCATTGTTGGAGGCTTGTGAAATTCGTGCTCAGGACAATAGACTTCACCGAGAACTACAGGCTTCCGACACCTATGTGCGACTTCTTTATCACAGAGAACTGCTTCACATTGAAATTTTTCATCTGTTGGATCTGTCATATCCAAAAGATGAAAGGTATGCTTCTTGGCCTTGAATGCTTCTAGCAAAGGTTTATCCGATTGATTGAGTGTGCGAGCAATATCTTTGATGAGTTCTCTAGACTTTGCGAGAAGCACATTTTCAAGAGCATCCCAAACAGGTTTTGGTATGGGGTAGGATTTTGCTGACATTTGCTATGAGGGATTCCATAGGGAACTCGCCTTCAAATTTTATGTGCGTAGAATTTGGAAAGACTTGGTATCTAGAATAAACAGAATGTCTTCCAAATCGTGGGGACCACCTTTATGGAAAATCCTACACGGTATCGCGGAGAGTCTGGGAAATCAACCTGTCGCTATGTTGGCTACAGATGAAGCTCACGAAATTGTCTTTTTATTACGCGATGTGGAAAAAATTATGCCTTGTAAACTCTGTAGAAATCACTATCATCAATGGCGGAAAAACCATCCCTTAGAGGAAATTGATAGATTGCGAGGGTATATGTTGAAAACGGGTGTTCGTCAATGGCTATATGATCTACACGAAGAGGTGAACAAAAGCAAAGGAATTGAATCTGGAATTACGATTGAACAAATTCCAGATCTTTACAAATCCGTTGATTTCAAAAAAGAATGGTCTGAGTTTTTCACCAAAGTCAAACTCTCTACAGAGATTGGTTTGGTCAGTCAAACTGGATTAGAAGCGTTTCACAGACGTTTGGGTATGCTGAGAAAACTGGTAGGAAAATATTAAGAAGAGTAGGAATGAATTGCTATCTTTCTGGAATCCTTGGTCTAGCTATGTTGGGGGCGAGTGTTTCAACAATGTCCGTAACGGAAGAACAGCACAATCTCTTACGGTCAACCTTTTCCGATGAGTTGGATGAAATATATGGAAAGATTGTGATTGAACGCAGAAATCATTATGTTCTGGGTTTACTTCTGGGAGTAGCCCTTGCATATGTTTCCTTGAGTCTTGTCAAGATCTCAAACCGCTTTCACAAGACATCTTTGTTTGTGTTAGTGACTTTAATGACCGCAGTGGTTTTTTATTTCTTAATGCCCAAATCCGATTATATGCTCAACCACTTGAAGACAGAAGAGCAAAACAAGGCTTGGCTAGAAGTGTATAAAACAATGAAGCAGCGCTATTTCTTAGGATTCTTGTTGGGTGCTTTGGCTGCGATCCCTCTCGCAAATTCTATGTGTTAGGCTGTCTACTTTCCAGTGCAAACTGCCTAAGCAAATGAAAAGGCTATCGCGCGTTTATTTCCCTGTATAAACGCACGTCATAGGAGGTGGGTCTGACGCACTCGGTGGCAGAATTCCTTGAACAATTCCAAAGACATCACTGTCACGCGCAGAACATTCACGTGCCAGCATATACCAGCCATTTCCAATAAAATAGAAGATGAGAGATCCAAAGATCACACCAGGGATCGTTTCACATCCCATTACGAAGACACGAACTCCCACAAACAGAATAAAGAACGCAATCGCTAATACTTGGACAAGTTGAGCCTGAGACTTTCTCCGTTCCACCTTGTCAGCAGGAGCATTCTCCGCAGCAGGCATATTCAAAACCTCTGTCGCATTGGTAATTAAGAAGCCAAAGAAGAATGCTATATGAGCGAGCCAATAGGAAGGGATTGAATAGACTCTGGCTGATTCTTCCACGAACCCTCCAGGCAATATGTTACACGTCGCACTCGCAGGAACTGTAATATAAGGTTTTGTGGAGTCAGGGAGGAAACTTCCTAGAGTGTGGAGGATCCAGGTCGCAAGAGGAGCCACTGTTGCGTGACCCAAAGCAAGCACAAGCAAGCCTATATTTCCTGTCGTAGATCCCACAAACAAAGACCATCCGAAAATTAGAATGGGCAATGATTGAAATGACCGTTCTAATAATCCTCGTATTGTTGGAGCCAAACTTGACATCTTCTACTTAGTGCATACATACAAAGGTTTTCCATCTTTTGTTCTCTCTCGTAACAACGGAACGCCCGAAAAATTGGTTGAATCACGACCCAGTAAATAGTTGTTCTGGAGCAATAATAAAGAACCTGCGACGAGACCAAAGAACAAACTTACAATTAAGGTTCCAACACCATCGCAACCATACGCAAGTCTATAGGTCATCAACAAGAACAAAAGCAGAGAAGTAATCGTCACTGCGATATAGAATCGTGCCGCATACTCAGGACCCAATGCTTCAAGTTCTTGCTTCTGAGACCAAACACTGCCAACGATATAGGCCGAAGCCGTCGCTAAGAAATAAACAGGGAACGAAGGCACACCTGAGGGAACATTGCTTGAAAACGAGAGCAATGTTTCTAAAGAAGGTGCGTATGTGCTCGGGACGCACATACCAGGATCTTCAGATAAGCTGGGAAGCGTTCGTGACACATCCAAATAGCCCATAAATCGCTGGAGCAAGTTGCCTGCTAACGCAGATTCAAGCATACTGATGACGAAAATCACCATAGGATAGGATTGGCTCACAAGGGCGAAAAACAAGGATCCAAATAAGATACTGTCAGGCAACAGACGAAACACATCCACTAAAAATGGCTTGAACACACTTGTAACGTTCCCCCATTCTGTCACAATAGCGTCCGTAAGTCCGCCGCCTTTCATTTGTAAGGGAGAATACTTTCGTTTGTTCATGGGAGTGCCCCTTCTGCCTTAAGACACGAAACGAATTATACCTAGTGGGGTATGGGTATTCCTTCCTATTACAAAAAACTAGCCGATCATATAAAAGGCCTTGTGAGTAGAACCTATGAGGGCAAACCAAGTGCGCTATACTTTGATTTCAATTGTATGATTTATCATTGTGCGCGCAGATCAAATTCGTCACTTCCTCCCTATCCGGGATATGATGGAAATGACGAATGGGAGAATATGTTGCTTGAAGATATAGTTCGGTATATCGTAAAAGTTTGGCAATCAACAGGGCAACCCAAAGAGGTATTTCTCGCAATTGATGGCGTTGTGCCTATGGCCAAAATTAAGCAGCAGCGTTTGCGCCGCTTCAAATCCGTTTGGCTGAGTCAAAAGGAAAAGGAAGAGGGCATTCGTGACAATGTGCCAACCTGGGATACGAATTGTATTACCCCAGGAACTACCTTTATGAGAAAGTTAACCAATAGACTTCAGACTCTGTGTGCGAAGCATCCAAACTGGTCTGTAAGTGGTGCGGAGGAACCGGGAGAAGGTGAGCATAAGGTTATGAAGAAGTTACGACAGCGTGAAGCCAGTCAGGATCCAGTCTTAGTGTATGGATTGGATGCTGATCTTATTCTTCTGACTTTGCTCAATGCGAAGAGCCCTGCTTTCTTAGTGAGAGAAGCATCTGAATTTGGACTTGTTCAATATGACTCTTTCGGTGAAGAACAGTATTCCTATTTTTCTATAGAAGCACTCAAAAAGACACTTCCTGCGGATTTGCCTATTTCAACCTATGTCGCAGGAATGTCTCTGCTTGGAAATGATTTCATTCCGCATAGTCTTACGATGAAAATGCGCGAAGATGGTCATACCAAACTTGTGAAGACACTTCAAAGTCTGAAAAATCCGTTCCTGATGGAACAAGATGGTATTTTGCGCATTCAACGGGAGGGTCTCCTTGAAATTCTCCAGTTATGGACTCTTGAAGAGGAGGAACGTATGCTTCATACGCTGAAAAAGAAGCTCCAAATGCGAGGGCGAATGGAAAAAACATTGGAGAATGCGCCTCTGGAATGGATGGTGGAAGATGGACTGGTGTTTAAACAGCAGTCTCAATGGACCCTGAGTCAGAAATGGAAAGAAACCTACACAAAGGACTGGCTCCAGTGTGCTGATTCTTCTCAAATGAGATCTATCTGTCGCGAATACATTGCTGGTCTACAGTGGGTAGTTGATTATTACACGGGTCAGCGAAGTGTGGATATGAGATGGTCCTATAGTCGTCTAATACCTCCTCTTTGGTCAGATCTTGCTCAATATCTAGAACACAATACGTGTGAAGAT
>Ga0129336_10000570_pt1 | contig 21731 bp, 18 predicted proteins | sample CPB6_02_DNA_FD_96878 | JGI IMG/M metagenome (GOLD analysis project Ga0129336, IMG submission 96878) | Freshwater to marine salinity gradient microbial communities from Chesapeake Bay, USA - CPBay_Sum_0.6_0.2_DNA | ecosystem: Environmental > Aquatic > Marine > Coastal | place: USA: Chesapeake... | reverse complement strand
GAAATTATACCAACTGTTACTAATTACCTCTCTACAAATAATGTTTTATTAAGCTCAGCAACTATTTCAACAACTGTTTCAGCAAAGCAATATCTAGGTGGTAATACTAGTAATTGGAATAATGTTTATAGCTCAGTAGCATCTACGAGCGGTAATTGGAATACTGTATACTCCACCGTATGCAGCTTAAGTACATCTTGGGAAGAGTCTGCTGAAATTTTACCTACAGTTACTAATTATCTTTCGTCAAACAACGTTAGATTACAATCAGTAACAGTAACAACTAGCATTTCTGCTAGCCAATATTTAGGAATTCCGGAGTCTGGTTATACGTTATGTTCTAACACGTTGTCTATAAGACCAAAAGAAGGTACAAATATCGCTACAGGTATTAAATCAAATATCGGAGGTGGTTGCAATAACACGGTAAGTAGTGAATACTCCTCTATAGTAGGTGGTTGTAACAATAATGTTAGTAACTCAAGAAGTGTTATTGGCGGCGGAGCGAGTAATACTGTTAGCAATTACAATTCTGTTATAGGTGGTGGTACAAATAATACTATTCATAATAGTTACTCTGTTATTGGTGGTGGAGCGAGTAATACAACTAGCGGATATAACTCTACAATAGGCGGTGGTTCTGGTAACACTGCTTGTGGAAGTACTAACCCTACTGTTGGTGGCGGCAGCAATAACCTTGCAGGTAGTTCCTATTCTACAGTAGCTGGCGGACGTCTTAATACTGCTACTGGAGATTATTCTACTATAGCTGGTGGTTTTAGTAGCAGAGCTAGTGGTATAGGCTCATTTGTTACAGGGTTATCTTCTGTTGCTTCAGGTAGATCAAGTGTAGCTCTCGGTGAAGGTAATACAGTTGTCGGTTGTTTTGGAACAATAGGTGGAGGTCGGAATAACTCTACCAGTACATGGAGCGACTATTATGGTAATATAGTATCAAATTCTGAAAACACTACCATCGGCGGTGGCCATTGCAATACTTCTTCTGGAGATCACACTACAATAGGCGGCGGATGTTGTAATAGTATACAGACATTTAGTTATTATCAGAACGGCGGAGTAAATCCGGTCGGTGCAACTATCGGCGGTGGCTATTGTAATACTGCTTGTGGTATAGCAAGCGTAGTAGCAGGCGGCGCTTGTAATACTACAGCGCTTGGTAATAACGGTGGTGGGTTTTCTGTAATAGGGGGCGGCGTTAGCAATGTAAATTGTGCTGAATTTTCTGTAATAGGCGGTGGTCAAGGCAACAGCGTAGGTTCATATGTCTATCATGCTACCATAGGTGGTGGTACTGAAAATACAGCTTGCGGTTGCTATTCTTCGACAATAGCTGGTGGTCAGTGCAATACAGCTAGCGGTTATAATGCTGCTACAGTAGGTGGTGGAAAGTGTAATGAAGCTAGTAATAGTGGATCAACAGTTGCTGGTGGTCATTGCAATACAGCTAGTGGATATTATAGCATAGTTGCTGGTGGTCTGAATAATACAGCTAGCGGTACATATTCAACAATAGCCGGTGGTCTTTCAAGCACAGCTAGCGGTATTAAGGCAACAATAGCCGGCGGTGAAAGCAACAACGCTGTTGGTAACTATTCCACTATTGGCGGAGGATTTTCAAGCAGAGCTATAGGTAGTTACTCCACTGTAGCCGGTGGTCGTTGTAACGTAGCTAGTAGTAATTCGTTTATTGGAGGCGGCGGTTTTAATACAGCTAGCGGATATAGATCTACTATAGGCGGTGGTTGCTGTAATAGATCTACCGGCGACTACTCTGTTGTTGTTGGAGGTCTTTCTAGTAGGGGTGAGGGAGCTTATTCTGTGGCGGGTGGTCTATCATCTTACGCTCCGGGTAGAGCGGCTGCAGCTTTTGGTGAAGGTAATATAGCTGATGGTGTCAACGCTACTGTTGGAGGCGGACTTCGTAATACAACCTTTAACGCAACTACGTACGCTACAATAGGAGGCGGATTTAATAACGGTGTTAATACATGCGGTGGTGTAGTAGGCGGTGGTATTAGTAATACTGCAAGTGGTCAATACTACGCTACTATAGCAGGAGGTTTCAGTAATAGAGCGCTCAGCGCTGCAGCTACAATAGGTGGAGGTGTAAGTAATACAGTATGCGGACTCTACTCTACTATTGCTGGCGGCTGTAATAATATAATTAGTAGTGATTATTCTAGTATTCTCGGTGGCTGTCTCAATACAATATGCGTAGCAGCTTCTGGAACATCAATTGTAGCTGGTACTGGGATAACCGCTATTTCATCAAATACAGCATATGCACCAAAACTTGCACTAACAAACTTACCTACTGATCCTACTGGCTTAGGTTCGGGATTTGTTTGGTGGTGTACAGCAAATAATCAGTTATATATTGTACCGTAAGGTTGAAAATTACAGATAAACTATTAAATCATAGTAGTGTCTAAGATTGCAGTTTTTCATATTGACGGTGGTATAGGTAAACATATAGCTGCTACTGCGGTTATAGAATGTTATAAAAAACATAATCCTAATCGTGAAATTATAGTGGTATGTGCATGGCCGGAAGTTTTTCTTAATAATCCATTTATAGAAAGAGTGTATAGACAGGGTAATGTACCATACTTTTATAGAGATTATATTTTAGATAAAGATGTAGAGATCTATGCTCATGAACCATATAAAACTACATCACATATTACTAAAAAGAATCACCTTATTAAGACATGGTGCGATTTAGTGGGGGTAGATTATACAGACGAACATCCAAGATTATATTTAAATTTTAGAGAAAGAGAAATAGCAGCTAAATTAATAACTAATACTTCAAATAAGCCTATTTTAATATTTCAACCTTTTGGTGGTCCAGGTAAAGAACATCAAGAGACACCTTATTCGTGGATGAGAGATATACACCCTGGAGTAGCTCAAGTTCTTGTTGATAAATTAAATGAAAAATATCAAGTAGTATATGTATGTTATGACTTTCATCCTCAATTGGAAAACTGCATTAGAGTAGATCAGATTTTGCAGAAAAAGGTGCTATTTGGATTATTAGAATACTCTGCAGCAAGATTATTAATAGATTCTTCTTTACAACATGCAGCAGCTGCATTAAACTTGCCATCAACAGTTGTATGGGTAGCTACTCAACCAGAGATTTTCGGATATAATATACATAAAAATATAAAACCTAGAGAATCGTTTCCTCAAGGTACCGCTGATTCATATCTCCACGATTATAACTTTACAGGCGCAATCTATGAATGCCCGTATTCTAATCCTGATCAAATTTTTGACATAGATGCTATTTTAGAAACGCTATGAAAAAATTACTGTTTAATTCCTCTTTACCTAGATCCGGTTCTACATTAATTCAAAATATCTTTGCACAAAATCCAGATTTTTACTGTACTCCTACATCTGGAACTCTAGAGCTAATTTACGGAGCCCGGGCTAATTATACTAGCGATGTTGCGTTTAAAGCTCAAGATAGAGAGCTAATGAAGCGTGGATTTCAAAACTTCTGCAATAAGGGATTACACGGTTTTTATGATGCTATAACAGATAGACCAATAGTATTAGAAAAATCACGAGGTTGGGGAATACACTACGATTTATTAAACTTTACCTTAAACGAGCCACCTAAAATAATTTGCATGGTGAGGGATATTAAGCAAATAGTAGCTTCAATGGAGAAAAAGTTTAGAGCAGCGCCTGAAGTAGACCCTGGAATAATAAATCATGGCGAACTGAGAAACACAACTACCCCTAAACGAGTAGATTATTATCTTTCGACACAACCTCTTGGATTAGCAATAGAACGTCTCAGTGAAATATTTAGACAGGGAATTAATAAAAAAGTGATGTTTGTGAGATACGAAGATCTATGCATGTCACCAGAAAAGACTCTCAAATTAATATACGACTATTTCGAGATACCTTTTTATCAATATCATAACTTACAACATATAGATCAAACTACACAAGAAGATGATTCTTTACACGGCATATTTGGAGATCATAAAATAAAGCCAAAGTTGCAATTTATAGATAATAACCCACAAGAGATACTAGGTGTAGATGTATGTAATTGGTTAGATAATAACTTCAAATGGTTTCGCGATATTTTTAACTACTAATAATAAATAATAATATGAGTATAAAAATCTCTCTTACTAATCCAATTACAGTCGTTAAGCAGCCTGAAGTTACAGAAACTATCTCTGAAATAACTATTGAGAGAATTGTTGATATTCCTAGTGAAAAGAAAGTTAATGTTTTTATCAAGGGTCAAAAAATTGAATTATCACAACTTTCTGGCGATAATTACGATACTCCTAATGAGTGGACTAACGCTGATATAATAGCAGCTGTAAAAGCACATTATAATATTGCTTAATATACAATATTATAAAAAAATTAAAAGACGTCTTATGGCGTCTTTTTTTATTTTTAGTAGTAATTACCATATATATCAGTATCGTTAACTGACATATCTAATACCTTATTTTTAGATTCTTCGTCAATATCAAAAGGATATGACTTAGCATCTGATACGCTTTCATCAGGTATATTTGTTGATAGTTTGCCGCTAAAAGAATTTTCAAATACTTGTTGGTTTTGAGGCTCTTGTGGTGCACCAGGTTCGAATGAATACTCGTAACGCTTAGCTCTAAGTCTGTAGATATAATGACCTAATAGAGGATTAATAGAGGAAACATCTTGATCTGTTCTTTCAGTAATTTCAAATATTTTAGCTCCTCGTCCATTTGGTCTATCACAACCTAGAGGTGATAGTTGAATTAAATCTCCTGATTTAGGTTCAATAGCTTGACCGTTGTTAATATATTTGTAGTATGCTTCTCTATCGTTACCTAAAAGATTATCAAAGATAGAAGGTGATTCATTATAGTTAATAAAATCGCCTGTAGTTGTTCTTAGATAAAAATAACCACCACTCATTGTTTCAGCAAACGTCTGAATATGTATATACCCTGTTAGTTCATCATCTGATGCAAAACCAAATTTTGATAAATTAATAGCGTTTTCATTTAGTTCTACGTACATCATTAACGAAACAGGACCGAAAAATACAGCTGTTGGATGTTCACCGTATACCGGATCAGCACCACCAGTTAAGTTAAATGTATTAATATAGTAATTAACAGGTATGCCGAAATTATTAATAAGGTCTTTAAACGCAGTGTCGTATATAACCTGCTCACCAGAGAAATTCCCTGGATTAAAAAACTGACCGCAAGCAGGATTTGCTACTGATGCAAATGCTGTTGTTATAGGTACATTTCTATTAGTATTACAGGACATTTTTTGCTCTCCTTCTTAATTTTCCCATTAATTTACCATCAGAACCGTAATCTAATACTACTTCTACCTTGGAATTACCTAAAGTCTTAATTCCAGTCTCTGGATCAATTTTATAAATTGATAATATTTTCATCAACCTGTTATAAGGAACTAATTGCTCATTAGCATGACCTAATGCAACGCTCTTTACTAGAGGATCAGCATACTCTTCTTCTTTTTTAACTGAGGTAACATGTTTGCGTTGACCGGTTAGAGCTCTATTTGGATCTTTACCGTTTACCATTTTAGGATTCAGTATAGGATCTCCTTTATAGTACTCTAAGAAAAAACGTTTAAAAGAAGTCATTACTTATATATTTAATAAAAAAAGGCCTGATAGATGAACTACCAGGCCTTTTTAAGGTTTTTATATTTGAGTCTTATTGTTCGAACATTGATTTACCAGTCTTAAGACTGCCGACTTTGTTGTTTTTACCCATGTTAGGCTCTTTAGCATTAACTAGGGCGTGGCCGTGATCGCCATCGTCACCAACTTTATCTGTATATGCTGAAGAAGCACCGCCTGATTGAGGCTTTAGGTTACCAACTTTGTTATTCTTACCCATGTTAGGCTCTTTCGGAGCGTTAACAGCGTGACCAAAGTCTTCTTCGTCTTCTTCTGAATCACCCATTGATTCGTAATCTTCGTCGCTACCTTCATCTTCGCCTTCTGTTTCACCTTCTGCTTCACCTTCACCACCTAAGAGAGGCATTAGAACGTCATGAAGCTTTTGTGCTGTTGCGCGATCAAGTGTAATGGTAATTTCATCAGACTCACCTTCGGTATCACCTTCAATGCCGAGAGCGTCAAGATCTTCCATAGAAGTATCTTCTGGGCCTTCGGTTTGACCAATAACGTTTTCGTAAAGTCTATCAAATATAGATTTTTTGCTCATAAAATTATTTAGGCTCTCTCGTGCAATTTTTCTACTTTCTTGAGGAATTTCTTCATCTTCTTCTGCATCTTGAGATTTTTCATCATAGGAAAGATCATTAATTTTATAGAGATTGTCTTCTAGCTCTTTCTTAGACATTTTCTTCTTATCTAATTTAGCTGGCTCGAATCCGCCTTTTTCTTGCGGACCTCCATCTTGTAGAGGAGCTTCACCAATCTCACCTTCTTTTACTTTAGATTCTTTAATAATATTACGCTTAACATTATTGAGAATATCACCGTAAATACTTCCTAGGCTATTTAAGTCTTTCTTTTTCGTGGTCGACATATAATTATTTATACAAATGTCATCAAAGTCTACCAAAAATGAGTTTTATTTGGGCAATCCTAATTTACCAAATAAACACTGGAAAGGTGAATATACAAAAGAGATGGTTAACCATCTTAAAAAGAGTAAACAAAATCTTCTACATTTTGCTGAAAACTTCTTCTATATTATTGATCCCGACGCCGGTAAAGTATGTATTGAGCTATTTCCATATCAGAAAAGATGTCTTAGAACGATTAGAGATAATAGAAAGGCTATATTATTAGCTAGTAGGCAGGTCGGAAAAACCACTGTGCTTACCGTTTATGCTCTTTGGATTGCTTGTTTTAATGATTATCAAAACATAGTTATTGTTGCGAACAAAGAAGCAACGGCAATAGAAATCTTTAGAAGGATTCGATTAGCGTATGAAGAACTTCCTAACTGGATTAAGCCAGGTGTTAAGGAGTATGGTAAGACATCTTGCGAATTTGAAAATGGTTCACGTATAGGTATTAGTACTACTACCGGATCTGCTGCTCGTGGTGCTTCTATCAATTGCATTATTATTGACGAGATGGCTTTCATCGAGCCTGAGTCAATTCTGGAAGACTTTTGGAGATCCGTGTTTCCTACTATTTCAAGATCTAAAAAATCTAAGGTGCTAATTGCATCTACACCTAACGGTACAGGTAACTTATTTCATAGACTGGTTGACGGAGCAGAAAAAAATGAAAATGGCTTCGTGTATGAAAGAGTTATATGGTCAGAAGTTCCTGGTAGAGATGAAAAGTGGAAGCAAGAACAATTAAAGGCTCTTGGTAGTATGGAGTCGTTCCTACAAGAGTATGAATGTCAATTTCTTTCTTTAGGAGACTCTTCAATTGACGAGGAATTATTTTATAACTTATCGCAAAAATGTACAGAAGCTAAAATAATATTAGATGACGGTCATTATAAGATATGGGAAGAACCAGACCCTTCTCGTGTATATGTTGCTGGAGTAGATATATCTGAAGGAGTTGGAGTAGATGCTTCAGTTATACAAATATTAGATATAACTGATATAAGAGCTATAAAACAAGTAGCTGTATATCATAACAGACAAATACCTCCTCTAGAGTTTACAAATAAGCTGTACTCAATTTTAAGAAATTGGGGATCGCCTTTAGCTTTAATTGAGCGTAATAATTGCGGCGCTCAAGTAGTAGATAGATTAGCCTTCGACATGGGATATGAAAAAGTTGTATCTTACGGTTCAAAGGCTGCAAATAGAACTCGTCCACAAATGGGTATGATAGCTCACACCAATACAAAATATAAAGGTGTTATTAACATGCGCTATTTTGTTAATGAAGTAAAGGTGGTGGAGTTTAGAGATATAGAAACTCTTAAAGAGTTTAAAGACTTTGTTAGACATCCTAATGGTACCTGGAAAGCTAAATCAGGTTCACATGACGACAGAGTAATGTCGTTTTTATATGCTCTGTATATCTTAGAAAAAGAGATAACAGAACGATATTTTGATGTAGTTGAGTTAGATGAGCAAGGTAAGCCAGTATTAATAGAGCCTATGGATTTCGGAATAGCTATGTTCGAGAACCCAACCTCAATATATTTAGATAATGAAGTAGTAGGAATAAATACAAATGCTATTACTCCAATAGTTTTTGGAGGTGATGGTTCTGAACAATTATCAGAAATGGATAAATTAATATCGCAAGGATGGATACCATATGGCAGCTAATACTTACATACAATCAAGTTTAAATAAGTCACGTGTTGATAAGTTTAAGCTTGTCTTTCAACTGCCTAATGCATTAAAAACTATTAATACTCGCGATGATAGAGGAAATCTTGTAGTTAATCAAGACTCAGTTCAGTTTTCAGTCTACGGATCAGTAGTACCAAGAATAACTGTACCTGCTCTCGAAATACGCTATGGAGGTAGCACACTGTATAATTCCACACATAGTAAAAACTCATACCCCCCTGTAACTGTCAATTTTACCGTTGATAACATGTTTAATAACTATTGGACTATGTATTCGTGGTTAAATTTAATGCACGATCAACGAACTGGCTTATTTGATGCTAATGAATTAATTGAAAATGATCAATTTAAAGACTACCAAACAGATATATCTATTTTTGGTTTAGATGAATATGAAAAGCCGGTAGTAGAATTTAAATACACTAAAGCCTTCCCAACAGATCTTGATGAAATAAGCTATAATTATAGGCAATCACAAGAGATAGAATCGTCGTTTACATTTGTATACTCGCAGCTATATATTTCGATGTTAAATTCATAATTTTCATCCGAGATTCTATAAATAATTACATGGCTAAACGTACAATAAATTCTCCTGGTGTTGAGATTAGAGAAAGAGATTTATCATTAAGAGTACCTACTGGTGCAGGAACAAACGTATATGTTACTGGTTATGCTGATCAGGGACCTCTTGATGAAGTAGTAGATATAACCTCGCTTACTGAGTTTGAAAATATCTACGGAACACCTAAAACACCAGCTGAAAGATATTTCTACCATACAGTAAGAGCAACCTTAAATTCAACAGCTAGACTTAAAGTTAACAGATTACCTTACGGTGCAGGTTCAGGTCAAGGCTTCGGATCTCTTTATTCCGTCCTCGCTTATCCGGTTTCAACCGTTGGTGCCTCAACACTAAATGTTACTTCTGGAACTTACTTAGTTGGTAAGCCAACACAATTTAACCTCACAGAAGCTCAATATCTCGATTTAGTAAATGGTACTACCTTTACAAATGGTTGGAGTGAACAACCAGCTACCAGCTTTAATAGCATTGCAAGCTTAGCTTCTGCTGGTATGTTAGTAATTAACAAAGGACAGTCAGTGATTGATGGTAAGTTTAATGGTTACTATATCGGTATCGCTGATAACACTAACATTAATCCAGCTAGTAGCTTTGATGCTATTCTTTCTGTTGCAACGGTTACACAATCTGCAGCAAGTACAGGTCTATCAAGCTATACAACAATACCAGCAAATAGATTTGACTTTGCGCTAACTGCAACACCTGCTTTCGGCGACAATCCAGCACAAAATTCAATCTCACAAGTGATGGAAGAAAAAATCACCGGATATGATATTTCTACCAGAGATTTTGATGATACTCTTAACTTAGGTGTATTTAAGCTTAGACAGTCGGTATTCTCTAACGATGCTACTATGCTCGACTATCTCTTAGAAGAGGGATATAACGGTTCTATTGGCTACTATAGACAAATTAATAGCGAAAATGGCGGCCAACCTGTTAACTTCTTCCTCGAGAATGCAGAAAATGATTCGCGTAACGTACAGATTCTAGTAAATCCTTACATCTCAGACTTATTCTCAGGAATTCAGCTTAATAGCGATGGTACTCCTAAGAAGAAAGTTAGAGTTATAACTAATCAATTAAAAACCTTATTAACAGATAACCCTTCACTTGGTCAGACAGTTGCTGGAGTAAATCTTACAGCGTTTAATGCTGCAGCTGATGTACTTGGTTATGCTGATTCGCTATTCCCACTAGGTGCTTACGGCGAAGTCAAATTAAATCAAAAAGAAGTAGGTAATCTACCACAGAAACTTACACGTGCTTTAGATAGAATAAAGAATGACGAAGTATTTGATCTTGATGTTCTTGCTGAAGGTGGTTTAGGCACTATCTGGGCTACAGTATGTGCAACTGGTCAAGGTTTCTTCGACGATACTAAAACAAGCACAAAGTTTGATGCTCTTAGAACATCAAATGAATTAGTAGATACAGATGTTAGAGATTATTACACAACTATTGCTAGTAAGTTTGTAACGTTCTGCGGACCTATCAAAGATGGTGGTAGAGGTGACTGCTTATTTGTTGCAGACCCAATCAGACAGATTCTTGTAACTGGTAAGCAATCCAAGGTAATTGATGATCCTTCGAAGAACTTCTCCCTTGATATCTACTGGGCATTAAGACATCAGTTTGAAAATATCAATACATCGTACGCTACTACATATGCTAACTACATGAAAGTATTTGATGATTATAGCGGTCTATACGTTTATGTTCCATCTTCCGGCTTTATAGCTGCTAAGATTGCATCAACAGATTCAGATGTAGGTCCATGGGGAGCACCTGCTGGATTTAACAGAGGTATAATCACAGACGCTATTGATCTTGCAATAGCACCTAATCAAAGACAGCGTGATGAGCTTTACAAGATCAACCTTAACCCAATTACTAGATTCCCGGATCAAGGTTTAGTAGTATTTGGTCAAAAGACTCTTCTTAAGAAGCCAAGTGCCTTTGATAGAATTAACGTTAGAAGAAACTTCTTATATCTAGAGAAAGTCACTAAGCAGGTTATGAAGTTCTTCTTATTCGAGAATAACACATTATTCACAAGAACAAGAGTAGTTAACACCTTAATACCATTCTTCGAAAGAGTTAAAGTAGCTGACGGTCTATATGATTATCTTATCGTATGTGATGAGCGTAATAACACCCCAGAAGTTATCGATAACAATGAGTTAGTAGTAGATATCTATCTGAAACCAGTTAAGACAGCAGAATTCATCCTTGTTAACTTCTACGCAACTAGAACAGACACTAACTTCCAAGAATTAGTGGGAGGTTAATCCAATAGAATAAATAATTATATGCCAGTAAATCAAAACATTCAGCAGTTCTACAGACAAGCAGCAGCTAGAGACTTCTCACGCGACTTCTTATTCAGAGTTACATCTTTGAAGTTACAAGGCGTTACTGAGCTAGGAGATGGTGATCTTGTTTATGCAAAGACAGCAGCCCTACCAGGTAGAGCTATTACTAACGTAGCAGTACCATATATGGGCTTGAATATAAATGTACCTGGTGCTGCAACCTACCCGGGTTCGGAGAGCTATCCAATATCATTCTACTTAGATGCAAATAGCAATTTAAGAAACTACTTCGAGCGCGCATCGCGTCAATTATTTGATGATCAATCATCAACTGGCGGTTATGGTACTCCTGATATCGATAGCTATATCATTCTCGAGCAACTAGACAAACAGCTTGAAGTTGTACCTGGTGGTAAGTATAAGCTAAATGGCGTTTCTATTAGAAGCATCGAAAACATAGGCTACAATATTGCTGAAGGTACTGGTAATACTGTTCCTATTGATGTGACATTTGCATATCACTTCTATACTGTAGAAGGCTAATAAATAATTTTGTGGCTGTAGGTCCTATAAGAGAGAGGCTCAATTTATTATCTGAAGCTTGGTCTTCAGATATACCTCTTAAATTTCTTTGGGCCGTCGATATTTACGGAGTAGATAGTGATAATATTAACGCTGTAAATGATTATTATGAGAAAAGACGGAATGATGAGTGGATTACACCAGAAGCTGCTAGTATAGAATCTTTCAGCTCTAATAACTTCGGATTTCTGTTAGCTCAAAATGTTAATTTTCCACAAGATTCCTTTAATGTAGGTAATTTAGAAGTAGGTAACGGTGGTTTTTTACCAGGTTATTTTGGCGATGTGAGATCTGGCTATGGCGGCTCTAATAATCTTGGGATTACGTTCTTAGAAACTAATATAGACTTCGTAGACTACTTTATAAGACCTTGGATTATCGCTGCTTCACACAAGGGGTTAATAGATGATGGTGATTTATCTACTAACATTAAATGTACTATTGAAGCGTACCTCTTTTCTCGAGATTCGGCTTCTTCAACCTCTTCTACTAACATTGTTAATAGAAAGCTAAAAGTCAGAAAACACTTTACATTTCACAATGTAGTACCGTTTCAAGTTGAGGGTGATAACCTTAAAACAGAGGGAATGGATTACGGAGATTTACTTAAGAGAGTTTCATTTGCATTTACTCACTATAGTACTACAAGATTATTAGGATAAGCTGCTATGAGTGGGTTAGTAAAGTTTACTGTGCCTATTACTACACCGTGTGGTAAGGATGTTAGAATAGAGGGCATAACTAATAGGGAATACCAAGAAATTATAAAGTATTGCGCTATTAACGATTATGAGGGGCTAGAAAGTTTATTTGAGACATTAGTTTTTAATAAAATACCTCATAAGCTCAACTGCATTGATAAATTTTACATTCTTATAGCACTTAGGATATTTTTTATAGATGAGTCTATATCTATACTTTCAAATGGTAAAGAAATAACGTTATCACTATATAAGGTACTTAACAATCTAGACAAAATAGAGTTAGAAAACAAAATTTATAATGTTGATGGAATACAATTAGAGTTAGGATACCCAGACAACTTATATTACTCTAATATCGATAGTTATTTAGATAATATAATAACCTCTCTCACTCTTAACGGAAAGAGTGTTTTATTTGAAAGTCTAACTAATTTAGAAAAAGCAGAAATCTTAAATTTCTTACCAAATAAATGCCTTTCAGTAATTTACAATCACTTTAAAAACATAGTAGAAACGTTTGAGGACTTTATAGTAGTGGATGAAAATAAAGATTTTAATATGGATAAAATATCTTTTAATTTAATATCTTCTAACTTAATATCTTTTATTGCTAACATATACGGTCTTAACACCATATCTTTTTTTGAGATGCTTTACGTTTTCGTAAATAAAATGAAAGCAGATAGTGATTTATTTTATTCTCTACCCCCTATTGATAGCAAGATCTTACTCAATATATTAAACGCAGAAATTAAAGAGCAAAACGATAGTTTAAAAACGCAACACGGGTTATAAATAGCCTTATGAATAACAATGTATCTAGCTTTATTTCAGAACTAAAAGATTTAGCTAATAAAGAAACAATAAGTATTGTAGTACCTTCAGTAAATAAAGCTATTAAATTCAAGCCTCTTTCTGTAAGACAGCAAAAAGACGCTCTAAAGGCTAGCTTAGCCGGAGTGCACGGTACGTTATTATTTTTCAACACAATAAACGCAATTTTAGAGGAAAACTGCGAAGAAGTTGTTGAATTTACTATTCAAGATAGAGTTTATATTATACTTCAGCTACGTAATAACGCTCTAGGATCAACTTATATCAAAGAAGGTAAAACATATGATTTATCATCTTCCTATGTATCAATTCCAAAGGCTCCTAATCTAGACATAGATTATAAAGGTATTAAAGTAAAGCTCTCTATACCCACACTAAAGACAGATACAGCTATTAATCAAAAATGCGCGCAGGAGATTAAAAACAAGCAAGCTGAAGAAATTGCTGATGTTGTTGATATTATGTATGCTTACGAGATTCTTAAGTATATAGAAAGTATAGAGTTTAATGACGAAGTTATAGAGTTTGAAACTCTATCTCTTAAAAACAAAAAAGACGTGGTGGATGTGTTGCCATTAGGACTTAATAAAGAGATTTTATCTACTATTACCAAAATTAAAAATTACGATGATAATTATTTAAAGATACAAGGTGATGACTTAACACTTGACGTTAGTTTGCTGACTAGCGATTAAATAATAGTGTGGAAGATAGACTAGAAAGGCCTATAGAAAGACTTGCTCAGCAAATTAATATTCTGGGTGAGAAGATTAAAGGTACTCAGAGCATCATTCCAGCTGATGGTGGAAGTACGTTTAAAAAAGAAGATTCTCCTGTATTAACGCCTAGCGAAAAATCACGCGAACGTCAAAAAGCGATAGAATTTGGTAAAGCGCTTGGAATAGGTAACTACGCACCTAAAGGTAAACTAGAAGACTTAACGCCTACAGCTGTTAGAGCAACAGCTGTTAGCTCACTTACTCCGGCAATTAAAAAAACAGGTATGGGCTTACTTGGAATTATAGGTAAAGCTATTAGTACTGTTTTTAATATATTAAGCTTTGCTTCTCTTTATAAAATAGTGAAACCATATATAGAAAAGTGGTTTGGAAAAAATGCTCTCACTGATGCATTGTTCGGCATAATGGATCCCTTAACAGGTTTTATTGAATCAATTAAACAAAAGTTTACAGACTGGTTTAAGGATACTTTTCCCGCAACATATGAAACTATTACCAGTGTTATTGATTCTGTCAAAGGTGTCTTTAATTGGATATGGGAAAAAATACAAAATTTATTTGGATGGGCAAAAGACTTTTTTAAGTCAGAAGATAAAAAAACATTTTTAGCAGATACCTGGGAAAATATTAAAACAAATATAAAAGCCTATGTAGAGGAAAAATTAGGCACAGAAACATTAAATTCAATATCTGCTATCTGGAATAGCCTATCTACAGGTTTAGATACTGTACTACAATTTATAAACGGCTTAATGGGCGCTCCAGATAAGATGCAGTTTTTATCAGAAAGCTGGGAGAGTGTTAAGAGCAGCGTTAAAGATTGGTTTAAAAGTATAGGAATGAAATTTACAGATGATAGTGGTAAAGAACTTGGGTTCTTTGATGCTCTTATACAGTTTGTTAGAGATGATTTATACGAAAAGCATTTAAAGAAACACGTTGAGCAAATTTTCAGTGAAATAGGCGTATTTGTTAAAAATTTAATAGGTGAAGAGAGAGTTAATAAATTTAATAAGATAATTGACGATCTTTCAACGGGTATAGCAGATGCAAAAGAAGCTTTTAAAGAAATAAAAGAATTTATGAAAGATCCGCTCGGATATCTCGCTAGTAAAGCTGGTGAGGCTATTGCTAATATGGCAAAGGATACATGGTCAAATATAAAGGAACTAGTGCCTAAATTCGAAGAAGCTAGCAAGCCGCTATCTACAACACCCTATATACCAACAATGTTACCCACTGGACCACCCGGGCTTATGATGAATTTAAATAATTCACTCCCTACAGGGGAGAAGCCTAAATCTGCACAACCTACAGCAACTTTTCCTACATCTAGAGTAGGAGCTATTACAAAGAAAGCGGATGACTTTTTAGTTAGTAAGCGCGGTGATTTTGTTAATTTCTCTAATCAAGATAATATACTAGGATTTAAAGATGGTGGATCCGTTGATAGAGTTTTAGGAAGAAAAGATGATGTCTTAATAACAGACACGAAACAGATCTTATTAGAGTCGAGAAAGCAGGTAAGTCTATTACAAAAAATAGTAGAAAATACATATAACGCTAATCTACTACTTCAAAAATTAAATAATAGACCGACACAACAGCCTACAAATACCGGTACTCGAAATTTAATTAAATTTAATAGAACGGAATTTGACATAGAAACTTCACCTTCTTTTAACTTTGGAGGTAATCTAGCCACAATATAATATGCCAGGTCCTTATTACGCATCATATACTGAAAAAACGACAACTCCACTATTCAAAGTTGGTTCGACGGAGAAGCTATATGTACAAAACACGGATAATTACATAAAATTAGTACCACGAGGCTATATTGATGTTAGAAGAGATTTCTCTTGGACTGTTTCACCTAAACATCAAGTATTAGATAAAGTACCTGCTTGTTATCTTGTAGAAAGAGAGCTACAACAGAACTCGCTGATATCTTCAGCTCTTTATTATATCAATGCTATAACATCTACAGGAATAGATGCTATTGGTACTTCATTAGACGTAGTAGCAGACAAGCTCACAGCTATTTTAGCTAAAATAAGTCCGGATGGAAGTGCTTCTGCAGAATCTGCAAGCGCTAAACTAGAGAAATTTAAAAATAATATAAGAAATTTAGCTTCAACAAGAAATGATCAAGCTCTTCTAGGAGATCTACTTCAATCTTATGTAGGTATATACTTTACTCAGCCTACTTCTTTTAGATACGTTCTTCCGTATCTAGATTCAAATTTTATAAAACAGGGCAATAGATTTGAAGGGGCTCAGCAAAATCCCGGATTTGGTGCCGGATTAGTAACCGATACTCTCATGCCTTTTGTAGATACAGCTGCAGCTACAGGCAATTTATTCACCCCTGGTACGTATATAGAAAAACCAAAATATTTTCAATACCCAGGTGAAGGCGAAACCTTTACGTTAAGTTTTCCGTTACTTAACACTTTTACTAGTAAGAACTATTTACCATATGTTCAAAACTACGAATTGCTTTGGATATTATCGTATCAAAACAAACCGTATAGAACATCTTTTTCTAGAATTCTACCGCCTAAGTTATATTCGATATATGTACCCGGTGTTAGATTTGTACCGTATGCATTCATAAGTGATATGACAGTAGATTTTGTAGGTACAAAGAGACTATTAGATATAACTCTACCTAATGGTAAAACTGTTAAGGCTCCTATACCAGAAGCATACCAAGTCAACTTAACATTCACTAGCTTACTAGCAAATGTAGGCAATACTATGGTTGATGATGGGTTTGCAGCTGGTTCAATAATTATAGAATAACTAATATGAACGAATTTGGTGATTTTCAATCTAATATAGCAGAATTACCCTTGCTAGAGCGCGAGAGGTATGAAAATATTTTCAGGGTATATGAAGTAGAAAAATCACCAGATAATGTTTATTACTTCTATAATATTCTTAAAAAAATTGAAATACCGAAAACATTAGATAGGGAAATAGTAGGTGAGTTAAATCTTAATACCAAGTTACCATGGACAACTCTATCTTATAAGCTATATGGTACGCAATACTTATGGTGGTTGTTGTTCTTGTTCAACAAACCCAAAAATATTTTTTATGCAGAGCCAGGACTTACTATAGAGTACGTAAAACCAGATTATATAACACAGGTAGTTGATAGTATTCAAGCACAAATACCAAAATGAGTAATTATGTAACTATTAATAATAGTACCTTTGAGTTTAATGCTTTTTTGGCTAACGGTACTAATAAAGGATCTGTTTTTCCTCTTTCCAAGAGTGTAATAGAGTATTTAGAAGTAGAAGATACTCTCGCCTTTCCCGGGTTAAGAGGTACAATAAGTATATCCAACTTTTTCGGTATTTTACAGAAATTTGAGCTCTTTGATATTAGCAATGATATAAATTTATTAGTCATTGATATTAGTAATAAAGATGCTGAAGCAGCTGGTGCTTTACCTATAAAGTTATCTTTCGAGGCTATTATAGGCGAAGCGGGTGAAAATTCTAATAATATTGTTGATAAAAAATTAACCTTTAATTTCGAAGAATTTCAAGTGGGTTACTTGAGAAACAGATATATACAAAATAAAGATTTAGGAGACGGTACTTGCTCTGATTATATTAAAAAGGTTATATTAACTGGATTAGGTGAAACAGAAGTTAAAAACGTTTTTGAAGTTGAAAAAGACACGAAAGATATTTTAAACACCAATGTTCCGGCTCCTGCTGGTAGTATTATTAAGCAAACCCAATCATGCTATGAAGTTTTGAGATTTTTATTGAGACATTGCTATTTTGGTGACGGTGTTCCTGGTCTTCTACAAATACACAACGTATATGAAAATAAGGAGTTAAAAAGAAAATATAAATTAACTAATTTAGGTAAATTTATAAGTGACTTCTACAGTAAAATTTCTAGTGGTAGCTCAGATGTTGATCTGTCTGGTTACTTATTAGAAACTTTTATTACAGGCGATGCTACCTCATCTAATACCTTTGGAGCTAACTTTATAGATAAATATGATATAATCAGACCTAACCTTAAAGAAGTATTAGCAAAAAAATGGGTTGATTATAATATAGCACCTCAATCTTGCTCTGTTGATGGGTTAATTAACACGGATTTTTTCACATACGAGAACGCTAAAAGTTTATTTGAAACAGATGTTTTAGGTAGCACATATACTTCAAACTTACCCGATAGAAGCATAAGTACAGTGGCTTCTAACTTAAACACTGCTGTTGAAACTGATACCGGTTCTGCTACGAGTACAGAAAATACGTCTAATGTAAATGCTGTTGTTACTGTTATACCAGAAATAGCTGAGTGGAAGGATGCAATTAAAGCAATGGTGCTAAAAAGCTTTATATATGATAATACCGCGATTACCTTTAAGGTGCCTGGTAATTTATACAGAGAAGCTGGATATTTTATACGCATTAAGGTGGAGCAGAACCAAGAAGATAAAAATAAAACGCAAGATGTGAGTGGCTATTATTTTGTAATTTCAATTAAGCATATTTTTGCTGGTGAGAATTACCAAAACGAGATTGTTGCAGTTAAACTCAATAAAAATGAAAAATTAGCTAAAAACGCAACGTCTGGACTACTCTCTAACTTAATTTCTGGAATATCTAAGCCATCTACTGCTTCTAACACAACAAGCGTATCTGATACATCACAGAAAACTTCATCTACTATTTCCAGTGCAGTTACAACTTCAACTATTACCCCCGGTATAATAGATACAACGGCTATACAAGAATCCGAAACATTACCCGGTGTAGTAGAAGACCCGTTATCTGATAAACAAATACAAGAAGAAGTAGAAAGATATGGGCTCTTACCACCCATATAAAGATAATATAGTAAATATTTTATATGCTAATATATTCAAATAACTTTGCAGAAAAGCTCTTCGGGTATGCGATTAGCAGAGAATATTTAAAATATAGTTCACCTTTTTGCGATCTTTTAGACGACCCAAATTTAAAAATTGACTTCGATTTAGCTATAAATTTTAATAAAGGGTTAAACGGTGATATTGAAGCAGCTAATTTATTTACAGAGGATTTTATTATAAATGGACCGTCGTTAGACGTATCTACTATTAACTTCTATGTAAAGAAGATGTATCAGTATCCGATATGGCACTCGCAAATTGATAGAGTGTATTACGTTTTTGGATATGTTAATAGAATAGGCGAGGGTAAAGTTGACTACAGACCAAGTGAAGCAAGATTTATTAATAAGCTTCTTGATGCATTAAAAGATTGCTTAACCTCACCTTGTAATTACTTTGCAGCTAATTCTGATTCTGTAGGTAAATTAGCAGAAGCTACTGCTAATACTAATAACGGTACTATGCCACCTTTTAAAGAACTGTTCGGAGAAATTAGTACAGTTATAGGAGGCATGAGCAAAACTCTTTTTAATAAAATACCTGACGCATTTCAAAAAAGCTCTATCGAGTTAGCTGCTATTGGACAGGCTGCTTTTGCAGAGTCTGTTAATATGTTTACAAAAGATGATAAAGATGAGTTGATTAAAAAAGCAAAAGGTAAAATTTCACTTAGAGGAGGAACTAAAGCAGGTAGTAGTATATTTACTACAGATTTTAAGTCATATTTAGATCATACAGCAGCGTCAACCAAAATTCTTGAAAAGGTAGCAGGGTCTATGGGTGATTGTTTTAGACAATATGAACAAGCATATCGTTATAATCCGTATAATGCCGATATGAATTTAAATGCATCTAATAAATCACAGGTAGATGATCAAAACAACGGACAGCCATTTGAAAGAGATATAACAGGTCAAGTAATTGCAGAAGGCGGAAGTGATTTTTCTAACAGCTCAACATTAGGTATAGGTGGATGTACAAATAACGTTGCTAGCGGGGCAGGTGGCACTGGTACTTCTTATAGCTCTGATGCTGAAGGTGTTACTACACCTACTAATACAAATACGGGAGATGTTCTATATGAATTTACTGTTGGTGAGCAGCAGGAAGGTACTACTTTAGTTAATAGAGTGACTCTATTCGGTGGATGGTATGATACTGAAGATACGGAAGCAGTAGATAGTAAGACAGTTTGGGCTGACTCGTATGGATTCACAACTGGAGAAGGAAATGCAAATGATAAAAATACGCAAGCTGGTATAGGAAACGTACCAGGAGTAATATACTGCCCAAGTACACCAGGTCAAATAGCAAAAACAGGGGTTGGTGCAAAAAATGGCTTTGTTAAGCTAATAAACGACGGATGGGTTAGTAGCGGAAAGGTTGATGCATTCGAAGCTAAAAAATTCAATCACGGTGTAGCTATAATAACGCACGACTACAGAAAATACTTAAAAGGTAAAGGACTTAAAACATCAGATTGTGTTGCTGAGTTAAGCTATAACGGTAAAGTTTTAAAGAATGTTAACATTATCGATACAGGTGGAGCTCTAGGGCGTCAGGCAGTCAGATTAGATATGACACCATATATATTCAATCAACTTACAGGAAAGAGACCTAATGGACCATCAACTGTATCAAAATCTAATAGAGGTAGAGATGGTATAGGTCCTGACGGTCAGCCATCTGTTGAATATTACGAGTTAGCAGATAAGACAAAAGTTAGACACAGGTTTATAGGATGGCCGAGTGGTAGTGGAGCAGTACCACTAGCAGGAATGAAAGTAAGAATATTACGTAAAGGTAGTACGGGAGCTGGTGGCGAGACTGCTACAGGGAGAGGTACAGGTAATGTAAGATATCAATTAACAGGAACGAGAAATCAAAATATTAAAACTAGTTTAGAGGCTATTTTACAAGGAGCTGCGCAGGAAGTTAAAGTTGACTTAACAATATTTAGCGGAGGTCAGCCGCCGATTGGTAGCGGTTTGCCGAGAGTAGGTAGTACGAGACACGATAACGGCTGGGCAGCAGATATGTGGGTTTTCTCTAATGGAGTTAAATTAGATTGTAGAAATTCTAAAGATTTACCGCTACTATCGGCGTTTGTTAAAGCGTGTAGACGTAGAGGTGCTACCGGTATTGGAATGGGCCCAGGGTATATGAGTAATGTAGGTATTCACGTAGATATAGCATATGGAAAATCTACTAGCGTACCTCCGCTATGTTGGGGAGCTGGCGGAAAGTCAGCTAATGCTCCCGGTTGGTTACGATCTGCGTTTAACAGTTACAAGTAATCAGATATCGATAGCATCGTCATTAATTAACGCTTTCATTATATCTTCACGAGATAGTAGAATTTTAGTTTGATTATCTGTTATATTGATTCTTTCACGCGAATCAACATCCATTTGTTTAACTTTAACTTGTGTTTTATTTCTCTCATCAGAAATATAAACTTTGTTGAGAGTCTCAATGGCTGATGATGTAGCATTAATTAATTCAGCTAACGCAGCTACATCCTTTGCATCTGGTGCAGAGGAAACATAGTCTTTAACATCATCCACTATGTTAAGTGACTTAGTAACTAGCTTACCAGAATTTTTTATTATAAATTCTTCTAACTGATCTTTAGTTAGAGTCTCTTCTTCTGGTTGCTTCTTTACGATAGCAGCAGTACCCTTTAACTGCGATAAAATATCGTTT
>Ga0129336_10000569_pt1 | contig 21736 bp, 18 predicted proteins | sample CPB6_02_DNA_FD_96878 | JGI IMG/M metagenome (GOLD analysis project Ga0129336, IMG submission 96878) | Freshwater to marine salinity gradient microbial communities from Chesapeake Bay, USA - CPBay_Sum_0.6_0.2_DNA | ecosystem: Environmental > Aquatic > Marine > Coastal | place: USA: Chesapeake... | reverse complement strand
TGAGTTCCTGTTGCACCTTGAGTTCCTGTGGTTCCTTGAGTACCCGTTGCACCTTGGGTTCCTGTGGTTCCTTGAGTACCTGTAGATCCTTGAGTTCCTGTGGTTCCTTGAGTACCCGTTGCACCTTGGGTTCCTGTGGTTCCTTGAGTACCTGTAGATCCTTGAGTACCTGTAGCACCCTGAGTACCTGTGGCACCTTGGGTTCCTGTGGTTCCTTGAGTTCCTGTAGCACCCTGAGTACCTGTAGCACCTTGAGTTCCTGTGGTTCCTTGAGTACCCGTTGCACCTTGGGTTCCTGTGGCACCTTGAGTTCCTGTAGCACCTTGAGTTCCTGTTGCACCTTGAAGACCTGTGCGAGTTGTCCAGGCAATGCCAACACCCGTTGACATCAATATAGAACCACCAACACCTACTTGGTTGGAACTATCATAAATTCCACCATCAATTTTTATATCACCGTAAATTCTTGTACCACCTTTAAGCTTAGCCATTGATTATGCTTGTGCCTCCGTCCAAGAAAGTCTTGCATTAAGTGTTGTAGCAGCAGCACCAACGTTTGTTGCAACAATTGTTACTACATCAGGTCCATCTGGATACAAATTATTTACGCTAGTTGGGGCATTAAATGAATTTCCTCCACCTAAAATTGAATTGCCAAGGTCACGAACAAGATTTAGTTCCTTTCCTGTGACGCCAGTTGGAGCGAAGAAAGAATAAATTGTTTCTCCGCCAGTCACTGTTGTTGCTGCGGTATGCAAACAAACTTGAGAAAGTGAAGAACCGCCAGCACCAGTGTAAATTCCTGCACTTACTCTTCCATTTAAAACTAGATTAATTCTAAAGTTTCCTCCACAAAGAACACTAATTTCACGAAGAGTTAGTTGCATTCTATTAATAAGTTCTCTTTGACCTAATAAACCAGTTAGTCCAGAGTCAACACTTGGGGAAAGTCTTACCGAAATCAAAGCGTTTGATGCAGATGCATTTACAGATAATGCGGTATTCATACCTGCAGTGAAGAGGAATGATTTATCATCATCATATCTTCCATCCATCATTACTGAAGAACCCCAGTGTCCGACGTTTGCAGAATGTTGTGGGGAATGAAGTTCAACAGAAACTGGAGCAGTATTTGGACTGAGAACTGTGAATGTTGCAGCAGTTGCAGTTCCACCAGCACCAGTTAATCCTGCAGGTCCAGTAAGGTTTGTGACTGCTCTTGTAAGACCTGTAATTGTCCCAATTCCAACTTTTCCCGTATAATTGACGTACTCTACAATTGCTCCAGTATTTCCAGAACCACGAATGCAAAGTGTTCCTGTTGGTGGAAATTCTGATGCATCCGCAACTGTAAGAGCAGTTCCAACATTAGTTAATGTAGAAGTCAAGTAACTAATTGGAGGAATTGTATTACACTCATATCTTGCTGGTAAGTTACCAGATCTCATATATGCTTCAGTTCTCAAGTTTGCATTTGGTAATCTGTGAGCATAAATGATTTCACCTCTTTGATTCTTAAATCCATAACGAATCGCACCAGCACCATACCAAGAATAATCAATATAAAGCATCTGCATCTTAGTGAGATCTACATTATATCCAGAAGGACCAGTACCATCGCATTTATCAATATTCCATTGTGATTGTGGCACTCTTTGTTGCGTTCTCTTCGTTACAACTACAGATCCTCCACTAATTGTTGTTCCTCTATATTCTGGAGAAACAACCATACTAGTATCACTTAAAATGGAAAGAACCATATAGCTCATTCCGCGAATCGTAATATAATCTCCTGGTTTAAGTTCTGTTGAAAATTTAGTTGATGTTCCAGTAATTGATCCTGATCCGTTTGTTACAGAAACACCACCCGAAAGTTGATCTGTACTTGCTCTTCTTACTGCATACAATGTTTGTCCATCATATTCAAAGAAAAATCCATTTTGCTCATCAAACATTCCAACACGAACTTTAGATCCATACCAATTTGATGGGGAAATTGTAATTGGAAATCCTGTTGCTGGTGATGATGATGGTGCGGAAAGTGCAGTATATGTAAATGTCCTTTCAGTTGGAGTTGTTGCTACTGCAAAAGTTCCATTGTATGCACTTTGATCTACACCAGAAACCGTGATACTACATCCTGCCCCAACATTATGTGGAAATTTAGTCGTAACAGTGACAGTGCTTCCAGATGCAGTCATATTGTCAATCTGGAATGATGGTTTTAAGTTAGTGCCAGTACTAAACTGAATTCCTTTACCAGACTGATAACGGAAATATCTTCTTGTTTGGCGAATAAGTTGATTGCCGTGATATGGATTTCCTGCAGAGAAATTTACGCCACCATCAAAAGGTCTATGAATTGATGATGTATAAGGTCTTGCATAAAGATTTTGTGTTCCACCAGTTGCTGTAATTGGGTTAGTTGGAGCAATGTCTACATCAAAACTAAATGTGTTTGATGTTGGAACAGTTTTTACAAAGAATGCTCCATTTGGTGGGTTTGTTCCTGTAGTATTTCTTACAAAAATACCATCGCCAATAGTCAGTCCATGAGCATTTGAAGTGGTGCAAGTTACTGCAAGTCCAGAACTTGTAAATGCAGCACCAGCAACTGAACTTACAGTAATCGCAGAACCAGTGAAGAAACTTCCACCAAAAACATAGGTTTTTGATGCATCATAAATTGTACCATTTGTTACGTTTGCTCTTGCAACATATGTGAAAGACCCAGCGGCACTTGTTTCTGTGAGTTGCCATCCGTTTGCAATTGGATCCGTTGCGTCCTGAACAAAGATGGGAACACCAACGCCAGGGTTTGCCGTAGATGTAACCGTAACTGTTCTTGTTCCAGCTCCAGCAATGTTTGTAATCGTATAAGGTGTTGTTGGATCAAAAAATACTGATGGACGATTATTTAAAAGTGTTGTTGTTTCCCACTTTGTTGGTTGTGTTCCATACTCAAAGTCAGTATCAATCAGTGCCTGTGGTGTAGATACTCTCATCTTACCTACAGGGTCCATAAATGTTTCAGATGGACTTATCTTTTCATCATATTCATCAACAATAATCTGAAGTTTATCAGTACTACTCATTCCAGTAGTATCGTAATTTAATACAACAGTAGTCGTATCTGCAGTGCCACTGACTGTATAAGTTGTTGCTTTCAGGTTTCCATCAGAGAAATTATAAATTACCTGGTTCGTTGTTACATTGGTAATTAATATTAATCGTTCTCTTGGAATGGTACGTGGAATAACAACCGTCTTTGTGGAAGGTGTAAATGTATATCCAGTTTCCAGTATTGCCTTTCTTGCCATGATTAAATGATACCTTTGTAATATTTATTATTCATCACAAACCAAACCTTCCTTTTGTTGCGTCGTAGTTTTGTTTGATTTCTGCTGCGGTGAGTGCTCTGTTATATACAGAAACTTGTGCGACATTTCCCTGAAGAGGAACCACAGAACCGCCCGCCCAATGCCGACCTATTTCATAATTATTAGTTGTTGCAAAATTTCCACTATTCCAAGTTATAGTTCCAGATGTTTGCAATAAAGAACCATCCTTGTAACAATAGATATTTAAAGTGCTTCCTACTTTAGTTATTATAATATATAACCATTTATTAATATGAGTTCCAATATCTAAAAATACACCATCAGGAACAATCCCAACTTGATTTACTCCAACTGAATTATATGGTGCTTGAAGAGAACCATTTCCAAAAGTCATCAAGTAGGTGTTACTTGTTGCTGGAGATGAATTGGTAAAAACACCTTGCCAAATTTGATTGTTATTTAATTTATAAATCCAAGCAGACTGTGTAAAACTACCAGTAAAAATAGAACCAGTTATAGTACCAAGAACATAATCATTACTACCATCAAAAACAATAGACCCACCATTCGCACTACTATAAGTTGGTCCGAGTGTTAATGTGCCATTATTTCCATACGGACTCAAATCAGTCCAAGTTGTTCCAGTTCCGGGATAAGAACTTGGAACACCAGCATCTAAGTCTAAAACTAATCCTGCTCTTACAACACCTCTACTATAAAAATCACTCACCTCATCAATCTCATTATAAACAATCACACTCTTATCGGTGTTTTGTCTCATATATCTTCCTTGACCAGAGCCAAATAAAGTTCCTCCAAAGTCATCATAAACAAGGTCATAAGGTGGAAAAACATTTGCAACGAGTGTCGTTGCAGCACCTACATTCTCACTAAATCCAGAACTGAAGTATGTTGAAAGTCCTGTGATGTTTGTGTTTGTTGTTGATGATAAAACTCTGGTGATTGCTGCTGTTGTTGTTGGTGTGTAGTCTGTAGGACCTGTTCCTCTTTCAAATTGTCCTCCCCAAATATAAAATCCAGAAACACCATCACCGGTATATTGATAAGCAATACTTCCTGCACCATTTGCTGCATTATTTGGAGTTCCTATTGCAAGATTTAAATTTAAACTCCCAGTAAAAGAAGGTGTTGCAGTTACATAAACTCTATACCAACCGTTTGGATATGCAACTATTCTAGATTGTGTTCCTGTTGCTATTGTGCCTGTCTGTAAATCAATATATGTTGATGCTCCATAATATGCACCCTCAGTAATACTTAGAGCATCAAACCAAATTGTTGCATATCTTCTTTCTGCTTGTTTTAGAAAAACTGAAAAAGTATAAGTTGTTCCTGAAGTTACACTTACAGTTTGGTAGATTGATTGTCTATTTGCTTGTCCATTATTTCCTATCAACTTTTCTGCGGTATAAAATCCATCGGGCGATAAAGTCGCTGTTGTATTTACAGTTTCAAAGGAATTTTGATTAATCCAACTTGTTTGGTTATATTGCTCACTATAAAGAAACAAGTTTTCACTCATAGAGTAATCATCAAACTCTCCAGCAAGCATCGATGCATATTGGTCTAATCTTCCAACTATTCCCATATTATCAACCCGATACGAAATCTAAACTATTGGTTGAGGAATTGTACTGAATGTAGAAGTTGGTAGTTCCTGTTGTACCACCAAATCTCATTTTATTAGAACTCCTAACTCTAACATCACCCTCAACATCTGCTATAAATGATGGATTTGAGGTTCCAATACCAACATTTCCAGAAACATAAGCACCACCTGTAACTTGAAGTCTTTGTGATGCTGTTCCCGTTGAGGTTGCTGATCCTACAAGTAAAGGTCCATTAATAAAGGTTGTAAAACCTGTAACTTGTAAATGTTGTGCTGTTGCAACACCAGTTACATTAAGAGTACCAATTGTACTAATACCTGTAGCATTAATATTAACTGCAGTCGTTACTCCAGTGACCTGAAGATGCTGTGTAGTTGTAACACCAGATACAACTAATGTTAATGATGAAGTAATTCCAGAGGCACTAATATTAACTGCTGTAGTAACACCAGTAACTTGGAGATGTTGTGTAGTTGTAACACCAGATACTCTTAGTGTTGCTGATGTTGTTACTCCAGAAACATTTAAGTTCGTTAAAGTTCCAACGTTAGTGAGTGATGAGTTAACAACTGCAGACCCTAAAGTCGTAGCATTCAGAACTACGGATCCATTTATTTTATAAGATTTTCCTGTTAGTAGATCAAAATCTTCACTTGATTTTAATGCTGTAGAAGAGTTACTCCAGGTTAAAGTTTTTCTGATAGTGGTTGATCCAATGCCAATACCAGCACCATCAAGTAAAGCATCTGTTCCTACAGTAGTTGCAATTCCTACATTAAAATCAGCAAGTTCGATTGCAGTTGAATTAATTGTGGTTGTGTTGCCATCAACATACAGATCTCCTTTGATTCTTACTGCTCCAGTATTATTACCAATTGCAGCAGGATCGATCGTTATTTCTGCAGGACCAGTAATTGTATTTGTATTAATTCCAATGCCAGTTCCTGCTACACCACCAATTTGTACAGTTGATGTTCCCTTAGTAAAGGTAAAGTTTGATGATGCTCCTGATGCACCACCATCATTGAAAATAACTTGAGTATCAGTACCTGCTACCGGACCAGTAATACCTTGAATACCTTGTGTTCCTTGAGCACCGGTAGTTCCTTGTGCTCCTGTTGCACCTTGAGCACCAGTGGCACCTTGGGTTCCTGTAGCACCTTGAGTTCCCGTTGCTCCCTGTGCCCCAGTAGCACCTTGAGTACCTGTAGCACCTTGAGTACCTGTAGCACCTTGAGTACCGGTGGCACCTTGGGTTCCTGTAGCACCTTGAGTTCCCGTTGCTCCCTGTGCCCCTGTAGCACCTTGGGTTCCTGTAGCACCTTGAGTACCCGTTGCACCTTGGGTTCCTGTTGCTCCCTGTGTTCCTGTAGCACCCTGAGTACCCGTTGCTCCTTGGGTTCCTGTAGCACCTTGAGTTCCTGTAGCACCTTGAGTTCCTGTTGCTCCCTGTGTTCCAGTTGCACCTTGAGTACCCGTTGCTCCCTGTGCTCCAGTAGCACCTTGAATACCTTGAATACCTTGAAGACCAGCTGCAAAAGATGTTACCCAAGAAACACCGACACCTGTGGAAATAAGAACAGATCCAGCAGTACCTACATTTCCATAAACGTCTTTTAAAGAAGAATCAAGTTCTACCAGTCCAACAAAAGTGGATGCTCCAGATACTCTTACATCTCCTTGAACATGCAATTTCGATGTTGGGTTTGTTGTTCCTACACCAATATTTCCAGAAACATAAGCATTACCAGTAACTTGGAATCTTTGGTTTGCTGTACCTGTTGATGTTGCTGCACCAATGAACAACGGAACTTGTGGTATTATATTACCAAGATTAGTTAATTCTAAAAATGTTGTGACTCCTATTACCGCACCAGTATAATTTCTTCTGTTTCTAAGAATTATCTTTTCATTAACATCGGTATCATCTGCGACTTCAAGAACTAGTGATCCAGTATTTGTTCCAGATGGGGACTCTCCATAAATTAACCAACCATCATTATCACCCATTGTCTGCCTAATAGCATATTGTGGGTTTCCTGTTGTTGTTCCAAATCCAACACCATTGGGATTTTGTGGAAGAAGTAAACCTGCATTTAGTTGGATGTTATTGCTGAATGTTGAAAATCCAGTGATTGATGCATTAGCAATTGTAGTGAATCCAACAACACTCAAATGTCTTGTTGTTGTAACTCCAGCAACTCCTAAAGATGTTCCATCAAAAGTTAAGTTTGCAGAACTAGTTGCAACGTTAGATCCATCTTTATAAACAACTTGATTCGCAGAACCTGCTACAGGACCAGTAATACCTTGAATACCTTGTGTTCCTTGAGCACCCGTAGTTCCTTGTGCTCCTGTTGCACCTTGAGCACCAGTGGCACCTTGGGTTCCTGTGGCACCTTGGGTTCCTGTAGCACCTTGTGTTCCTGTGGCACCTTGTGTTCCTGTGGCACCTTGTGTTCCTGTGGCACCTTGTGTTCCTGTAGCCCCCTGTGCTCCTGTAGCGCCTTGGGTTCCTGTAGCACCTTGAGTTCCTGTGGTTCCTTGAGTACCTGTAGCACCCTGAGTACCCGTTGCTCCTTGGGTTCCTGTAGCACCTTGAGTACCCGTTGCACCTTGAGTACCTGTAGCACCCTGAGTACCTGTAGCACCCTGAGTACCCGTTGCACCTTGAGTACCTGTAGCACCTTGAATACCTTGAATACCCTGAAGACCAGCAGCAAATGGTGTTACCCAAGATACACCAATACCTGTAGAAATTAAAACTGATCCGGCAGTACCTACATTTCCATAAACGTCTCTTAAAGAAGAGTCTAGTTCAATTAATCCAATAAATGTAGATGCCCCAGATACTCTTACGTCTCCTTGAACGTGTAATTTTGCTATCGGGAGTGTTGTCCCTATACCAACATTACCTCCAATATAAACACCACTATTAATTCCAGCAACCTGAAGAATTTGTCCTGATGTTCCTGTTGATGACGCACCACCAACCAAAAACGTACCATTAGAATCTATGCGATGTCTAAACGTATTTTGAGTTACAAAATCAATAGATCCAGCATCTTGAGTGACAATTCTTAATGCACCTGTTCCACGATTAATAACATCAAAGTTTGAATTGTCTCCACCAGTTCTTATGAGTCTTGTTGCATAATCAGAATAAGTTAAGTCTGCTCCATGAAAATCTAAGAACGTTGCAATATTAGTAGCACCAATGCCAATTTCTATATTTCTCCCAATATCAGCACCAAGTAATACATAAGTATTTGCATATCCAACCTTTCCACCAGTACCAACGACATCTAAAGTTACTGTGGGAGATGCTGAACCAATACCAACAGAACCTACATTGGTAATTCTAACTTTTTCTGTTGAATTTGTAGTAAAAGTATAATCTCCATTACTATCATAATTTGAGAATCTAAATGTAGTCCCAGCAACATCAAGATAATAACCAATGACTCCACTAGGATAATCAAATGCAATTTCACCACCTTCATTGAGATATGGTTTGAGTCTTAAATAACTTCCAATACCAACACCGCCACTTCCAGTTGTTGTAATAATACCAGAGGCAATATTAATGCTATTATTAAAAGTTGAAACACCAGAAATAACATTGAGTCCCTGAGACTGTAAAATGCCATAAACAGTTGCACCATATCCAGTGGTTTCAAACTCTTTAGAGTTATCGTAATAGAGTTCTACCGCTCCATTGTTATTAAATCTTGCATAATATTCCGTTGCACCAGGATTCATTAAATCTATGGTATTAGCACCACCAATAACTAAACCACCAGTTCCTTGATCATTAATGTAACTATTGCTGCCATTATGAGATATGACTAAATCATTACCGTCACCAAAAACTAATTGATCATTATCACCAAAGAAAGCTGAAGTACCAAAACTTACATTACCGGTAAATGTGGACACTCCAGAAATATTCAACTGTGGGGTGCTTAGAGTTGTATCGGTAACTTGCATTCCACCGGCAGCAAGTCTTACACCATTAGGAATTTGTGTACTTCCAATACCTATAGCATAATTACTGATCCAAGCATCAGTTCCAAGTCCGGCAAATGTGCCAGACTTAAACCACATAATCTTCTTATATGTTGCAGGATTTGTCTCAATACCTGCAATGAATAACTGAACTAAAGGAGTTCCCTCCGTAGATGCAATTGCTACACCACCATGATTTGCAGTACTATCTGTCGATGCGTCATTACCAAGAACATCAGTTCTAAAACCCAGAACAATATCTGGATCATAAACTTTAAATTCTGTCGTGAATAATGTAGCCGAAGTACCACCAATAGTAATATTACCGTTTACGTTTAAATTACGATTAATTTGAACGTCTCTAGTAACTGTTAAATCTTGAGGAACGGTAAATTGATTTGGAATACTTAATGTTGGTGTAGATCCTTCACCAGTTCCTCCTGTTACTGTAATTTGATTTGAGGTTCCTGTTATATCCCTTACATAATCACCAAAAGTGTCAGTTCCAAGTCCAACAGAATTTGGTTGAATAGTTGCTGCCAGTGATACATTAGAACTTCCATCAAAACTAATTGGTGATGCAAGAATATCACCTGTTATTTCAAAAGTTCTAGGAGTTTGAAGTTTGGTTGCGTTTGTTGCTATACCACTTGAAGTAGCATATGTAGAAATTCCAGCACTAGATGCATACGTACTTATACCAGAATTTGTAGAGAAACCGGCATTAGGTGCATAAGTTGATATACCAGCAATTGTTGCATAAGTTGATATTCCAGAACTTGTAGAGAAACCGGCATTAGGTGTATAAGTTGCTATGCCAGATCTTGTAGCATATGTAGAGATACCACTAGAAGTAGAATATCCAGCATTACTAACATAATTTGCAACGGTAATTGTTGCTCCAGAACCTGATGCAGTTGCTGTGATATTTGATCCTACAAAATTCAATAATGAAATAGTATTGGCAACACCTACTGTTGATCCTTCTTCTTGAACTGTAATTCCACTAATAGCACTTGCAGGAGCTGCATTTACCCAAGTTGGTGCAGAAGATCCATTAGATTGAAGTATTTGACCAGTAACTCCATTTGTTATGAATGAAGTTGTATTTGCTGCAGTTTGGTAAGGAATATTTCCTGCTACGCCACCTTTTAAATTGGTTGCAATACCAGCATTTGTGGAATATCCAGCATTGGTAACGTAATCTGCAACCGTAATTGTTGCTCCAGCACCTGATGCAGTTGCAGTAACATTAGGACCAACAAAATTTAAAGAGTTAATACTTGCTGCAGTTCCAACAGTACCACCTTCATCCTTAATGGTAATTCCAGTAATGGCACCCACTGGAGCAGCATCAACCCAATCAACACCGGAACCAGTAGAAACTAAAACTTGATTTGCAGTTCCTGCCTGATTATTTGTGTCATATAATGCACCACGAACTCTTATTCCACCATTAACATCTAAGTTAGTAGAAGCATTTGTGGTTCCAATACCTACTTTCCCAGTAACCTCAAGTACTGTATTACTCTCGGTATAAGAAGAAATACCAATTTTAAGATTTTTTTGACGGTTACTGAGATATCCTTTTGCCATTTTCTTGAGTTAGTTGAGTGTTTCTAGGATGCTTCCAATAAATTTAAGATTAGATGCATTACTTCCACGTATTTCTAATACATCTCCACTTTCAAGAACTAATTTTCCAGATAATAAATTAGCGGTATCATTTCCAGCAATCGGATATTGTTTCAAGATCTCAGTTGTCACTGCAATACCAGATATTGTCCTTTTATGATTAAAAGTCACATCTTCTGAACTTGATCCCACATTTGTAACTTGAGCAAGTAAGACGACACCAGTATAACCAACGGGTGCTGTATAGATACCTACTGTATTTACACCAATTACAGAAGTGACTGTTTGGAATACGTTAAGTGCTAATGCCATTCTATTAATCTCCTCCTAATGCTAGAATGAATGGTGTCATCGTTGAGAACAAACTCTTAGAATAGAATGTTCCACTAATTGTTCCTGTTTGTTGATTAATTACAACACCATCACCAATTCTAAAGTTTCCAGATTGATCAGTTGATGTGAAAACAACTAAACCACCATTTCTAGCATCAGTTTCATTTGCTTGAATGGGAACACCACCAGCAGCAGGCAAAGCAGTTGCAATTGTCACGCCACTTCCAATGTATTCAAGAGAATGACCTGATGCTAGGATACGGCTTTGTTTAAAGAAAGGAACTGTTGTACCAACACCAACAGCATATGGAACATTATCTGTTAAAGTAATTGTACAAATACCAGATGATACTGGTGTAGAACTTTGAATAACATAATAAGTTGGAATCATCCTTGCAGTTCCAGATGCAGAATTAATTCCAGAATTTGGCATACTGAAGGATACTGTTGGTGGTGTGGATCCATATCCTCTTCCACTAGAAACCATTTCAACAGCAACTACTGATCCATTCCTGACTTCGGCAACAGCAGTCGCAGGTATTCCCCAAGATGTTGCTGGACTGCCAATAGTTACATCTGCATTTCCAGTATATCCAGTTCCACCAGAACTAACTGTTACACCATCAACAGTATAATATAGTGTATCAAAATAAACTACTTGACCATCAAAAGGTCTCACCGCATTAATTTTTATAGTTCCACCACTGACGTATGTGTGTTGGAGAGTAGAGACACCAACATATGCAGAAAAACTATTTGCTGCACCGACAGATGCTACTTCAAAAATATAACCTTTGTTTCCTGATGGGTAAGTTACAATTCCTGGACCAGATGTGCAAGTAAATGCAAGTCCTGCTATTGAAACGCCCATTCCAACCACAAGATTATGATTGGTTGATGTTGTGATTGTAACAATACCAGTTACATTATTATAAGTTGCTGTTGATACTGCTAAGGTTGGAACATTTAAATCTAGAACAAATGTATCTGAATTTTCTGCTACGGAACTTGTGACAATACCTGTATATTTTCTTGGACCAACCCCATCAGCAACAAGTGCATAATTACCAAATGATGAGTTAGAGTTTGTTAAATCACATGCAGCGCCAGTTCCACAATAAACTGCTACATCATCACAAATTGTGAACAGTGAAACTAACTGTGCATATCCTTCATTTGTAATTGAAACTCCTATTCCACCTTGATTGTATTGAGTATAAGAGTCAAGAACCATGGACTTTAATTGTCCTATTGCCTTTGATCCATCAATTTTAAGACCAATACTATTAGGAATAAAGTTAGTACAGTTCTGAATATATGGGGATTGGTTGAAATATCCTACTTGGTTTGGATTAAATGCGAATATTGCTTTTCCTGAGTTTAATGTTCCCGTGAATGACATTTCTGCCACATAATCACCATTTGCCACATAAAATAAATCTTGATTGGCATTTAATGGTTGAACTGATACGTCTCTTAAACTATCACCAACAATTGATACTTGTTCTGGTATAACAAGAGGATTATTTTCTATGTAAGATCCAGCACTAACTTTAATAACTGTTCCTGCTGTTGCCTCTGTAAGTGCTGCTCCAATTGATGCCTTTGCATCTCCAAGTTTTTTTCCTGTGTTGGAGTTATTTCCGTCTGCTGTGACATATAAAATATTAGTAACTGTTGTTCCAGCACCGATTCTTACAATGTCTGTTGCAATACCCGTTCTTTCTCTACGAGTATACAGTTCCCCATCGTAAGTATTAAGAGCTAATTCTCCAAGATTTACGTCTGATGTTGTTGGTTTTTTACCGGCAACAGAAGATCGTTTGATTTTAATAATCGGATCTGCCATTCAATCCTCGCATCGGTGGTAGAGACCGTAGGAACTCTTATATAAGAGTTTTTATTATTTATTGAAAATCTTCCTCTGCCTTTGTGGTTCTTTTTGTTTTTGAGGATAATTTATCAATTTCTTTCTGTTGCTCACTAATTTTTACATTTAATGCTTCAGTAATATCATTAAGTTGTCTATTTTTAGATTCGGCAACAATTAGTTGAGATAGAATCTCAAGAGTTTTTTGCTGATATGTTGCAATCAGATACTTATAATCTTGTTCATTCATAAAAAATAGAGGAAGATAAACTTCCTCTATTTAGATCATCCAAATAACATAGTATCTAAAGTATTAACTATTCCCGTAAGATTTGCACCAGACCCTTCGAACGAAGTTGCAGTGACAATTCCCACAACTCTTACATTTCCAGTAACATCAAGTTTTTGTGATGGAACTGTGCTACCAATACCAACCCTATCGTTTGTAATATCTACAGATAGATTTAAGTAGGAAACTAAGTTCGCAGTATCTCTAGACTTACCCATTGTTTATACTTTTTGATTATTTAGGTTAGAATGCGCCACCATCGATGGTTATGTTTTCTAGAATTAAAGTAGATCCAGTACAACCTATGACTCTAGTTGAAGTATTTGTTGTACATGATGAGTTAATCCACAATTCTTCCATTTCTACTGCTGCATATCCACCAGTAGCTGGAGTAAGAACACCGGTAGACTCTGTTACATCATCAGCAAAAACAATTCTAGATGTAGAATCATCCCAATAAACTGCTGCTTTCTTAGCAGATGCCGTAAAATAGTTAAAGAGAAGACCAATATCCTTATTCAGGTCTGATGTTGGTACTCCAAGAACTCCACCACCAGTATCAATTAAACCAAGATCAACTAGGGCATCCTTAACATTTAATGTTGTGGTATTAACTTGCGTTGTGCTACCATTAACATAAAGGTTTCCAGTAACAGTAACATCATTTGCAAATGTTGCATTATTTGTACTCATGGTAATAACATTTGCACCAGTACTGGATTGAATGTCATTGCCATTAACACGAATATCACCAGCAAATGCAGTTAATGTATTTGATGTTAATGTAATATTAGCATTTCCATCACTTGCTTGAATATCATTACCATTAACACGAATATCACCAGCAAATGTTGTTAATGTATTGGAAGTAAGGGAGATATTGGCATTTCCATCACTTGCTTGAATATCATTACCATTAACACGAATATCACCAGCAAATGCAGTTAATGTATTTGAAGTAAGAGTAATGTTAGTATTTCCGTCACTTGCTTGAATATCACTTCCATTAATTCTAACATCGCCACCAACTGTTAGATTATTTCTGATAGTTGAAATACCAGTTGCGGCACCCATTACAAGTGCTGTTGCTGCACCAGCAAAGTTTACGTTAGTTGCAGTGTCATTGACCAGGTTAAATGTTGTTGCACTTGTTGTTACATCACCACCATTAACTGCAATGTCTCCAGTTAACGTTAAAGTATCTGTGTTTGTTACATAAGAAATACCAGCATCAACATAAACTGCCGTAGATCCAACACCAGTGTTGCTAACAAATAAACCGGGATAAAAAGTTCCGCTTGGTGCAGTATTAGTTGCAACTAAATTTGCACGAGTTGCAGTGCTAATTGTACCAGTGATTGTTTGCCCAAAAGTTGCAGTACCATTAACAGTGATGATGTCACCAGCAGCATCTCCAAGAGTTACAGCACCATTTGCAGTAAAGGAACCAGTTGCAGTAGTAACACCAGTTACTAGAAGGTGTTGAGATGTTGTAACTCCAGCAACATTTAAATTATTGTTAACTGTTGCAATTCCGGAGACGGTAAGTTGATCTTGAATATCAACAGTTCCCGCAGTACTATCAAGAATTAAGTTACCTGAACTTGTATCAATTTGATTTGTGGCAGTGATTCCAATCCTAACTGCATCAACAACTGCGCCTGTTGCAAAAGTACCTACACCAGAAAAACTTAGATGTCTCCACTGTCTTGTGGAATCACCAAGATCATAGGTTGCTGTTGTATTCGGATATAATCCAGAAGTAAATTCACCGCCAATATTAATATTATCTCCAGTATCATCACCAAGATTGATTGTACCACCTCTGAACGTTACAATGCCGACAAACTCAGAGTATCCACCAACATGAAGATTTTGCTTAACGGTGAGGTTTTTAGCAATACCCATGCCACCGTCAAGCTGGACTGCTCCAGTATTCTCATTGCCTAGTGTGTTATCAGTAGTATCTGAGAATGTAGTAATACCAGTAAAAACTGCATTACTTGAACCACTTGCCCAACTTAAGTTTCCGCTACCATCATTAGTCAGAACTGAAGATGCAGATCCTTGAGTTGCTGGAAAGTAATATGTGACTGCAGCACCGACCGATGCGGGTGCTGCCAGGGTAATAAAGTCAGATCCTGTATTTGCTTCTACAAGATTTATTCCACTTCCAGCAGAAGCGGTTTCTTTCTTCCAATATCTATGAGAACCAAAGAATTTATTTGTTGCAAGGGTACTATCAATACCAACGTAAAGGTCGTATGAATCAGTTGTAAAACCAGGTTCACCTGCCCTTAAACCGGGAAGATTAGCAAGAAGACCTCTCTTAAACTGTAAAACAGGAGTTGCCATCTTCTATACACTCTTTTTTTTATTATTTAGACGTTAAAAACTTCCCGCATCAAGATCAATTTTATCGTCAAGGTCTGTATCCAAAGTACCAATAAAATCACCTGGAAGACCGGGTTGTGTAGTCTCTGTATTAGATGCAGCAGAAAGAACAGTATCTGGATTTACTGGGTAGTACTTCTGAGTTGCCGCATCATACATAATAACATATTTGTCTTGGAGACCGCTAGGATTATAATCTCCCAAATCTGAAAACTTTGCAGGCACTTGAACTCCTCCAGCAATTACACTAAGTTTTACTTTTGGTGCTGATGATCTTTTAACAGAAATACTTGAACTTGAAGAAAGAGAAACGTTGTATGTCATACAGATACCGTGTCTACGACCATCATCATACCTTCAAAAACTTTTGTAACTCTTCCAGTAGTTGATTCTGTAATAATTACATCATAATAATTTCTACCAGCAGTTAATGTGGATGTATTTGCTGCACTCATGGAAATTTTAATTTCACCTTTTGCAACAGTAATTGTTGTACTGAAGGATTTTGATGTAGTTGCTGCTGGATGTCTACGTATTTTTGCAGTTGCAGAAAAGTTATTCAGTGGTAAAACTGAACCATCAGATTGTGTAACATTAAAAGTCGCTTCAAAATCAGTTCCCTTTTCAAGTCTTAAATTTACTACTGGTACTGACATTTTAGTGGAGTATTTTTAAATATTTATCAAAACCTTCTACTAATCATGATGGTGGTAGATTTGTATCTAATATCCATGATTCTGTTTCATAATCCCAACGATAATATTTTCCTGAAAAAATTTGTTCTTGTGTAAGTGATGGTGGTAAATTAGACACTGGAACTAATACCCAAGTATTAGTTATTTCATCCCAACGATAAAATTGCCTATTAAGAAACTGCTCTTCTGTAAGTTCTGGTTTTAATGGTCGAGGAGTTTCTAAATCCCATTGTTGAGTTTCTTCATTCCAGATATAGAAACAACGATACTCAATCTCTGCTTCAGTAAGTATGGGGGGAGGTCCAATTGGTGACTCCCAATCCAGTGTTTGTGCATTTAAAACCCAAGATGGAAAAGGTTTTGGTCTAATAAACGCATCATATTCTTCATCATACATATCTCCAGGTCCAGCATATCTTACTCGCATATTACTATTATATGAGGTTTGTTTCCAATTAGTATCGGATCCAAAAAGATTTTTACAAAAATCTATCCCAATTTGTTCTACTTCTTCCCCATCAGAATTTAAAACATCTTCATTGCTTACAACAATGACTCTAGTAACTATATTGTTCTCGTCAAGTTGAGCAAAATGTGCCATTTTTACTTATTTTATAGATCTTTATAATATTTAGAAACAAAAAGATAGTATTTGAAATTCTGGAAATTTAAACATTTTTTTCTTAACTTTCACATCTATACTATTGTCTTCATATAAAAATGCATCTCCAACATTAAGTGTGAAATAACCAGAATCAATTAATAATTTTATTGGTTCTGTTGTTGAACAAATCATTTTTAAATCACCAGAAAAGGCACAATAGACTGATTTCATAATTGCATTACTAACTTTTTTTTCAATCATATTGAATTTTTCACCTTCAGAAAAAAGATTTCTTATCAGCAAATAACGATTCCTGTCAAAGAAAAATTTAACTCCTTCTGGGCATGTTGATGCCTGAAAATTAAAAACATTATGATTCTCTAATGGTAAAATAATTTCTTTCATGGTCCTAAATTAATATTAATAACTGAACGATATTTTGAGTGAATGGGATTTGAACTTGCATGTTTATATTTACCATCAAAAAGCAAAATTCTTCCTTTTTTTGGAGATACTGTTTTAATGACAATATTACCATCAAATAAAAAAGTATCACCATCACTATCATTTACATAATACAATAAACTTAAATGTTCTAAGTCATAATCTGTATGAATAGTATTAAAAGTATCTGCTTTATTATTTAAAAGTAAATTTACTTTCATTCTAATTATACTTTTATGAGAAGAGTAATTATCAATAAATTTTTTAAATTTACTAAAAAACTTTTCAAAATATTCTGAGTTACTTTGTCCGTTATAATATAGATTATGTTGAAATTGGCAAGTATCTTGCTCATCATTATATGTTGTATTAGTTCTAAAATAATACGGAAATAAATCGCCTAGCAGAAAAGACTCAAAATAATCTTGGTCTTCTCTTTCTATAGCGTCGTCAAAGATTTCTATCATTTTATATCAATATTGAATGCAAGTACAGTTTTTCTTGTTTTTGTAAAGTTTTTCGGAGAATAATGTTCTATGTTTCCAGGAAAACATAAAATATCACCCTCTCTCACGTTTGGTCTAATCACTTTTTTAGTTTGTGGGTGAATAATATGCGTTGCCAAATGCTTATCTTTAAGTTCTAAATAATAGATGTTTGTTATATCACTATTTGGATGTGCATGGATTTTATGTTCTGCTCCAGAAAATGAATCATACTGATTAAACCATGCATTTGTTATTTGATATTGCTTATTTCTTAAAAAATTTTTTTTATAAAAGTCATCTAATTTCTTCTGATTTTCTTGAAGTAAAAAATCAATGTAGTGAAAATTCCCCAATGAATGGTATGTACCATTTATCCAATCTGTGTTTGATATAAAACATCCATCATGTGTTGGTGTTTTTTGTCTTTGATTGATATATTGTTGAAATATCTGTTCTTGTACTTTTTTGTGATTTTTTACATGAAAAACATAATATAAAAATTTTATCATGGCAAATATCTCAAAATAACAACTCCAGATCCTCCAGCCGCATTTGGAGTATATCCTCCACCTCCACCACCAGTGTTTGCTAAAGCAGCACGGTCTCCACCACCGCCCCCGCCAGCAGTATTTCCTGGTGGAGCTGGAACACCTGAATATCCAGTAGAAGATCCACCAGCAGCAAAATATCCATTTTCGCCATATGCACTTGGCACCCATGGAATTAATGTCCCATTTCCACCTTGAACTCCTGGAGCTGGATAAGGACCTGGTGCGCTGTTTCCAGCAGCAGCAGACCCACCACCTCCACCACCAATAGCAGCAGATCCCGTGCCACCAGGATTTCCTTCTGGTGGAGTGAATCCTCCAACATTTCCTGTTCCACCAGCACCACTGTTATTTCCTGGACCACCCGATCCAGATCCTCCGGGACCCACAGCACCATCAGCAGGCATAGATCCACCACCAGTAGCAGTATAAGATAATGCGGAGGACGGAGTTGCAGCTCCAGGAACTGCTGCCCCCCCTCCAACTGTTATAGTATAATCTTGAACTGTTACTGGAATATTTGATATATTTCTTAATCCTCCAGCACCTCCCCCTCCAGCACGGGAAAGACCCCCATAACCCCCACCAGCAACAACAAGAAGATTTGATATTTGTCCCGGACTTGCTCCTAGAGAAGAAATATTGAATGGTCCTGACGCGGTAAAAACATGATAACGATATCCACCAGAATCAAATACAGTACCACCAGTAGCATCAAAAGAAAAATTTGATGCGAACATTGCGTCTGTGCCACTTCTCAGAAAAGTGTCTAAAAAAGTTTGTAAATTATTTCCAATTGATCTTATTCCCATCTTTGTTTTTTAAATATTTATTATAATTTATTCAAAAATAATATTAATTACCATTCTTCTATCATGTTTTCTTGGCACATCGCCAGTATGAAGCATGTTTGATGGAAATCTTACAATTCTACCTTGTTTTGGGTATATTTTTTTATTGTTCCACTTTGATTCATAAAATCTTGTTGGACCATCCGAATCATTAACGTAATATAAGTAAGTAATACCAGAAGTTAAGAGGTCTACATGAGGATTTAAAATTTTTCTATCAGAATGTGCAATATTTAAATTTGCTTTCATCTTATTAATACAATGTGTTTTAAATTCTGAGATATAAGGATTAAAACAATTTAATAAGATGTCAAAGTTATCGGAGAGTATAGAATTTTCTTTATAAAACGTATGTGTAAACTGAGATCTGTTTTGTAAAGAATCTCTTATAGTTTGTGAATTATAATACCATGGGAACATATCACTGGATAAGAGTGATTTTATGATTATCTGTTCATTTTCTGGTATCAAATTATCAAAAATTTCAATTTTGCTCATATAAGTTAAATTAATAAAATTGTAACACAAGAATTCCCTTTCCGCCTTGTCTTGCATTTACTGAAGGATATGCTCCAGCTCCTGCTGGGCATCCATCACTTCCACCCCCTCCACCAAAATAATTTCCATTTTCGGGGCTTGATGGATCATTGTATTGAATACCAACTCCTGCACCCCCACCTCTTCCTCCACCAGATCCTGGAGCATTAACATATGAAACCCCACCATGAGCATACGCAAAGTTTTGACCCTGAGTTTCTGCTGATAAATCTGTTGATGATGTTGGAACTGGAGTGGTTCGAAAAGACCAAAAACTTGGTGCTGGTCCAGAAGCAAATGTTTGTATTGCATTTGGATTTGCGGAAAAAGGTCCACCGGCTCCGCCAGAACGTCCAGGCTGACCATTATCACTAGCTCCTCCTCCTCCACCACCACCACCACATCCTCCGGGAGATGGTGATGAACTTCCGGGAGAACCACTACCAAATCTGGCAACCTGCGCACCACCAGCACCACCAGCAACTGCATTTGGTCCTCCACCTGCTGCAGGTCCACCAGATGTTCCACTTCCGGCAGATAGTCTAATAATATCTGCACCAGAAGAATCGTTTTGTTTTACAAAAGTATCTTGTCCAGCGTTACCAACTGAATAATAAATGCTAGTTATTCCTGCTAAAGAATATGTATTACCTACAATATTTGAAGCTGCACCACCGCCTCCAGCTTCACCACCAAGACCGGCAGGACCAGCAGCAACTCCATTTGCACCTCCACCACAACCAGCAACTTTAAGAGTTGTAACTATGTTAGGGACAGTTATAGTTCCAGTTGTTCCACCAAAAAAAACATATTCATACACAGCAGGTCTTGATCCTCCAGTTTCTGATCTTGAGTTATAATCTTTAAAAGATGCTAATCTATTTCCTAAAGAACGAAGTGCCATTTTTATATTATTTTTTTAGTTATTTAGATTGAGTATCTGATAATAACGATACCATCACCACCACCTCCTGCAGGATTTCCTCCAGAATAAGACCAAGTTGCACCTCCACCTCCACCAGTGTGTTTAACTCCTGGAATTCCTGCGCCAGTTCCTCCAGCACCACCACCACCAGGTCCACCAGTACCAGATGTAGAACCACCACCCCCTCCACCATATAATCCTGTTGGACCAACTGCTGGTGTCCAAGTTGGTTGTACTGGTGCTGGTATTTCTGGAGATATTATTGGTGCAGCAAATGCAGGAAATGGAGACCCGGCACCGCCATTTCCAGAGGGTCCAGTAGATCCAGCACCGCCAGCACCGCCACCGCCAGCACCACCATTTAATCCAGAATCATTTCCACCAGAGTTTCCCTCAGGAGGAGTAAATCCTCCAGCATTTCCTGTTCCTCCAGTAGAAGATACCGCAAGCGGATATGACATACCACCACCACCAGAACCACCTGGAGATGCGGCATTTATTACACCACCCGGAAATCCACCTGCCCCTCTACCACCTGCACTAGCAGTAATTGAACCAAATATTGAATTATTTCCATTATTAGAGGCGTTTGCATGTACTGCAGGAGCAGCACCAGATCCAACAGTAACAGTCTGTGGTGATGATATTGTTATAGAACCATTTCTAACTCCACCTGCTCCTCCACCTCCTCCAGTTCCAGTTCCTCCCCCACCTCCTCCAGCTACTACAAGATATTCAACAGTTCCGGAACCAAGAGTTACAGTAAAAGTTCCGGGAGAAGTAAAGACATGATATCTATATCCATTTCCTGGGGTTATTCCCGCTGCCGTTACAGTTCCACCAGTTGCAGAAAATGTTAGTCCAGGTCTAGAAGCCCTCTTTCCAGTGCTTCCAAACCTATAATTGAAAGTTCTACTATTGTTATTTGACTTTAACGGTGCCATAGTTAGATATCAGTGTCACCGTTAATAAGAATATTCACTGCCGATCCAATACCTACACCTCCACTATCTGGAGCCGTAACTTCAACCGCTAAAGTATCTCTGTTTGTCATTACAATTGGATAATTAGTTTCAAAGAAAGTTGTTTCATTTGATGCCAAGTCAATTCTGAGAATTCTATTTGCGGTAACTCCCAAACCAG
>Ga0129336_10000567_pt1 | contig 21787 bp, 22 predicted proteins | sample CPB6_02_DNA_FD_96878 | JGI IMG/M metagenome (GOLD analysis project Ga0129336, IMG submission 96878) | Freshwater to marine salinity gradient microbial communities from Chesapeake Bay, USA - CPBay_Sum_0.6_0.2_DNA | ecosystem: Environmental > Aquatic > Marine > Coastal | place: USA: Chesapeake... | reverse complement strand
TGTGCGGCAGCGTGTGCTTGCACGTCAGGAAAGCACCGGTCACGTTGGTGTCGATGATGTACTGCCAGCTTTCTTCGCTTTCCTCGATCGCGCCGCCCATCGCGGTCAGGCCCACGTTGTTGTGCAGCACATCGATGCGGCCATGGCGTTTGGCGACCGCGTCCACCACTGCCTTGACCTGATCGGATGACTTGACGTCGCAGACCTCGGCCTCGCAGAGGTTCCCCTCGGCCTTGATCAGTGCCTGCGTCACGCGCGCGGCCTCTTCAACGATGTCGATGGCGATCACGGTGGCCCCTGCGCGCGCATAGGTCACGGCCGTGGCCTTGCCGTTGCCCCACCCCGGCCCGCAAGAGCCGGCGCCGAACACCATCGCTACGCGGCCCGCCAGCGGCAGCGTCTTGACCCACTCGGCAGCGGGCGGATGCTCAGACAAGTTCATTTACTTGAGTCCCATGAGTTGAGGAATGACCAGGCTGATCTGCGGAACGAAGGTGATCAGCATCAATACACCGACCGCCACCGCAAAGAAGGGCATGGCCTCGCGCGTGACCTCGCGCTGTGGCGCGTTGGCAATGACCGCACCGATCGACAGGCTGATCGCCACCGGTGGCGTGATCAGGCCCAGAACCAGGTTCAGGCCAACGATCATCGAAAAGTGGTACGGATCGATACCAAACTTGGCGGCGATCGGATAGAGCACCGGCGCCAGGATGACCAAGGCCGGGCCGTTTTCCATGAACGTTCCCACTGCCAGCAACAGCAGGTTGACGACGAGCAGGAACAACCATGGGTACTTCACCGCGCTCAGCATCCAGTCGGCTACCGCCTGCGGGATGTCCTGATACGCCAGCAGCCAGGCCACCACCTGCGCGCCGCCCAGAACGATCATCAGCACCGCGGTGGCGCGGCCGGTACGCATCAGCGCACCGAGCACATCCGAGGGCTTGAGTTCGCGGTAAACGAAGCCGCCCACCACGATGGCGTACAGCACCGCCATCGCCGAGCATTCGGTGACGTTGAAGACACCGGTGCGGATGCCTGCCAGGATGAACACCGGCATCATCAGCGCCCAGAACGAACGCTTGAAGGTGGCCCATATCTGTGTGGCGCTGGCTGGCGCCCGCGCCGGGTAGCCGCGGCGCCGGCAGATGATGTAGGCAGTGATGGCAATCGCGATGCTGTAGAGGATGCCCGGCAGGATGCCTGCCATGAACAGCTTGGTGATCGACAGGTTGGTCAGCACGCCGATCAGCACGAAGGTGATGGACGGCGGAATGATCGGCCCGACGATGTTGGCGACACCGGTCAGCGCCGCTGCGAAGCCCCTGTGGTAGCCGTCCTTCGCCATGGCCGGGATCAGCACCCGGCCCAGCGCACTGGTGTCGGCCACCGCCGAACCGGAGATGCCCGACATGATGGTGGCTGAGGCCACGTTGCTGAGCGCCAGGCCACCGCGAAAGCGCCCTACCAGCGCATTCGTGAAGTCCAGCAGTCGCTGCGTGATGCCGCCGCTGTTCATCAGGTCGCCGGCCAGCAGGAAGAACGGGATGGCCAGCAGCAGCAGGCTGTCCACGCCGGCAATGACCTGGTGCGGCACCGCCATCAGCGGGATGTCGCCCATCCACAGCATGCCGACAGTGCCGGTGATGATCAGGCTGAACGCCACCGGCACGGCCAGCAGCAGGCAGCCGATGAGCGTGATCGCGATGACCAGCGCGAGCGTCATCAAAAGACCCCTTCGCCGCCTTCTGGCTGGGCGCGAAACGGACTTCGCAAGACACGTGCAAGCACCACCAGCAGCACGATCAGCGTTCCTCCGATCGGCAAAGCGGCATAGGGCCAGGTCATGGGAATCTCCATCGCTGCCGAGTCCTGCGCGCCGTTGATTTCGGCAAACAGCCAGCCCTGCCAGGCCAGCAGGCCGCAAGCCGTCACCATCAACGCGTCACGCAGGGCCAGCAGCACCGCTTGCCCGGCGGGTGGCAGCGCGTCCAGCAGCGCCGTGACGGTGAGGTGCCCGCCGCGGCGCAGCACCGCGGCCGAGCCCAGCATGGCCACCCACAGCATCAGGAAACGGCACAGTTCCTCGCTCCAGCCCGGTGCACGCCCGAAGACGTAGCGGCCGATGACCTGCCACGACATGGATACCGCCATCACGAAGATGGCGCAGCCCAGCAGGCCATCGAGCAGCCGCTCGATGGCGTCGGCCCAGCGTGCCAGCATTTACCTGACCGCCTGGATCTTGGTCACCCAAGGCGCGAGGTCAGGGAACTCCTTGCTCATGCCGGACAAGGCATTGGCGAATGCGGCACGGTCCACCTGGATGAACTGCATGCCCTTGCCCTGCAGGCGGGTCTTGAGGTCGCCTTCGGTTTTCACCATGCGCTCGGTTGCGGCAAGCATGATCGCCTCGCCCTCGGACTTCAGCAGCGCCTGCACATCGGCCGGCAGACGCTTGAAGCGCGCGTCGTGGAAGATCCAGGTCATGGCGCCGCTGACGTGGCCCGTCTCGATGACGTACTTCTGCACTTCGTTGTACTTCATCGACTCGACGATCTCCAGCGGGTTCTCCTGGCCGTCGACCACGCCCTGCTGCATCGACGTGAACAACTCGCCCACGCCCATTGGCACGGTGGACGCACCCAGCGTGTCCCAGGTCAGGCGGTACATCTTGAGCGGCGGCACGCGCAGCTTCACGGTCTTGACGTCAGCCAGGTTGCGCACCGGCTTGTTCGAAGTCATGTGGCGCATGCCGCGGTAGCCCGCTCCGATGATGCGATAGGTGGTTTTCTTGGCGATCTCTTCATACAGCTCGGCGCCGACCGGTCCGTAGTAGACCTTGCGGAAGTGATCGATGTCGCGCAGCAGGTAGGGATAGGCCTCGATGCCCGCCACCAGGCCATAACGGTCCAGCGTGCCCACGCTTTGCAGCACGATGTCCTGCGTGCCGATCTTCAGGCCCTCCAGCGTGGCAGGCCAGTCGCCGGTGGAGCCGCTGTGCGCGATCTGGATCTTCACCTTGCCGCCGCTCTTGGCCTCCACCGCCTTGGCGTAGGCCTCGGCGGTCTCGTACCAGATGTTGCCCGGCGGGTAGATGTGGGCCATCTTGAGGGTGGTGACCTGCGCCATCGCCGCCGTCGATCCGGCGGCGATGGCGGTGACGGCCAGCGAGCTGAGCAGGCGCTTGAAGGCGCGGCGGGTGATGGACATGTGGGGTCTCCTCGATGTTGTGGTTCGGCCGTGCAGGCTCGCAGGACCGTGGTGCGATGGTGACCGATGGCGTCGCCGGCGCGGCATCGCAAAGGTGTCAGCCTCGCCATAATTTGGTTCACTATGTGCACCATGAGGCACGGGTAAACGCGGATGTCGCAGACCTCATCGAAGCCTGAATCAAAGCCCACGGACGACAGCCTGCAGGCGCCGGGGGCGCAAACGCTGCGCCGTGGACTCGCGGTGCTCAAGCTGCTGGCGCGAATCAGCCCGCGCGGCTTGCGCGTGAGCGACATCGGCCGCCAGCTCGGGCTGAACAAGGCGACCGCGATTCGCCTCACGCATGCGCTGGTCGAGGAAAAGTTCCTCGTCCTCGACGACGCCACGCGCAGCTACCGGCTGGGCCCCGAGGCCTTTGCGGTGGGGTTGGCAGCCGAGCCGAGTTACGCCTTGCAACGACTGAGCGCGCCGCACCTGCGGGCGCTCGCGCTGGAAACCGGCGACTGGATCTACTTCTCCGTACCGAATGGCCATGAGGTGATCTGCATCTCGCGTGAAACCGGCAACATCCCGATCCCGCGTGATGCCCTGAAAGTCGGGGATCGCCACCCGGTGGGCATCGGTGCCGGCGGTGTGGCCATCCTCGCGGCGTGGCCAGACGAAGAGGTGGATGCTGCTCTTGCGGCCAACGCAGAAGTCATTGAGCGTGACCACCCGCGCTGCGGCGTGGCAGTGATCCGCGAACTGGTTCGCCAGACGCGCGAACGCGGCTACAGCGAAATTCCCGGCCTGATCGTGCGTGACTACTGGGCCATCGGCGTAGCGCTGACGGGTGCGGACGGGCGGCCCGAGGCCGCAATCACGCTGGTGGCCAGCGGTCAACGGCTGCCCGCTGCCCGGCGACAGGCGCTGGGCGAACGCATGGCGCGCTTGAGCCGCGACCTGATGGAAGCGGCTGCGTCGCCGGCCCGCGACCGCACGCGCTGAAGGCATCGGAGCCTGCAGCGGTACGCGTCGCCAGTGCGCCACGCACGGTCGTGGCGTGGCTTGCGCCTGCGCTATGCTGCCGCGCGATGTTCAAAGACAAGACGCAACGCCCCGTCGCCGAAGACCACCTGGGTTCGGTGCTGCTTGGCATGTTGCTTCTGATCACGCTGGTCAATGTGGCGGTGCGCTATTTCACCGACCAGTCATTCGCCTGGACGGAAGAAATCTCCTGCTTCCTGATGCTGATGCTGGCGCTTGCCGGCAGCGCCGCAGCGATCGTGCGCGACACGCACATCCGGGTGGAGTACTTCTTTGAGTCGGGCAGCGAGCAGCGGCAACACCGGCTGGCCTTGCTGTCGGCGCTGGGCAACGCCGTGTTCTTTGCCGCGCTGGGCGTGCTGTCGTCGCAACTGGCATGGGACGAGTTCCGCTACCAGGAGACGTCACCCGCCATCGGCATCCCCAAGTGGTGGTACTCGGTGTGGCTGCCGGTGTTCTGCGGCATCTTGTGCGCACGCAGCATCCAGCGCTTCCGGCGCCTGCAACGACCGCAGCCAGCCGCCACAGACAGCGGAGCGCAGCCGTGATCGGCGCGGTGCTGTTTGCGCTGTTCGTGGCGCTGATGCTCGCCGGCATGCCCATCGGCGTGGCGCTGGGCGTGGGCGGAGCAGCTGCCATTGCCATGGCCAACCTCAGCACCGCCAACTTCGGGCTGCTGGCCGTTCCGCAGAATTTCTATGCATCCCTCACCAAGTACCCGCTGCTGGCGCTGCCGATGTTCGTGCTGGTGGGCTCCATCTTCGACCGCTCGGGGGTGGCGCAACGCCTGGTGAACTTTGCCGCGTCCATCGTCGGCCGCGGGCCCGGCATGCTGCCGGTGGTGGCCATTCTGGTGGCGATGTTCCTCGGCGGCATCTCCGGTTCGGGGCCGGCCAACGCGGCGGCCGTGGGCGGCGTGATGATTGCGGCGATGGCGCGTGCGGGTTACCCCGCGGGTTTTTCTGCGTCGGTGATTGGCGGCGCTGCGGCCACCGACATCCTGATTCCGCCGTCGATTGCGCTCATCCTCTATAGCGTGATGGTGCCGGGGGCCTCGGTGCCGGCGCTGTTTGCCGCCGGCATGGTGCCCGGCGTGCTGGCGGGCCTGGCGCTGATCATCCCCACCATCTGGCTGTCGCGGCGCTACCAGCTGGGCACCAAGGAAGCCGACCAGCCACGCCCGCCGTTCTGGCGCAGCCTGCGCGAGGCGGCATGGGGGCTGTTTGCGCCGGTGCTGATCCTCGGCGGCATGCGCATGGGCTGGTTCACCCCCACCGAGGCAGCGGCGGTGGCGGTGGGCTACGGCCTGTTCGTCGGGATGGTGGTGCACCGCACGATCGGCTGGCGCGACCTCGGCCCCATCTTTCGCGAAGCCGCCGAGATTTCAGGCGTGATCCTGATGATCATTGGCCTGGCGTCGATCTTTGCGTACTCGGTCAACACGCTGGGCATCATCGACCCGGTGGCCAAGGCGATCGTCGACCTCGGATGGGGATCGACCGGCACGCTGGTGGTGATGATGACGCTGCTGATCGTGGTGGGCATGTTCCTGGACGGCGTGTCGATCTTCCTGATTTTCGTGCCGCTGATGGTGCCGCTGATGCGCGCCTTCAACTGGGACCCGGTGTGGTTCGGCGTTCTGCTGACCATGATGGTGGCGATTGGCCAGTTCACGCCGCCGATGGCAGTGAACCTGATGGTGTCGTGCAAAATGGCCGGCGTCTCGATGGAAGAGACGTTCCGCTGGGTCGAGTGGCTGGTGATGTCCATGATCATCAGAATGATGACTGTGGAGTATTATCCCCCCCTGGCGCTGTGGCTTCCGCGCAGCCTGGGTTACTAAGAAGCGTCATGAAGGAGACCGCTATGCAATTTTTCAAGCAACCGCTGACACGCCGTCTGGTCACAGCGCTCGCGCTGGGCATCGGGCTGGGCCTGGGCGCCGCGCAGGCGCAGGCGCCGGCCAACTACAAGGCCGAATACAAGCTGTCCACCGTGGTCGGCACCGCCTTCCCCTGGGGCAAGGGCGGCGAGATCTGGGCCAACCTGGTCAAGGAACGCACCCAGGGCCGCATCAACATCAAGATGTACCCGGGCGTGTCGCTGGTCAACGGCGACCAGACGCGCGAGTTCACCGCCATCCGCCAGGGCGTGATCGACATGGCCATCGGCTCGTCGATCAACTGGTCGCCGCAGGTGAAGGAACTGAACCTGTTCTCGCTGCCCTTCCTGGTGAAGGACTACGCGGCGCTGGACGCCCTGCTGGCCGGCGAGGTGGGCAAGGACGTGTTCGGCATCCTCGACAAGGCCGGCGTGCAGCCGCTGGCCTGGGGCGAGAACGGTTTTCGCGAACTCACCAATTCGAAGCGCGAAGTGCGCAAGCCCGATGACCTCAAGGGCATGAAGATCCGCGTGGTGGGATCGCCGCTGTTCATCGAGATGTTCACCGCGCTGGGCGCCAACCCGGTGCAAATGAGCTGGGCCGACGCACAGCCGGCACTGGCCTCGGGCGCCGTGGACGGCCAGGAGAACCCGGTGTCGATCTTCACCGCGGCCAAGCTGCACAACGTGGGCCAGAAGAACGTGACGATGTGGGGCTACATGATCGACCCGCTGGTGTTCGTGGTGAACAAGGAAGTCTGGAACAGCTGGACCCCTGCCGACCGCGAGATCGTGCGTCAGGCCGCCGTGGATGCGGGCAAGCAGCAGATCGCACTGGCACGCGCCGGGCTGGTGGAAGCCGGCAAGCCGCTGCTGAAAGAGATCGAGGGTTTTGGCGTGAAGATCGCCACCCTGACCCCGGCCGAGCGCGAGCAGTTCGTCACGGCCACCCGCCCGGTCTACACCAAGTGGAAGGGCACCGTGGGTGCGCCGCTGGTCGAGAAGGCCGAGAAGGCGCTGGCGGGCCGCTGATCGCAGCCGCCGGGCACACCAGGGCGCCTTCGGGCGCCCTTTTTATTTGTGGCTCAGCGCGTTGCTGACCAGCTTGGCGGTGATGTCCACGATGCGGATCATGCGGTCGTAGGGCATGCGGGTGGGGCCGATCACGCCCAGCGTGCCGACCACGCGGCCGTCCACCTCGTAGGGCGCGCTCACCACCGACAGCTCCTCGATCGGCACCATCTTGCTTTCGCCGCCGATGTAGATGCGCACGCCCTCGGCCTGGCTGGAGGTGTCCAGCAGCCGCATCAGCTGCGTCTTCTGCTCGAACAGGTCGAACGCGCGGCGCAGGTGCGACATGTCGCTGGCGAAGTCGGTGACGGCCAGCAGGTTGCGCTCGCCGGAGATCACCACTTCGTCTTGCGCCTGCTGCAGCGCCTCGGAGCTGACCTGCACCGCCGCCTGCATCAGCGCGGCGATTTCGGCGCGCAGGGTGTCGAGCTCGCCCTTGATGCGCTCGCGCACCTGCTCGATGGCCTGCCCGGCGTAGTGCGCATTGAGGAAGTTGGCCGCCTCGATCAGCTGGGTTTGCGAGTAGTCGGCCTCGGTGAAGATCACCCGGTTCTGCACGTCGCCGTCGGGCGCCACGATGATGACGAGGATGCGCCGCTCTGACAGGCGCAGGAATTCGATGTGGTGGAACACCGAGGTGCGCCGCGGCGCCATCACCACGCCCACGAAGTGCGACAGGTTCGACAGCAGCTGCGCGGCGTTGGCAATCACCTTTTGCGGCTGGTCGGGCGCCAGGGTCGAGGCCAGCGAGGGCGTCTCGGGCAGGTCGCCGCGTTGCACCGTCAGCATGGTGTCGACGAACAGCCGGTAGCCGCGCGCGGTGGGGATGCGCCCGGCCGAGGTGTGCGGGCTGGCGATCAGCCCGAGCTCCTCCAGGTCAGACATCACGTTGCGGATGGTGGCCGGCGACAGCTCGAGGCCGGAGGCGCGCGACAGGGTGCGCGAACCCACGGGCTGCCCGTCCGCGATATAGCGTTCGACCAGGGCTTTCAACAACAGCTTGGCACGATCATCGAGCATGAAAACATTTTAGTGATGTAATTTGCGCATGGACCTGCGTTTCCGGCATGTTGCGCTGATCGGCAAGTACCAGGCGGCCAATGCCGCTGCGCAGCGCCGGGCGCTTGACGAGGTGGCCCAGTTCGTCTCGTCGCAGGGCTGCGAGGTGGCGCTTGAAGACGGCACCGCCCTGGCCAGCGGGCTGTCGGGGTACAGCTCGCTCACCATCGACCAGATCGGTACCCGCTGCGACCTCGGCCTGGTGGTCGGCGGCGACGGCACCATGATCAGCGTGGGCCGCCAGCTTGCGCGCCACGGCGTGCCGCTGATCGGCATCAACCAGGGGCGCCTGGGCTTCATCACCGACATCGCCTTTGACGCCTTTCGCTCGGTGCTGCCGCCGATGCTGCGCGGCGAGTACGAGGAAGACCTGCGCAGCGTGATGCACGCGCGGGTGTGGCGTGACGGGCATTGCGTGTTCGATGCGCTGGCCATGAACGACGTGGTGGTGAACCGCGGCGCCAGCTCGGGCATGGTGGAGCTGCGGGTCGAGGTCAACGGGCACTTTGTGGCGAGCCAGCGCGCCGACGGCCTGATCGTGGCCACACCCACCGGGTCGACCGCCTATGCGCTGTCGGCAGGCGGCCCGCTGCTGCATCCTTCCACCGCCGGCTGGGTGATGGTGCCGATTGCACCGCACACCCTGTCCAACCGCCCGATCGTGCTGGCCGACCCGGGCGAGATCGCCATCGAGCTGGTGTCCGGGCGCGACGCCAGCGCCAATTTCGACATGCAGTCGCTCGCCTCGCTGATGATCGGCGACCGCGTCACCGTGCGCCGCTCGCAGCACAGCGTGCGGGTGCTGCATCCGCGTGGCTGGAACTACTTCGACACGCTGCGCGAAAAGCTGCACTGGAACCGGGGGAGCGCGTGAGCCTCAGGCGCCTGGAGCTGCGCGACTTTGTGATCGTGCGCGAACTGGCGCTGGATCTGCAGCGCGGCTTTACCGTGCTGACCGGCGAGACGGGTGCCGGCAAGTCCATCCTGATCGATGCGCTGCAGTGCGTGCTGGGCGCGCGCGCCGACAGCGGCACGGTGCGCGAAGGCGCCGCCCGCGCCGAGATCAGTGCCGAGTTCGACTCTCCGCCCGCGCTGGCCGGCTGGCTGGCCGATGGCGGCTTTGAGGCCAGCGACACGCTGCTGCTGCGCCGCACGGTGGATGCGCAGGGCAAGAGCCGCGCGTGGATCAACGGCAGCACCGCCACCGCCACCCAGTTGCGCGAAGCGGCCGATGCACTGATCGACATCCACGGGCAGCACGCCTGGCAAAGCCTGATGCGCGCCGATGCGGTGCGCGGCCTGCTGGATGCATATGGCGGCGTGGAGCCTGCCGCGTTGGCCGAGCACTGGCGCCGCTGGCGTGAAGCCCTGCGCGCACTGGAAGAGGCGCGCCGCGCCCAGGGCACGCTGGAGCAAGAACGCGAGCGGCTGGCCTGGCAGATCGCCGAGCTCGACAAGCTGGCGCCACAGGCCGGCGAATGGGACACGCTGAACCAGGACCACACCCGGCTGGCGCATGCCCAGGCCCTGATGGACGCTGCACAACAGGCACTGGCCCGGCTGGAAGATGACGACGGCGGCGCGCTGCGCGCCCTGAACCGCGCGGCCGACCTGCTGCAAGAGCAGGCGCGCCATGCGCCCGAGTTCAGCGCCATCGCCGAGGTGCTGTCGTCCAGCCTTGCGCAGGCCGAAGACGCGGTGCATTCGCTGCACGCCTGGCTGCGCCACACCGACCTCGACCCGGCCCGCCTGGCCGAGCTGGACGAGCGCGTCTCGCAATGGATGGCGCTGGCACGCCGGTTCCGGCGCACGCCGCAAGAGCTGCCTGAACTGCTGGCCGGCTGGAAAGATGCGCTGGGCCAGCTGGACCGCGCGGCCGACCTGGCGGCACTGGAGCGCACCGAGCGCGAGGCCCATGCCGCCTTCATGCGCGAGGCACAGGCGCTGTCCAGGCAGCGCGCCAAGGCAGCGCCGGCGCTGGCGCGCGCCATCACCGAGGCGATGCAGGGCCTGGGCATGCAGGGCGGGCGCTTCGAGGTGCGGCTGGAGCCGCTTGCCGAGCCGGCGCAACACGGCCTGGACGACGTGCAGTTTCTGGTGGCGGGCCACGCGGGCAGCACGCCGCGGCCGGTGGGCAAGGTGGCCTCGGGCGGCGAACTGTCGCGCATTGCGCTGGCGATTGCAGTCACCACCAGCCAGCTGGGCGTGGCGCAGACGCTGATCTTTGACGAGGTGGACTCGGGCGTGGGCGGCGCGGTGGCGCAGACGGTGGGCGAGCTGATGCGTCAGCTGGGCCGCGACCGGCAGGTGCTGGCGGTCACGCATCTGCCGCAGGTCGCCGCCTGTGCCGACCACCACCTGGTGGTGAGCAAGCAGCGCGAGGGCAGCGCCACCGCCAGCCGTGTGGTGGCGGTGGAGGCCGACGAGCGCGTTGAAGAAATCGCACGCATGCTGGGCGGTGCGGCGCTGTCCGACACCACCCGCGCCCACGCACGCGAGATGCTGCAGCGCCCCGAGCCGCGACGCAGCGGCGAGCGCAAGCGCGCCTGATGCCAGGGCCATGAGCTGAAGGCCGTGCTGCGATGAAGAGCGAACTGGATCTCGTCGTCATCACCGGCATGTCGGGCTCGGGCAAGTCGGTGGCGCTGCATGCGCTGGAAGACGCCGGCTACTACTGTGTGGACAACCTGCCACCTGAGCTGCTGCTGGACTTCATTTCGCTGGAAAAGCAGTTCGAGTCGAAGCGGCTGGCGATTGCGGTGGACGTGCGCAGCCGCAGCTCGCTGCCGCGTGTGCCCGAGCAGCTGGCCGAGCTGCGCAAGCGCGGTGTGGGCGTGCGGCTGCTGTTCCTCGACGCCACGACCGAGACGCTGGTGCACCGCTTCTCGGAAACGCGACGCCGCCACCCGCTGTCGCGCGAGATCGCCGAAGGCGATGCGGCCGACCTGCGACGCGCCGTCATCGATGCGATCGAGCTCGAGCGCGAGCTGCTGTCCGAGCTGCGCAATGTGGCCCTGGTGATTGACACCAGCGTGATCCGCTCCTCGCAGCTGCAAGGCTATGTGAAGAACCTGGCGGCGGCGCCCACCGGGCAGCTGACGCTGGTGTTCCAGTCGTTTGCCTTCAAGCGCGGCATTCCGGTGGACGCAGACTATGTGTTCGATGTGCGCATGCTGCCCAACCCGCATTACGAGGCAGCGCTCAAGCCGCTGACCGGGCTGGACGCGCCGGTGGCGCAGTTCCTGCAGCAAAGCGCAGAGGTCGGCGAGATGCAGTCGCACATCGCCGCGTTTCTGGAGCGCTGGCTGGAGGCGCTGGCGCGCGATCACCGCAACTACGTGACGGTGGCCATTGGCTGCACCGGTGGCCAGCATCGCTCGGTGTATCTGGTGGACCGCCTGGCGCGCGCCTTCCAGCCGCGCTGGGCCACGCTGGTGCGTCACCGCGAGCTTGACGGCCGCTGACCGGCCCTCCCTCAGCCCTGCAACAGCCTGCGTACCGGCGCCGGCAAGCCCACCGCCGCCAGCGCATCGCGTGCCACCCACTGCCCCTGCATCGGGGGCGCACGCCGCAACGACCAGACCACGCGCACCGGGTGCAGGTGCAGGTCGCGGTGGGTCAGTACATGCAAAAAAGCGGGCTCGTCCACCGCCTGGCTGCGCAGCGATGCGGGCAGTGCCTCGTCAAGCGCATCGCGCGACTCGAACGCCGGCAGGCAGTGCAGGCCGGCCCACACACCGCGCGCCGGTCGCCGCGCCAGCCACACCTCGCCTGCCGGCGAGCACAGCCACAATAGCCACAGCGACTGCGCGCTGCGCTTGAGCTTGCGGGTGCGCACCGGCCAGGCTTCGGGCGTGCCGCGCGCATGGGCCACGCAGTCGGCTCGCATCGGGCACGCGTCGCAGCGCGGCTTGCGCGGCGTGCACAGCGTCGCGCCCAGGTCCATCAGCCCCTGGGTGTAGGCCGGCATCGCGCCCGCATCGCGCTGCACCTGCGCCGGCGTGGGCAGCAGGTCCTGTGCGCGCTGCCACAGCGCGCGCTCGCTGGCTGCCAGCGCCAGGTCATCGTCAAAGCCCAGCCAGCGCGTGAGCACGCGGCGCACGTTGCCGTCCAGGATGCTGATGCGCTGGCCAAAACAGAACGATGCAATCGCCGCTGCGGTGGAAGGCCCGATGCCGGGCAGGCGCTGCAATGCCTCGGCCGTGCGCGGAAACTCGCCGCCGTGCTGTTGCACCACCTGCTGCGCGCAGCGGTGCAGGTGGCGCGCGCGGCTGTAGTAGCCCAGGCCACTCCACAGCGCCAGCACCTCGTCCTGTGATGCAGCGGCAAGGTCGCGCACCTGCGGAAAGCGTGCAATGAAGCGCGCAAAGTAGTCGCGCACCGTGGCCACCTGCGTCTGCTGCAGCATGATCTCGGACAGCCACACCCCATACGCGTCGCGCCGCTGCTGCCACGGCAGGTCGTGGCGGCCGTGTGCGCGCTGCCACGCCACCAGACGGTCGGCAAACGCGCGCTGGCGCACGGCCGCTCTAGCAGGCACCGCACCGGCACCGGGTGTCAGGGCTTTTGGCACTGCGGGCAGTAGAAGGTGGAGCGCTGCCCCTGACGAATCATGCGGATCGGCGTGCCGCACACGCGGCAGGGCTCGCCTGCGCGGTCGTACACCATCGCCTCGAGCTGGAAGTAGCCCGACTCGCCGTGCGCGTTGGAAAAATCCCGCAGGGTGCTGCCGCCGGTTTGCACGGCACGCGACAGCACATCGCGCACAGCGGCATGCAGCCGCGCAGCGCGCGGCGCGCTGATGCGCGAAGCCCGCGTGGTGGGCCGGATGCCCGCGATGAAAAGCGCCTCGGACGCGTAAATGTTGCCCACGCCCACCACGATGTCGCCTGCCAGCAGCACCTGCTTGATGGGTGCCTGGCGGCGCTTGAGACCGGCATGGAAGGCCGCCGCATCGAAGTCGCTGGTCAGCGGCTCCACGCCCAGCTTGCCCAGCAGCTTGGTCGCCGCTGGCGCCGCTTCGCTTTCGGCCCACACCACCGCGCCAAAGCGCCGCGGGTCGTGCAGCCGCAGCACGCCGTGGGGGGTGACGAGATCAAAGTGATCATGCAGCCCGGGCGGATCGGTGCGGTGCGCAAACGACAGGCTGCCCGACATGCCCAGGTGCAGCAGCAGCAGGCCGTGGTCCAGATCGATCAACAGGTACTTGCCGCGGCGGCGCACCGCGCGCACCGTGCGGCCCACCAGCTGCGCCGCGTCGCAGCCCAGGGGCCAGCGCAGCGGCTTGCCCAGGCGCACCGCATCGATGCGCGCGCCGGCAATGCGATCGGCAAAGCTCAGGCGCGTGACTTCGACTTCCGGCAATTCAGGCATGGGCTGCTTGCAGTGGGGGTTCGGTGGAGGCGTCCGTGGGCCTTTGCGCCAGGGTTACAAGGCCTGCGCGGCGCGCCGATTATCATGGGTTGATGAATGTTGACTGGCGCCTCTTCGTGCACGCAACGCGGCTTGCCGCACTGCTGTCGTGCGTGGCGATGGCCACCGCTGCCAGCGCTGTGGATAGGCCCGCAGACAGCGCACCCAAGCAGCGCCACGCACAGGCACCGGCCGCAAGCGAGGTGGACGCCGACCTGCAGCGCGCCGTACCGCCCGCGCGCAGCGCAATGGATGCGCGTCTGTTCTACCAGTTGCTACTGGGCGAGCTCAATGCCCGCAGCGACGAGCCGGGCGCGGGCTACTCGCTGATCCTGGATGCGGCACGCAAGACCAACGACCCGGCCCTGTTCCGCCGCGCGGTCGAGATTGCGCTGAGCGCCCGCTCGGGCGAAGCAGCCCTGCAAGGCGCGCGCGCCTGGCGTCAGGCCCACCCGGAATCGCTGGAGGCACACCGCTACCTGCTGCAGATCATGGTGGCGCTCAACCGGCTGGAGGATTCGGTGGAGGTGCTGCGCTCGATGCTGACGCTTTCGCGCGGCGACGATCGCCAGGCGCTGATCGTCTCGCTGCCGCGCCAGTTCAGCCGCGCTGCAGACAAGGCGCTGGCCGCACGCGTGGTCGAGCAGGGCCTGTCGCCGGTGATTTCGGCCGCCGGCCGCGTGGCCTCCACGCCGGCCCATGTGGCGCTGGCGTGGACGGCCGTGGGCCGCACCCGGCTGGCGGCGGGCAGCACCGAAGGCGCCCTGCAGGCGGCGCAGCGCGCCACCGACGCCGACCCCAATGCAGAGGTGCCGGTGCTGCTGGCCCTGGAGCTGTTCGAAGCCCGCCAGCGCGAGGCCGAGCCGCTGGTGCTGCGCCACCTGGACGCGCGCGGCGCACAGGCCCGCACCGACATCCGCATGGCCTATGCCCGTGCGCTGCTTGACCTGGACCGCCCGGCCGACGCGGCCACGCAGATCGGCGTGGTGACGGCCGCCAGCCCCGAGCTGCCCGAGCCCTGGCTGATCCAGGGCAGCCTGCAGTTGCAGCAGGCGCGCCCGGCCGAAGCCGAGGCATCGCTCAAGCGCTTTCTGGAGCTCTCCGACGGCCCGGCGCGGGGCAACACGGCGCCGGCCGAAGAGCGCTCTCGCAGCCGCGCGCAGGCCTTTGTGATGCTGGCGCAGATTGCCGAGCAGCGGCGCGACTTTGCCGCAGCCAACGCGTGGCTCGACCGCATCGACAACCCGCAGGACCTGCTGAGCGCGCAGGTGCGCCGCGCGTCCATCCTGGCGCGGCAGGGCCGGCTGGACGACGCGCTGGCGCTGATTGCACGGCTGCCCCAGCGCAGCGAGGCCGAAAGCCGCGCGCGGCTGCTGGCCGAGGTGCAGCTGCTGCGCGACCACGGGCGTGCGGCACAGGCGCACCTGCGGCTGCGCGAGGCGGTGGACCAGCAGCCACGCGACACCGACCTGATGTACGAGCTGGCGATGGCCGCCGAAAAGATCGGCCGCCTCGACGAAATGGAAGACGTGCTGCGAAAGCTGATCGCGATCAAGCCCGACTTCCACCATGCCTACAACGCGCTGGGCTATTCGCTGGCCGATCGCAATGTGCGGCTGCCCGAAGCGCGTGCGCTGATCGTCAAGGCGCTGGAGTTCGTGCCCGGCGACCCCTTCATCACCGACAGCCTGGGCTGGGTGGAATACCGCATGGGCAACCTGCCCGAGGCGGCCCGGCTGCTGGAGCAGGCCTACAAGACGCGGCCCGACGCCGAGATTGCGGCGCACCTGGGCGAGGTGTTGTGGGTGATGGGCTCGCGCGAACGCGCACGGCGCATCTGGCAGGAAGGCCAGCTGCTCAACGCCGAAAACGAGACGCTGCGCGCCACGCTCAAGCGCTTCGGCGTGCGGCCCTGATGCGGCACCCACCGCCGCGGCGTGCAGCGCTGCGTGCGCTGGCCGGTGGCCTGCTTGGCGCCCTTGCCGCCCTTGCCGCCCTTGCCGCGCTCGGCGGCTGCGCCACCCGCCGCCCCGCCGACCCCGCCGGCGGCGGCGCCGAGGGCCCCGGCGACGTCTGGAGCGGGCGTCTGGCGCTGCGTGTGGTGCCTGACGGCAGCGAGCCGCAGTCCTTCAGCGCCGGCTTCGAGTTGCGCGGCAGCGCCCGCGCCGGCGAGCTGGCGTTGCGCTCGCCCCTGGGCAGCACGCTGGCGCAGCTGCAGTGGCAGCCCGGCCAGGCGGTGCTGCGCAGCGACCGCGGCGAAGAGCGCCACCCGTCGCTGGAGGCCCTGACCCGATCGCTGACCCAGTCGCTGGCACAGGCGCTGGGCCTGAGCGCACTGGACCCTGCAGGCACCGCTGCCGATGGCCTGCTGCCGCTGGCCGAGCTGTTCGACTGGCTGCGCGGCCCGGGTGCCGGCGCCGCGTCGGCCACCGCCTCATCCGGCTGGCAGCTCGACGAGTCGCGCCGCGCCGAGGGGCGGCTGGCCGCGCGCCGCACGCGCCCTGAGGCCGAGCTGCGGCTGATCCTCGACCGCTGAGCGGCACCGCCGCGCCATCCATCGCGGAGCGCGCCGCAGCGCTGCGTATCATCCCTGCATGAGGGCGCTGTACGACGTGCCGGCACCGGCCAAGCTCAACCTGTTCCTGCACATCACCGGGCGCAGGCCCGACGGCTACCACCTGCTGCAGTCGGCCTTCATGCTGATCGACTGGTGCGACACGCTGCACTTCGAGCGCCGCGACGGCGGCCACCTGTCGCGCGAAGACCTTGTCACCCCCCTGCCCGCCGACGACCTGGTGCTGCGGGCCGCGCGCGCCCTGCAGCAGGCCAGCGGCACCACGCTGGGGGCGCACATCGGCATCGAAAAGCGGGTGCCGGCGCAGGCCGGCATGGGCGGGGGCTCGTCGGACGCCGCCTCGTGCCTGCTGGCGCTCAACCGCCTGTGGGGACTGAACTGGCCGCGCGAGCGGCTGGCCGCCCTGGCGCTGCCGCTGGGCGCCGACGTGCCGTTTTTCCTGTTCGGGCGCAACGCCTGGGCCGAGGGGGTGGGCGAGCGGCTGACCCCCCTGACGCTGCCGGCCGGCCGGTTCGTGGTGGTCAAGCCGCCGGCGGGCCTGGAGACGGCGCGCATCTTCAGTGACCCGGCGCTGGAGCGCAACACCGAAGCTGCTACAATCTCTGGCTTTGCTGCAAACCCGTGGGGGGCGCTTGGTGGCTTCGGCCGCAACGACCTGCAGCCGGTGGCACAGAGGCTGTGCCCCGAGGTGGCGCAGGTGCTGCGCTGGCTCGAGATGCAGGGGCTTCACGGCCGCATGACCGGTTCAGGCAGTGCGTGCTTTGCACCCGCACCCACGCACGCTGCAGGCCCCGGCGCCCTGGCGCCTGCGCCCGACGGCTGGCAAGTGCGGATTTGTGCAAACTTGGATGTCCATCCCCTGTGGGGCTGGGCTTCCAGCGACGGTTCATCGGTGGCTGGCTGATTTCAGCCGGTCTCCTGTGTAGGGGAGTCGCCAAGTTGGTTAAGGCACCGGATTTTGATTCCGGCATGCGAGGGTTCGAGTCCTTCCTCCCCTGCCAAAAGCCTGCACTCCTGCGGCCCGTCCGCAGGGAGGCGGGTCACGGGTAGCAGTCCAGTCCATCCAGTTCAGCGATCCGTCGGGATGCACATGCAGGCCAACTCGAACTCCGACTTCATGGTTTTCACCGGCAACGCCAACCCGGCGCTGGCGGCGGAGATCGCATCGCACCTGGGCATTTCGCTGGGCAGCGCCACCGTGGGCCGTTTCTCCGACGGCGAGGTCACGGTCGAGGTGAACCAGAACGTGCGCGCCCGCGACGTGTTCGTGGTGCAGTCCACCTGCGCGCCGACCAACGAAAACCTGATGGAACTGCTGATCATGGTCGACGCGCTCAAGCGCGCCTCGGCCGAACGCATCAGCGCCGTCATCCCCTACTTCGGCTACGCCCGGCAAGACCGCCGCCCGCGCTCCACGCGCGTGCCGATCTCGGCCAAGGTGGTGGCCAACCTGCTGCAGACGGTGGGCGTGGCGCGCGTGCTCACGATGGACCTGCACGCCGACCAGATCCAGGGCTTCTTCGACATCCCGGTGGACAACATCTACGCCTCGCCGGTGCTGCTGGGCGACCTGCGCGCGAAGAACTACGACGACCTGATCGTGGTGTCGCCCGACGTCGGCGGCGTGGTGCGCGCCCGTGCGCTGGCCAAGCAGCTTGGCTGCGACCTGGCCATCATCGACAAGCGCCGCCCCAAGGCCAACGTGTCAGAGGTGATGCACGTCATCGGCGAGATCGAGGGCCGCAACTGCGTGATCATGGACGACATGATCGACACCGCCGGCACCCTGGTGAAGGCCGCCGAGGTGCTGAAGGAGCGCGGCGCGAAGAAGGTGTACGCCTACTGCACGCACCCGATCTTCTCGGGCCCGGCGCTCGAGCGCATTTCCAAGGGCACCGCACTCGATGAGGTGGTGGTGACCAACACGATTCCCCTGAGCGATGGCGCACGGGGCTGCAGCAAGATCCGGCAGCTGTCGGTGGCGCCGCTGATCGCAGAGACGATCCAGCGCATCGCCCGCGGCGAGTCGGTGATGAGTCTGTTCTCGGACCAGGAGAACCTGTTCTGAGACTGAAGCGGGCAGGCACGGTGCCTGCCCATTTGAAACGCCCGCTTCACACTGGTCGCGGTGGTGGCGGGATCCAACCGGAGAGAAACCATGAAATTCGTCGCTTTTGAGCGCGCCAAGCAGGGAACGGGTGCGAGCCGCCGTCTGCGCAACACCGGCAAGACGCCGGGCATCGTCTATGGTGGCGAGGGCCAGCCCCAGCTGATCGAGCTCGATCACAACGCGCTGTGGCACGCCCTGAAGAAGGAAGCCTTCCACTCGTCCATCCTCGAGATGGAACTGGCCGGCAAGTCCAGCCAGGTGCTGCTGCGCGATGTGCAGTACCACCCGTTCAAGCCGCTGGTGCAGCACGTGGACTTCCAGCGCGTGGATGCCAAGACCAAGCTGCACATGAAGGTGCCGCTGCACTACGTGAAGGCCGAAGAGTCGCAAGCGGTCAAGTTCGACGGGTGCGTGGTGAACCACGTGCTGTCTGAACTCGACGTGACCTGCCTGCCGGCCGACCTGCCCGAGTTCATCGAGGTGGACCTGTCGAGCCTGAAGAAGGGCGTGTCGCTGCACCTGAGCGACATCACCCTGCCCAAGGGCGTGGCAGCCGTCACCCACGGCAAGGGCAACCCGGTGCTGGTGTCGGTGGTGGCCATCGGCGGCGCCGAAGAGCCGGCCCCCGCTGCTGCTCCCGCCGCCGCTGCAGCGCCGGCCGCCGCAGCGTCCGCCCCCGCTGCCAAGCCGGCCAAGAAGTAAGCCAGCCGGCCGCAGCGAAGAAGCCCGCCACCGGCGGGCTTTTTTGTGCCTGCGTGCGCCGATAATCGGGCGCGATGATCAAGCTCTTCGTCGGCCTGGGCAACCCGGGCACCGAATACGAGGCCACCCGCCACAACGCCGGCTTCTGGTGGATGGACGCCCTCGCGCGCGAGTGCAAGGCGCATCTGGTGGCCGAGCGCAGCTACCACGGGCTGGTGGCGCGGGTGTCGCAGCACGGCCAGACCTTCTGGCTGCTCGAGCCGCAGACCTTCATGAACCTGTCGGGCAAGTCGGTGGCGGCGCTGGCGCGCTTCTACAAGATTGCGCCGCAGGAGATTCTGGTGGTGCACGACGAGCTGGACGTGGTGCCGGGGCAGGCCAAGCTCAAGCTCGGCGGCGGGCATGCCGGCCACAACGGCCTGCGCGACATCCATGCGCAGCTGGGCACCGGCGACTACTGGCGGCTTCGCATCGGCATCGGCCACCCGGGCGTGAAGTCCGAGGTGGCCAACTGGGTGCTGAAGAAGCCGGCGCCCGAGCAGCGCACCGCCATTGAAGAGTGCGTCACGCGCACCCTGAAGGCGGTGCCGGCGATGCTGGCCGGCGAGATGGACAAGGCCACGCTGCTGGTGCACACGCACAAGCCGCCGCGGCCCAAGCCACCGCGCCCGGACGCCGTCGCGGGCACACCCGAGGCAGCGCAGGCACCGCAGAGTGCCGCCGCCAAGGAGTGAAGATGACACAGGGAGGAGACCCATGGCGAACCACTTTTCTGCAGCGGCCTGCGCGGCGGCGCTGGCCTGCGCTGCGCTGAGCACGCTGGCCCCCGAAGCGGCGCAGGCGCAGGGGCAAACAGCCACACCAACACCGGCACAAAGCGCGGGCGGCAAGTCCACCGTCTACCGCTGCGGCAACAGCTACAGCCAGGTGCCATGTGCCGATGCCGCCATACCGGCGCGCGCGGTGGATGTGGACGACCCGCGCAGCCCCGAGCAGGTGCAGGCGGCACGCGAGGCAGCGCGGCGTGATGCCGAGGCCGCCCGCGGCCTGCAGACCGAGCGCGAGAAGCGCGAGCGTGAAGAGCGCGAGGCCCGCGAAAAGCGCGACCGCGCCAACGCCAAGGCGCAGGCAGAAGCCGCTGCTCAGGCGCGTGCGGCCGAGCGTGCCGCGATCGCCGAGCAGCAGCGCCGGGAGCGCGAGATGATCGTGCTGCCGCGCAAGCCGCCCACCGGCGTGCAGAACGACGCCACCAAGCCACCCGCGCCGGGCGCCTCGCGGCCGTTCACCGCGGTCAGCCCGCCGCCGACGCGTCCGGGGGCGGCACCGGCGCCGCAGCGGTAAGCCGCAGGTACTTCTGCATCAGCGTTTCGCGGGTCTCGACCCGCTGCGGATTCACCGGAATGCAGGCCACCGGGCAGACCTGCACGCACTGCGGCTCGTCGAAATGGCCCACGCACTCGGTGCACTTGTCGGGGTCGATTTCGTAGATCACCTCGCCCAGGTAGATCGCCTGGTTGGGGCATTCGGGTTCACAGACGTCGCAATTGATGCACTCGTCGGTGATCATCAGGGCCATGGCGCTCGGGGGGTGTGGTTGCTTCTGGCATTATCCGCCGCGCGATGGGCCTGTTTCTCCTCAAGCGCTTCATCACCCTGATCGCGACGCTGGCCGGTGCGTCGGTGGTGGTCTTCCTGGTGCTGGAAATCCTGCCGGGCAACGCCGCGCAATTGCTGATGGGCCCCGACGCCGCGCCCGAGGCGGTGCAGGCGCTCACCACCAAGCTGGGGCTCGACCGCCCGGCCACCGAGCGCTACTTCGACTGGATGGGCGGGCTGCTGCGCGGCGAACTCGGCCTGAGCTACGCCTACAGCACGCCGGTGTCTGAACTGGTGATGGAGCGGCTGGAGGTGACGGTGCCGCTGGCGCTGATGGCGATGGCACTGACCGCAGTCATCGCGGTCGGTGCAGGCGTGTACGCCGCCTCGCGCCACAACCGGCTGGGCGACGTGGGCGTGATGGGCCTGACGCAGCTGGGCATCGCGATCCCGAACTTCTGGTTCGCCATCCTCTTGATCCTGCTGTTCTCGGTGCACCTGAAGTGGTTTGCCGCGGGCGGCTTTCCGGGCTGGGAAGACGGCGCGTGGCCGGCCCTGCAGTCGCTGATGCTGCCGGCGCTGTCACTCGCCGTGGTGCAGTCGGCGATTCTTGCGCGCTTCACCCGCTCGTCGGTGCTGGAGGTGCTGCGCGAGGACTTTGTGCGCACCGCGCGCGCCAAGGGCCTGTCGCAGCGCGCCGCCCTGTGGAAGCATGTGCTGCGCAATGCGCTCATCCCGGTGGTCACGGTGATGGGCATGCAGTTTGCCGAGCTGCTGGCCGGCACCATCGTGGTGGAGAACGTGTTCTACCTGCCCGGCCTGGGGCGGCTGATCTTCCAGTCGATTGCCAACCGCGACCTGATCGTGGTGCGCAACTGCGTGATGCTGCTTGCAGCGATGGTGGTCATCGTCAACTTTGTGGTGGATGTGCTGTACGCGGTGATCGACCCGCGGGTGAAGGCGCACCGGCTATGACTTTCAAGCGCCGCGCGCTGCGCCACCCAAGCTTTGCGATCGGTGCTGCGCTGACGCTGCTGCTGGTGGTGGCCGCGGCACTGTCGTTCGTGTGGACGCCGCATTCGCCCTACGAGATGAACATGTCGCAGCGGCTGCAGGCACCGGATGGCGTGCACTGGCTGGGC
>Ga0129336_10000566_pt1 | contig 21804 bp, 19 predicted proteins | sample CPB6_02_DNA_FD_96878 | JGI IMG/M metagenome (GOLD analysis project Ga0129336, IMG submission 96878) | Freshwater to marine salinity gradient microbial communities from Chesapeake Bay, USA - CPBay_Sum_0.6_0.2_DNA | ecosystem: Environmental > Aquatic > Marine > Coastal | place: USA: Chesapeake... | reverse complement strand
TCCCGCAGTTTATGGCTTTCATGGTTTGTTAAATACGACAAAGATTGGAAAGAGCATCCTTTGGAGTCCTTTGAACGGATCGTACCCAATCAGGAAGGTTAAGAACCCAAAAAAGTCCGATATTTGCTGCTCTTAAACAAAGAATTATGGGCAAATACAGCGCAGGAGTACTTTTTGGTGAAGAATTAAAAGCATTGTACCATGATGCCAAACTGCATGGGTTTGCACTTCCTGCAGTAAATACCACCGGCACGGATACCATCAACGCTACACTGGAAGCTGCTGCCGCCGTGAATTCTCCTGTCATTGTACAATTTTCAAATGGCGGTGCTCAATTCATTGCAGGGAAAGGGATGCCCAATGATAAGTTGCAAGCAAATATCTCAGGTGCAGTCTCAGGAGCATTGCACATTCACAATGTTGCAAAATATTATGGTGTACCTGTTGTGCTTCATACCGACCATGCAGCTAAAAAATGGTTGCCATGGATCAGTGCACTGATAGATGCAGGTGAGCAATTTAAAAAAGAAAAAGGTCAGCCGCTTTTCAGTTCACATATGCTCGACCTGAGTGAAGAACCGATTGAAGAGAACATTGAAACTTCGGTACAGTTTTACAAGCGCATGGCTCCATTGGGCATGGGCATTGAAATTGAACTGGGGGTTACTGGTGGTGAAGAAGATGGAGTAGACAATTCGGATGTTGAAAATGATAAATTGTATACACAACCCCAGCATGTTGCATATGCATATGAGCATTTGGGAAAAGTCGGCGAACTTTTCACCGTCGCTGCTGCATTTGGAAATGTACATGGTGTTTACAGTCCAGGCAATGTGCAACTTCGTCCTGAGATCTTGAAAAACTCACAAGACTACATCCAAAAAGAATTCAAAACAGGAGAGAAACCAGTATTCTTTGTATTCCACGGTGGAAGCGGATCTCCGCAACATCAAATCAGAGAGGCCCTCAGTTATGGCGCTATCAAGATGAACATCGATACAGATTTGCAGTGGGCATACTGGGAAGGAGTGTTGAAAAACTACAAGAAGCATGAAGCATACCTGCAAGGTCAGTTGGGCAATCCGGAAGGTGCTGACAAACCCAATAAAAAGCATTACGATCCAAGGGTTTGGTTGAGAAAAGGCCAAGAGACTTTCATCGCGAGACTCAAAACTGCTTTTGAGGATTTGAATTGTATCAATAGAAATTCATAGTTGTAAGTTGTAGGATAAAAGTTGTAATTGTTGTAGTGGTTGTAATGGTTACATCATTACAAGGTTGCGATTCATATCAACTTAAAACTTACAACCAACAACCCACAACCATTAGAACGATTACAACAACTACAACTTAAAGAGACACCCCCCTCTTCCAAGGAATAAAATCATCTTGATTCAACTGAACAGATTTGGGAATAATTTCGCCGCTGGCCGCTTTGATACAATATTCTAAAATTTGATCCCCCATTTCCTGAATAGTTGTTGACCCTTCCACAATTGAACCGCAGTCAATATCAATGATGTCAGGCATTTTTTCAGCAAGCTTGGTATTGGTGGAAAGTTTGATTGTTGGACAAACTGGATTTCCAGTGGGTGTGCCAAGTCCTGTTGTAAATAAAATCAATGTAGCTCCTGATGCTGCTTTCCCTGTAGTAGCTTCCACATCATTCCCAGGAGTACAAACCAAGCTCAATCCGGGTTTGGTGGCCGGCTCAGTATAATCGAGTACATCCACCACTGGAGCGCTTCCGCCTTTTTTGCATGCGCCTGCACTCTTGATGGCATCGGTGATCAGTCCATCTCTTATATTTCCGGGTGAAGGATTGGCGTGAAAACCAGATCCCACTTGTTCAGCTTGTGCACTGTATGCATTCATCAGGTGAATGAATTTTTCTGCGGTGGATTGATTGATTGCACGATCAATCAATTCTTGTTCAGCCCCACAGAGTTCAGGAAACTCAGCAAGTAAAATCTTTCCATTGAGTGCAACCAGCAAATCTGAAAAATATCCAACAGCTGGATTTGCAGAGATGCCACTGAATCCATCGCTGCCTCCACATTTCACGCCGACGGTCAACTTATCTAAAGTCGCAGGTTGTCTTTGCTGTTGATTGATTTCAGTCAATCCACTGAAGGTGGAAGAAATGGCATGTTTTATCAACTCCTCTTCCGTCATCCCTCCCTGTTGTTCGAATAAATAAAGGGGCTTGTCGAAAGAAGGATTTCTTTTTTTGATGGCTGCTACAAAATCGTTGGATTGCAGATGTTGACAACCCAGACTCAAAATGGTAACACCACCGACATTGGGATGATCTGCATATGCTGCCAAAAGATTTTGCAAGATTTCAGAATCCTGTCTCGTGCCGCCACATCCACCCTGATGGTTGAGGAATTTGATGCCATCGACATTTTTAAAAAGGCGGTTATGGGTGCTGCGTTGTGGGTTTTGAGTTGTTTGTTGTCTGTTGACAGTTGACGGTTGACTGTTAACCGTCAACTGTGAACCGTCAACTGCATTCCCTCGTCCCTCGTCCCTTGTCCCTTTTCCCTTGTATTCATCAACCAAATCCCTGGTAAAAGAAACATATTTATCTGTCACCCCGTATCCAAGCTCATTCTGCATGGCTTCACGGATCACATCCAGATTTCTATTCTCACAAAATACAGTTGGAATGAACAACCAGTAATTGGCTGTTCCCACCCTCCCATCGCTCCTGTGATATCCCATGAAAGTCCTGGTCCTCCATTTTTCTACATCAGGGGGCGTCCAATGGTACTGCACTCCGCGATATGCATAGGGCTCCGCAGCATGGTGTAAATTTTGGGTGGTCATTCGTCCCCCTCGTTTTACATCCTGGGTTACTTTGCCTACCAACACACCATACATGATAATTTCTGCATGGCTGTTAAAATCATGCGCATAAAACTTATGTTTGGCAGGGATGTCTTCGATCAATTCAAAATCTTCTCCATCACAGGAAATGATTTCACCTTTTTTGAGATCACGCAATGCTACGATGACATTGTCTTTTGGATGAATTTTAAGGACAGCATGTTTCATAGCAAACAAAGATAACGATGCGGAGACTGAGGGATTCGAACCCTCGATACCCTTTAGAGGTATACACACTTTCCAGGCGTGCTCCTTCAACCACTCGGACAAGTCTCCTGAGAAGGATGGCAAAAATACCTCTTTCCGCTAGAAGCTGAATATTTTTTTCGCATTTGCATTGGTCAGGGCTTCTACTTCCTGAACTGATATATTTTTAATATCAGCTACCTTCTGAGCAATATATTTGATATAAGATGGTTCGTTGCGTTTACCCCTGAAGGGAACTGGACTTAAATAAGGTGCATCTGTTTCCAAAACAATATTTTCCAATGAAATTTCTTCCAATATTTTTGCCAATCCTGCGTTTTTGTAGGTGAGTACCCCGCCAATACCCAACATCCACCCCATCTCCGTAATTCTGTTTGCCTGACGCAAATCACCACCAAAACAATGAAAGATCCCTTTCAAATCTGTATCATGTTCTTGCGCTATTGTTTGAATGCATTCATCCATTGAACTACGAGAATGGATGACAATCGGTAATGCGTAGCGTTTCGCCAGTTGGATCTGAAATGCAAAAGCCTCCACCTGTTGCAACTTCCACTCAGTAGAATGATAAAAATCCAACCCTATTTCTCCAATTGCATAAAATCTATCCCGCTCCAACCAAGATTCAACCTCTTCTAATTCATTCTCAAAATCTACCCCCACTGAACATGGGTGCAATCCCATCATAGGCAAACAATATCCTTCTGCATTTGTTGCCAACTCCATCATCATGTGATGCGAGCTGCGATCAATCGCAGGAAGAAAAATACGCTCAACCCCCTCTTGCTTTGCTGCATCCAAGATGGCTTGCCTATCGGCTTCAAATTCAAGTGCATACAAATGGCAATGCGTATCAATCATAAAATCTTTTAAAAATTTTTGGAGGTTATTTTTTAAAATCTATATAAATTATATTCAGTTTTCATAGGGTACGGATTAAACGGGTCAGTGTTTTTACGCAGACCCTTTTTTGTATGGCATGGCTTCAAATCGATAGCCCCTCTTTAAAGCATATTCAAGCAATGCCTCTAATGCATGCAACATATTCACCGCCGCTTTTTCTGAATCGTGCAATAAAATAATCTTGCCGGGTTTCAAATGTTTCAAGATACGCATGGCACATGCCTCTTTTGAAATACGCCTGTCATAATCTGCACTCAACAGACTCCACATGATAATCTGAAAACCAACTTCTTTCAAATGCTTTGCCTGTCGTGATTTCAATCGTCCATAGGGCGGGCGAAACAAATTGGATTGAATGAGCTTGTCTGCCTCCATGACATCTTCTATATATGCATCGTCATTGGTGCTCCATCCATTTAAGTGCTGGTGACCGTGATTACCTACGGCATGTCCTTCAGAAAGGATCCGTTCAAAAATGGAGGGATTTTTTATAATATTTTTACCGAGACAAAAAAAGGTGGCTTTCGCACCATGACTTTTCAACAAATCCAATACTTGAGGAGTAATGGTTTCATGCGGACCATCATCGAAACTGATAAAAAGAACTTTTTCTTTCACTTGCATTTGCCAGACCCTCTGGGGGTATAGTATTTTCAGCCATATTGGAACCTGCGCCGGCAAATTCATGATTGAACTTTTGAATGAGCGGATTTGTAGGTTTGATTCATTTCATGAATCATGCCCAAAATATGTTTTCCACCTGTACGTTTCTCCGCACTGGTAATAAAAATGGGTGGCAATTCAACCCACCACTTTTTCAATGCATCTCCAAAGGCCTTCACATTGGCGCTTACTACTTTTTGTGTTTCCTTGTCTGATTTGGTGAAAACAATGGCAAATGGAATCTTCCACTCACCCAACCGATTGATAAACTTCAAATCAATTTCCTGCGGAGTATGTCGTGCATCCACCAATACAAAAAGATTCAGGAGATTCTCTCTCCCCCTTATATACCCATCAATCATCTTTTCCCAACCCTTTCGCTGTGATGCAGAAACCTTGGCAAATCCATATCCCGGAAGATCAACCAAGAACCACTGATCCAATTTGGATTGCTCACTTGACTTGCTTTGAATGGAAAAATGGTTGATCAACTGAGTCTTGCCGGGTGTGGCAGAAATCTTTGCGAGTTGTTTCATACCCGTCAACAGGTTAATCAAAGATGATTTACCCACATTGCTTCTTCCTATGAAAGCGTACTCCGGACGATCGCCTTTGGGACAATCTTCCAGCTTCGGACTGCTGATCACATATGTGGCATGATGGATGATCATTTTTGAAGGATATTTACCATTCTGTTAAGAGCGCTTGTATCGATTTTAAGTACTTTTGTCGGGATGGGAAACTACGCACACGACAGGATTGTACCGGATCAGGCCTCAAATTTACCGAAAAAAGAACAGGTGGCTCAAATGTTCAATGAAATCGCTCATAAATACGATTTTCTGAACAGATTCTTGTCGATCGGCATCGATATTGGCTGGAGAAAACAAGCACTGCGTCTGCTGAAAATAAAACACCCTCAATCCATCCTTGATGTTGCAACCGGCACAGCAGATCTTGCAATCATGTCAGCCAAGCTGCTGTCACCAAAAGAAATCATAGGGATTGATATTTCCTCAGGTATGTTGGAAATCGGTAGAGAAAAAGTAGCAAAACTTGGATTACAAAATTGTATCCAATTGCAATTGGGAGATAGCGAAGCATTGCAACAAGAGGACAACCGTTTTGATGCGGTTACTGTCTCCTTTGGTGTCAGAAACTTCCAACATTTAGAAAAGGGACTCTCAGAAATATTACGTGTACTGAAACCTGAGGGACAATTGATGATCCTTGAATTCTCAAAACCCACCATGCCAGTGATCAAAGAATTTTACAATGTATACATGAACACCATTACTCCTGGAATCGGCGGCATGTTTTCCAAAAGCAAAAAAGCATACCAGTACCTGAATGAGTCTGTGCAACAGTTTCCAGAAGGAAAGAACCTCCTACAGGTAATGGAAAAGATTGGATTCAAAAAAACTTTCTATAAAAGATTGACATTCGGCATATGCACCATCTACATTGGAGAAAAATAGTATTGACCTGTACGCTGTTGATCAGTCTTGTTGCAAGATCACAACATGCAGTAGAATTGAACCTGCCTGATCATGACAACAAGCGCTACTATTTTGGTATATCCCTGGGATACAACAGATCCAACTATAATATTTCTCACGATTCTTCGTTCATCAACAACAACCTCGTAAGTGGAATTGAATCAATCAACACAGGCAGGGTTCACTTGGGGATACTTGCAAACTACCAGCTCTCTAAAAGATTCGATCTTCGTTTTTCACCATTGAACCTCGTATTCAGTGATAAAATCATCAAGTTTTATAAAAAAAATGAACCTGAAGCTGAAGAGACAACCCCATCCATCACCATGACCTTCCCCCTTCAAATACGATTGAAAAGCGACAGAATCAATAACATGCGGGTATATACCCTGATGGGGGGCAAATATGAATTTGATCTTGCCAGCAATGCGAAATCAACCAGCGATGTACTTAAAATCAAAAGAAATGATTACGGAATTGAGGGAGGGATTGGATTCCAATTTTTCTTTCCCTACTTTATCCTGTCTCCAGAAATAAAAATCAGCTACGGACTATCAAATGTTCACGCACGTGATCCAGAAATCAATTTTTCAAAATTGATGAACATCATGAATTCCAGATTGATCATGTTTACACTTCACTTTGAAGGCGGGGGCTTGGGTAAATAAATTTTTTTATATGTCTACTACAATTATTAAAAATGCAAGCATTGTCAATGAAGGAAAAATCATTGAAGGAGATTTGCTCATCTGCAATCAGCGAATTGAGAAAATCGGTGGTATCATAGAAAATAAAAATGCCAAAGAAATCAATGGAGAAAATAAGTTTGTGCTGCCTGGTGTAATCGATGATCAAGTCCATTTCAGGGAACCCGGACTCACCCATAAAGCCAATATTCATACCGAATCATGTGCAGCAGTGGCTGGGGGAACTACCAGCTTCATGGAAATGCCTAACACAAAACCAGCAGCAACCACGCATGAATTGTTGGAAGATAAATACCAGATTGCTGCCAACTCCTCACCTGCAAATTATTCTTTCTTCATGGGCACTTCCAATGAAAATACAGAGGAAGTTTTAAAAACAAATGATCTGAGAGACCGCGTTTGTGGTATTAAAATATTTATGGGATCATCAACCGGAAACATGTTGGTTGACAACGTATTGACGTTGGATAAAATTTTTAAAGAATCGGCCTTATTGATTGCAACACATTGTGAGGATGAGCGAATCATCAAATCCAATCTTGAAAAAATGAAGTCGTTTAAAGCCATTCTTACAACTGCTGATCATCCGATCATCAGAAATACGGACGCCTGCTTTGAATCCTCTTTTCTGGCTATACAACTTGCAAAAAAATACAATACAAGACTGCACATACTTCATATTTCAACAGCGAAAGAATTGCAGCTTTTTTCAAACATGCTTCCACTGCAAGAAAAAAGAATAACATCTGAAGTTTGTATTCACCACCTGCACTTTACCGCAGATGATTATGAGAGACTGGGAAATAAAATCAAATGCAATCCTGCAATTAAGTCTGCCGACAACAAAGCCGCGCTCTGGGAAGCCTTACTGGATGACAGATTGGATATCATAGCTACTGACCACGCACCCCATACATTTCAAGAGAAAGAGGAATCATATGAGCATGCACATGCTGGACTTCCACTTGTTCAACACAGCCTGCAATTGATGTTGCACTATGTAAAACAAGGACGGATCACCATGGAAAAGGTCGTTGAAAAAATGTCACATGCACCTGCCATATGCTTCCAAATTGCAGAAAGAGGATTCATCCGTGAGAATTATTACGCAGATTTGGCAATCGTGGATATGAACCAAGCCCATACTATCTCAAAAAATAATATCTTGTACAAATGCGGATGGAGTCCATTGGAAGGATTTACAATGCCAGCCAGCATCCACAAAACAATTGTAAATGGTGAAATTGTGTATGAAAATGAAACAGTCCACAAGGATAAAAGAGGCATGAGATTGCTGTTCAACAGAAATTGATCATGTTTATTGACAAAACCACGCTGAGCGATCTTTCAGTTTTTAGCCCTCAAGACAATGCATCATTGTTCTACCTGATTGATTATACAGCAACTGCCGAAGGTAAATCTGAATTGATGCACATGTTGCATCACCCACTTACACAAAAAAAGCACATCGTTGCGGTTCAGGAAATCCTCAACCTCATCACAAAAAATATTGACCAATGGCCTTCTGAAATCACAAACGGCACATTGTTGGTCATAGAGAAATTTTATGACGATCAACCAGATCCCATCCCGGAAAACATAAGCAACCTGCAAGCAGTTTTTTACAAATGGTTGCATCCGAGAGATTATGCGCTGATGCTGTTTTCAATGAAACAATTGTTTTACCTGATCAAAGGGTATGAAAAAATTCACGCATTCTTCGGCCCTACAGTTTTACCAGCACCCTTGGAGGAAATACTTTGTCAAAGCAGAAAGATTTTGGCTGATAAAAGTCTTGCAGACCTGATCCAAAAAAAATCTTTCAACGAATTGAATCAACGCGAAATTCTGCAATTGGGAAGGATATTTCATATTGATCTGGTGGCAGAAATCAGAACTTTGATCAAACTCTACGGAAAATTAGACGCATGGTATGCTATGGCAAAAGCCAATATTCAATTGAAATTAAACAACCCTCAATTTACACAGGAGGCGACCCTTATTGAATCTGTCAATCTCAGGCACCTATTGCTTGAAAATCCGGTCAGTTACAACATCAACATGAATAAGGCAAGCAACTTTATATTTCTTACTGGAGCAAACATGGCTGGAAAAAGCACCCTTATCAAAGCAGTAGGACTAGCCGTTTACATGGCACATCTGGGCATGGGTGTCCCAGCGAAAGAAATGAAACTATCAATTTTTGAAGGCATACTCAGCAATATCAACATCGCAGATAATATTTCAAAAGGAGAAAGTTATTTTTTCAATGAGGTAAAAAGGATCAAGCAAACCATTGAGAAAATCAACGATGGCCGAAACTGGCTTGTACTGATTGACGAACTCTTCAAAGGCACGAATATTCAAGATGCGATGAAATGTTCAACGACAGTGATCAGGGGACTCATCAAGATCAAGCATTGTCTCTTTATACTATCCACCCATCTTTATGAAATAGGAGATGAACTGAAGGATCTTCCAACGATGGATTTTAAATACTTTGAAACAGCATTAAAAGACAATGATCTTTATTTCAGTTACCAATTGAAAAACGGCATCAGCCAGGATCGCATGGGGTATTTAATACTCCAAAAGGAAGGCGTCACTGCACTGTTGGAACATTTGGGAAAATAGCCATTCCACCGATAGAAAATTCTCAAGCAAATCTGTCCTTTGTCTCCTGTCATTTTCTACATGCGCTTTATTTTCAATCCATGTTTATCAAAATACATGGAAGTTCTGTACACGGAGTAGATGCAATACCCATTGCGGTTGAAGTCAATTGGACCGCACAGGGCAAAGAGTATTGCATCGTTGGATTGCCTGATGCAGCAGTAAAGGAAAGTGTTCGCAGGGTTGAAAGCGCATTGAAATCAAATAAATTTGAAATGCCAAGAACCAGGATAGTCATCAACTTGGCTCCGGCAGATATCAAAAAAAGCGGAACAGCATTTGACCTGCCCATTGCCCTTGGAATTCTCGTAGCATCAGAACAACTTCAACCATCCAATCTGCTCAATGAATTTGTGATCATGGGCGAACTTAGTCTTGATGGTGAGCTGAGACATATCAGAGGTGCACTTCCAATTGCCTTACAAACAAAAAGAGATGGATTCAAAGGATTGATTCTTCCTGCTGCCAATAACAAAGAGGCTGCAATGGTCAATCAGATTGAGGTGTATGGAATGCATACGCTCATGGATGTTGTGAATTTTTTTAGGACTGAAGGAAAATCTGCCTTGCCAACAAAGATTGACATGAATGATGAGTTTCTTCAGCAACAAATAAAATTTGAAAATGATTTTGCAGAAGTGAGGGGGCAAGAAAACATCAAACGCGCATTGGAAATAGCCGCTGCGGGTGGTCACAATGTGATACTGATTGGTCCACCAGGTGCTGGTAAAACCATGTTGGCAAAAAGGCTTCCCTCCATTCTTCCACCGCTGACACTCGAAGAGGCGTTGGAGAGCACTAAAATACACAGCGTTGCAGGAAAACTTTCTGAAGAAACCACGCTGATTACAAAACGTCCATTCAGGAGCCCCCACCATACCATTTCAGATGCCGCACTTGTTGGAGGTGGATCCACACCTCAACCAGGTGAAATTTCGCTGGCACACAATGGTGTATTGTTCTTGGATGAACTGCCTGAGTTCAAGCGAACAGTGCTGGAAGTGATGCGTCAACCAATGGAGGAAAGAAAAGTGAGTATTTCGAGAACCAAATTGGCAATTGATTTTCCAGCATCTTTTATGTTGATTGCATCCATGAATCCATGTCCATGTGGCTTTTACAACCATCCGGAAAAAAAATGCAGCTGCCCGCCTGGAGCAGTAACCAAGTACCTCAATAAAATTTCTGGACCATTATTAGATCGAATCGACCTTCACGTTGAAGTCACCCCTGTAACATTTTCACATTTGACTTCAAACCAAGTACAGGAGGATTCTAATGAAATCAGAAAACGAGTTATCAGTGCAAGAAATATCCAGGAGATGAGATTCAAACATAAAAATGGAATCTATTCAAATGCACAAATGGAAAGTACGGATCTAAAAAAACTATGTGTATTGAATAACGAAAGTCAATCCCTGATTAAAAAAGCAATGGAGCAGTTGAGTCTTTCTGCAAGAGCTTATGATAGAATTTTGAAAGTGTCCAGAACGATTGCCGATCTGGAAGCATCAGGAGAAATTGGCACCCGCCATGTTGCAGAAGCTATCCACTATAGAAACTTGGATCGCGAGGGTTGGGGAGGTTAATCTATTTGATTGTCCTTTGAAATTTCTGCTGATGAATCGGATGCATTCCGGAAAAACCTGGATTGAAAGACCAAAATAGAAATCAGTCCGGCTGAAATAGAAGCATCTGCCAAATTAAAAACAGGTCTAAAAAACTCAAATGGTTCACCGCCCCAGATCGGCATCCATGCAGGAAGCGTCATATCTTGAATGATGGGGAAATAAAACATGTCCACCACACGCCCATGTAAAATAGCCTCATATCCACCCATGAAGCCTTGCTGCCAAAAACCTTTTGCAAGATTTTGAACATAGGCATCACTGAATTCAAATGCCATTCCGTAAAACAGGCTGTCAATCAGGTTGCCAATTGCACCTGCATAAATCAAGGTGACACAAAATACATACCCGTTATGGTATTTTTTCTTGATGATACTCAATATATAGTAAGTGCCAAATGCCACTGCAACCAATCTAAAAGTGGTCAATGCAATCTTCCCCCATGAGCCTGCTAATTTCCATCCGTATGCCATTCCCTCATTTTCTATAAAATGGAACCTGAACCATGGCAGGGAAGCAAATGGAATATACTCTTCACCCATGTAAAAATGAGTTTTCACATAGATCTTAATCAATTGATCCAGGATGAGCACAAGAAGCGTTAAAACAATGGCATGGCGAAATTTCACAAACTATTTTTTGCAAATATACGGGTAGGAAATGAGGCAACCCTCGTTATTCACTTAAGTATACCCTCGGTACCCGGCCAGAAATACCGGTCATGATTTCATAAGGGATGGTATTTGCTTGTTGAGCAATTTTTTTGATGGAATGAGCAGGCCCAAATACGAGCACTTCTTCATCAATCTGAATTTGGTCATCATCACCCAGATTGAGCATCGTCATATCCATGCATACATTCCCGATGGTTGGGAATAACTTTCCCCTGACCAGAACAGTACCCTTGCCATTGCCAAGTGATCTTGGAAAACCATCGGCATACCCTATGCGTATGGTAGCTACATTGGTATCTTTCTTCAAAATCGTTCCTCGTCCGTATCCAACTGATTCACCCTTTTTTACTCTTCGAATCTGAGCAATGGTCGTTTTCAATTCAACTGCTTCCGTAATTGACAGATGCTCAGTGGGAGAAGCAATGACGCCATACAATCCGATACCGAGTCTTACCATCTCATATGCGGCTTGGGGATGACGATGGATGGCAGCAGAATTGGATGCATGCCTGATGATTGGACGATCAGAAATGGATTGAATTTTTGCAGAAAGATTTCCAAATAGATCCAACTGTTGTTGGGTAATCATATCATGTTCTGCATCCCCAGATGCAATGAGGTGTGTGAACACAGATTGAACAACAAAGCTGCTGGAAGCAAATTCCTGTATATATTGATTGACTTGGTCCTTGTCCAATCCCAATCGATGCATGCCTGTATCAATTTTAAGATGTACCGGGAAGTGTTGAATCCCCTCTTTTCTTAAAAAAACATCCAATTTCCTCGCATGCTCCAATGAAAAAACTTCTGGCTCCAAATCATATTCAACAAGTGAGGAAAATCCATCAATTTCTGAATTCATGATCATTATCGGAAGGTGGATACCTGCTTTTCTCAATTCAACGCCTTCATCCACATATGCAACAGCTATATAGTCAACTCCATTTTGTTGAAGCAAATTCGCTATTTCAAAACTGCCGGCACCATATGAAAACGCTTTCACCATTGCCATTATTTTGGTGGATGGCTTCAAGAGAGATTGATGGTGTTTAAAATTTTGGTTGATGATGGATAGGTTTACCTCCAATCTTGTTTTATGTATTTTCCTTTCAAGCAACTGACTGATGCGTTCAAATTGATAATTTCTGGCCCCTTTGATCAGTACCACCTGGTCTTTGAAAAATATTGGATGAAGATGGGCAATCAAATCATCGGTCGATTTAAAAACTGCAAGCTGGATTTTTTCCACCATAAAAAAGGATGCATAAGTTTCAAATTGACTGCCAACCGCATAAACCGACTGGATTTTTTTTGCATGCATGAAGGCTGCAAGGGCAGCATATGTTTTTTCTGGGTAACTTGAGATCCCGGATACATCAGATAGTATTGCAGTTTTTTGAACACCGGGTTTCTGCTCAGACAAAAATTCCAATGCACTGATCACGCCCGTCAAATCTGCATTGTAGCTGTCGTTGATGAGTATGCTTTGGTGCTGCCCTTCCTTCATTTCAAGCCGCATGGACAATGAAGGAAGATCCTTCATTCTTTCAATAGACGCTAGATCAAGCTTTAATGCAAGGATCAACGCAAAACAATGCATAGCATTCTCTATCGCAATTCGATCTACAAAAGGAATCTCCAACAGGAATACTTTGCTATGATATTCAACGTTCAGCAAGGTGCTGTGAGAAAGTTGTTGAATTTGTTTCAGAAGAATATCTGCCGAGGAATCTAACCCCCAACTGATCAGCTGTTTGTCCTTTGCAAAAAAAGGATGATCACTGATATACTTGTCAATATGTGAATGATCTTTGCAATAAATGAGTTGCTTAACAGATGCAAAAAGTTTAGCTTTTTCTTCCAGTTTTTCTGCATCAGATGCAAATCCTTCAGCATGTGCAGCACCCAGATTGGTTAAAAGCCCAACAGTCGGCTGAATTACATCAGAAAGTTTTGACATCTCCCCTTTTTCAGAAATTCCTGCTTCGATGACAGCCATCTGATGTTGGGGACCCATTTGCCATATACTCAGTGGAACACCCAGTTGTGAATTGAAGCTTCTGGGACTCCTGACGATGTTTGCAAATGGCTGCAACAAATGATAGAGCCATTCTTTCACAATGGTCTTCCCATTGCTTCCGGTAATGGCAATGACAGGATATGAAAACTGTTTTCTGTGTTGTGCAGCAATTGACTGCAATATGCCAACCACATCAGTTGTTATAAAAAATGTTGCATCCGCATAATGGGAAATATCCGGAAGCACAGAGACCACAAACATCCTTACTCCTTTTTGATACAACTCGTCAATGTACAAATGCCCGTCATTGGAAGAGGTCTTGATAGCAAAAAAAAGGGTGCCAGATGGAAAAATGAGTTTGCGGCTGTCAATCAATAAATACTGAATGATCTGATGCGTGTCAGCACCTATCTTTTTGACATCTTTGATGGATGAAATATCGTTCGCTGAAATATTCTTCATCAGGCATTCAAATCAGCTTTGGCTCTTTGTCGACTATGGTGCTGAGAATAGAGAATAGATGAAACAAGGCATACAACAATCACGCCCAATGAAACGAGTATATCAATATGAATATTAAAATACTCTATAAGCATTTTAATTCCTATGAAAATCAGTACCACTGCTATCCCCTGTTGTAAATAATCAAATTTATTTGCAGCGCCCTTTAAAAGAAAGAACAAAGAGCGAAGCCCCAAAATGGCAAAAATATTTGAAGAATAAATTACCATGATATCATCATTTGAAAAAGGAATCTTGGGATTCTGACGCACCAATGAAACCACTGTAGGAATGGAATCCAATGCAAATGCAATATCCACCGATGCAAGGATGATGACAACTACAGAAAGTGTTGTGAAGTATATCTTACCGTGTAAATTGACAAAATACCTACCCTTGGGTTCAATAAGACTTACGCGGAAAAACTTATTGATCCACTGGTAGATTTTTGTATGTGCGGGATCAAATTCTGCCTCGTCCTTTTTAAGAAACAATTTATATCCGGTATAAAGCAGAAATACTCCAAATACATACAAAATCCAGTGAAAACGGTCAATCAATTCAATGCCAATTGCTATGAAAATAATTCTGAAAACAATGGCCAGAAGAATACCGATCAACAATGCACGTCCTGCATCACCTTCCTCGACTTTGAAGAATGTAAAAATTAAAATAAAAACAAAAATATTATCAATACTCAGTGACCATTCCATCAAATAGGCTGTGAAATATTTAGTAGCCGTGAGGGGCGTTTTTTCAAACCACAAAAAAATTGCAAATGCAACAGACAGGCCTACCCAAAAAATTGTCTGAAAAAGTGCTTTTTTGATACTGACACTGGAATTTTTCTTGCTCATCAATCCCAAGTCAAGCACCAGGGCAACAACCAAAACAATTCCGAAAGTTAGATAGGTGATCTGATCAACACTCATAGAAGGAGATTATTGCAACAAAGATAATCAATCTGTCAGGCTTGTTGTACAATAGATCCAGAATACTTGCGCTTTCTGTTGAAACGAACCATTGTCAAGCAGAGAACTGGCAAAAGCAAGGGTGCCAGCAAATTGAAGAGCCTCCAAAAGGATTGTTCAGACCCAAGTTTTTCTTTGTCCAAAAGACGCAATTGAAAATTTTTTGCTCTGGCAAAAAGCAACTCTTCTCCGTCAGATAAATAAAAAAGAATATTTTTTAAAAATTCTTTGTTCCCATATGTGATGCGGGTATACCTATTGCTGCCCATATCGAGGGGACCATCGCTTTCGCTGATGGGATTGGTAAAAATATCACCATCTGCAACGACAATCATTTGGTTGGGCTCTAAGGAAGTTTCTTTAAACTTAACTCCTGATTTGGCCTCCATCTCCACTTGTTCCTTTGGCGCCATTCTATTTTTATACGCAGAAACAAATGTCCCCTCAAGCAGTACTGCAATTGGAATATTTTTTTCGTTGAAATTTTTTAGATCATCCTCTGTTTTTACAGGCTTCCATTCAACCAACGCCGGCGTTGACAGCTTTCTGCCGTATGCAGAACCGGAAAGTAAAATGCTTTTTGTAATCCCGTGGGATGAAACTGTATCAATTGATTGAGGAAAAGCAGTCAAGACCTTGTCCAGGTTTCTTGAAATAGGATGATAAGCAGGATCGCCGACCAAAGGAGCATAAGGCCATGGCAACAATTGAATTTGTGGTTGATTGCCCATATTGCCTACGATGGATGGAACCTGGTCTGATTCCAAATCCTGAACAATATCGCGGTTGATTCTTACACCATATTTAAATAAGAGATCATCCAGTTGCAAGCCCATATCAAAAGCAAGAAATGAACCATTGCTTTTTTGCAAACTGTCTAAACTGGCGTAAACATTGTCCAATGCCCAAATAACTTTTCCACCGTTCATGATGTATTGATCCAGCTTGAGTTTTTGCTGTTCACCAAAAGGAATGGATGGTCGATTGACCATGAGAATATCAAATTGTTGCGGAATGAAAGGAAGGCTGTCGATATTTATCAATCCAAATCCATATTCTTTTTTCAAAACATTTTCAATCAGATCATACACCCTCAAATCCAATACTTCCCCATTGCCCAATAAATATCCTACCACAGGAGATTCAGTTCTTTGCAATATTTTGATGGCCCGGGTGATTTTGTATTCCATTTGCGCTTCTGCATTCACAAGTGCATCTTGACCTGCCATATTATTTTGACCTTCCAAAAAATCAATCCCCACTTGCCCATTGGCTGAAGAAAGTATGGCACCGGGAAAAACAAGCGTTTCTTTCCTCTGTGACTGACTTTGTTGTTGAGAAGTAACATTGGCAGGATGAATACCTATCTGTTGCAAAGAATCGTATAAAATCGCTTTGGAGCTGTCCCCCAAACCTTGACCAGGAATTTCAAATTTGATGGAAAAATTACCCTTGCTGATTCTATGGTAGCGATTGCTCACGTATTCAGCAGTGGCAGCAAGCCGTTTGAAGCCAACCGGAATATCTCCATCCAAATAGACAGTCAGCTCCATGGGTTCATTGAGTTGCTCTACAAATTGGAGAGACGCATCAGAAATGGTATATCGTTTGTCTGCTGTAAAATCAAACCCCAGCATTAAAAATGAGAAAATGACATTGATGAAAAGAATCATCAATACCCCTGCCATAAAATGAATATAATATGATCTATGCTTTTTCAATTGTTGCGGATGCTGAGATGAACAATGGTTTGGTAAAGAAAAAATGTACCGACACTTATAAAATATATCAAATCACTGATAGCCAAATAACCCTTGCTGATATTTTCAAAATGATACTTCACCCCAACAAGTGATATGTAATAACCTATGTTTTGATTTGCAATATATACATCAGGAAAAAAAGAGAAAAAGTAGTATAAAACAAAACAACAGAAGGCGGTAAGCATGAAAGCAGACAGCGCATTGGTCAACAGACTACTGATATAAATGCCAACCGCTGCATAGACCAAAATCAACAAAATAAGTCCTATGTAAGAACCAACTACAGCTCCCATATCCAAACCATTCAGTGAAAAGTATTGTAGGGTAAGAACATAAAAAATTGAGCCTGCCAGCGCAACCAGACAAATAAATACAACAGAAAAAAACTTCCCTAGAACCAGGGATGAATGTTTGATCGGAAGGGATTGCAACAATTCGAAGGTTCCTGTTTTATACTCATCACTGAAGCTTCGCATGGTTACCGCAGGCACCAAGATCAACAAAAGCAGTGGTGAAAAATCAAAAAAGGAATCCATGCTGGCATAACCTGCATCCAATAAGTTTTCTTCGGGATAAAAAAACAAGAGCATCCCTGAGGCAATCAGGTATACGGCGATGGTGATAAAACCCATCCACCCTGCGAAAAACTGTATCCATTCCTTCTTGACGATGGTCCACATAATTGATTGCAAGATTACGTGAAGTAGTGAAAATTACATTCAAAAGAAGTGATAAAACCCGATATTTTTTTAACAGCGGCATTAACTTGCTCTTTCAAATGAGGAAAATGGTTCGTGTGGGATGGATGATGCTTATGGTGAATTTGCTTGTTTGCACAGGCATGTATGCACAAAAGACATGGGATGGAGAAGCTGGAGACAGCCTATGGCAAAATCCCAGAAATTGGTTTCCGGATGGGATACCGCTCGCTGAAGATCATGTGTTGCTAGACAACAGCAAAATGATTGTTCCTTATAAAATTTTGATCAACGGACCTGACAGCATAGTCATTCAATCGCTCACGATTCAACCCAAGGATAGCAATCGAATCATATTGGAGATTGTTTCCTCCAGTACGTTGCCGATTGCAGTATACATCAACTCATCTCAAAAAAATATTGTACTAGAGAAAAATGCAACGCTCATCAATCAATCAGGTGCATCAAGTGGTAACATTTTTTCATTGAATGGCAAGGTGTATATTAAAAATGGAGGAAGGTATGTACACAAAACGATCCGAGGCAATGCTTATTTCGTATCAAAACTAGAGATTGACACTTCCAGCGCGAAGGGAGTCATGGAATTTGATGTACCGGGAAACAGCGGATATACCATTTCTTTATCAGGCAGGAGATTTGGTACGCTTCAATTGAGTGCCCATGAAATATTGAAAAAATCATACAGCGGAAGTGGCTCAAATCCATTGATCATTGAAGGCGATTTGATCATCGGGAAAAATGTTTTCTTTACCTCCTCGCTGGTTAAAAATATCGAGGTCAAAGGCAATTTGACAGTAGAAGGGCAATGTGCCTTCAATCCTGCTTCCCCAGACAGCACCGGAAGATCCTTCTTGCTCAATGGAGAAGAAAGCAATATTGCTATAAATGGGAAACTGCTTACAGGGAATCACTTCAATCAATTTGTCATTGGCTCCAAAATAAATAGACTCCTCACTCACTTGTACATAGAGAATGGATGGATCATTCAAAACAGCGAATCCTCATTGTTAATGGATACATTTCATTTGAAATCCCACAATGGTATTCGCATCCATAACAGGGCCCTATTGGGAACCGCACATCCAGAGGGAATTTCCAAGGATACGACCAAGGGTGGATTGAGGACCCCCATGCTGATGCTGCATGATTCACTGCGAATATTATACAATGGTGATATGAATCAAGAAACAGGATCGGGCATTCCAAGCTCAATTGCATCCTTGTTGGTCAATAAAAATGGAACCCTGTTTTTTACAACCCCCATCGAGATAACAGACTCCATTTACTTACAAAAGGGTCTTTGTAAAACAGATTCGATCCACCTGCTTGTCTTCAAAGGAAGCCTTGCGATAGGGAATGACAGTTCATACATAGATGGGCCATTTCAGTATACAGGAAACGACAGCGCACATATCACCCTCCCGATTGGAGGTAAAAACAGATATGCGCCGCTCATCATTGAAATACGCAAAAATGAAATCATTCATGTTGAATACGTTGATTCCGGTTTTCAAACAAATGGAACAGAATTGGAATTCCCGGTTAAAAGCATCAACCAATCAGAATATTGGAAATTGAAATTTTCCAATATTGATACTGCCCATCCCATCAGGAAGTTGATCTTTTGCTCCAATAAAAATACGCCCACCAACAATACATATATTGTCAGATTGAATGATGTTGAGAAATGGGAAATGCTTCCGCTGATCAGCAACAATCCTATTCCACACTCAATTGAAACCAGGACTGTTCTTAAATCCTCTATGTACACAACGGGATTTATACAACAGGTAGCCCTGTCCAATCAACGATTTTATTTATCAAACAACAAAAGCAGTCAAGGTAGAACGCTCACTTGGAAATACGAGAGCAATGAAAATGCAATCATGTACATCATAGAAGTATCTGAGGATGGATATGCATTTAAGCCACTTGATTCTCTACAAGCAGGTTCAAGTGGTGACAATACATATCAGTATGTTGTAAAAAAGAGCATCGCCATCAAAGCGTTTTACAGAATACGCGCCATTCTCAAAAACAATGAGCGGCGTTTTTCAAATATCATTTTGATTCATTTCGAAAATCCGATAGCATTGCTGTATCCCAATCCCTGCCACCACCAATTGTTCTTGGAAACAACAAATGGTATTCAATCGGGCATCTGGGCCGCTCCATCAGATGGAAGAAAAATTCGGCTGCCTTATAGCCAGGTTGGCAAAACAATTAAAGTTGATGCATCCTCGCTTCACCCAGGAGCATACTATTTACAAATGGTTTCAAAAGGTGTGCATCAGAGCATTCCTTTTGTAAAATATTAAACAGAGAAACTCTCACCGCAGGCACAGGTGCGGTTGGCATTGGGATTGATAAAATGAAAACCCTTTCCGTTCAATCCATCAGAAAAATCCAGTGTAGTATTGAAGAGATACAATATACTTTTTCTGTCTGTGACGAGCTTCATGCCCTTGTCTTCAAAAACTTGATCACCTTGCTTGACTTCATTGTCAAAATCCATTTTATAGGTAAGGCCAGAGCACCCGCCGCTCACCACACCTACTCTTACAAAAAAGTCTTCCCCCCTGCCCTCATCTGCAAGCAGTTTGGAGACCCGCGCTTTTGCTTTGTCACTGATAAAGATCCCAGTCATCATACTGGATTCAACCATACCGTAGATTTTAAAGTACAAATTTAGCACATACTGGTTTAAGAAATGAATAGTACTTTTATTAAACAATGCATAAAATTGATCATATAGCCATTGCGGTGAAGTCACTAGCTCTCAGTATTCCACTATTCGAGAAAATGCTTGGAAATTCCTGCTATAAAATAGAGGAAGTGGCATCAGAAAATGTAAAAACAGCATTCTTCCAGACAGGTGAAAGCAAGGTTGAATTGCTAGAGGGAATGGATCCTGAAGGGGTGATCACAAAATTTATAGAGAAAAAAGGAGAAGGACTGCATCATATAGCTTTTGGTGTGCAGGACCTTGTTGTAAAAATTGATGAGTTGAAAAAAGAGGGATTTGAATTCATCAGCGAAACACCCAAAAAAGGAGCCGACAATAAACTGATTGTATTTCTGCATCCCAAATGCACCAATGGAGTATTGGTGGAGCTGTGTCAAGATATTAAGTAATGGATTGATTCAGAGGTTTAACTTTTCAACTGCATTTTGAGCTGCAATCTGTCCGGCATCTTTTTTGTTGAATGCCTTTCCTTCTGCCATCACTTCTCCGTCGACGATAGCACCCACCGTAAAAAGTCGCCTTCCATTTTCCATTTTTTCATCAATGGTTTCAAACTCCAGGAGCTTGCCAGATTTATTGGCCCAGCTGTACAATTTATTTTTTTGGTTGATTTCAATCTGTTCTAAATCCTCCGCAAAAAGATGTGGAATAATGATTTTTTTGAACACCCATCGCTTGGTTGCTTTGTATCCCTTATCGATGTAAATCGCTCCCACAAGGGCTTCCAGGGCGTTGCCAAAAATTTGACTGGACTTGAGTGAGCCATCCTGTTTGTTATAGGAAGTGATTTTTTTAAGACCCATTCTGATCGCAATATCATTCAACATTTGACGATTGACCATTTTGCTTCTCATCTCTGTCAGAAATCCTTCTCCTTTGTATGGATATTTCATGTAGAGATAATCTGCAATGATGCCTCCCAGAATTGCATCTCCCAAATACTCAAGACGCTCATTGTTATCCGTCGTCCGTTCCTTGATGGAGCGGTGTGACATCGCAGCAATGTAGAGACTGATTTTCCCGGGTCTGAATCCAAGTAAATAAACAAGGTGTCTTAAAAAATCTTTGCGATTTCTGTTGCTGAAAATATAATAGAGTCTATAAAGCACCCAACGAATGTTTTTACGTTAAATTGTAGCCGTTATGCAGTTCTCTTAAAGGTACTTCTTTATGATGATTGATGCATTGTGACCGCCAAATCCAAATGTATTGTTGAGAGCGGCTCTGACCTTCTTTTT
>Ga0129336_10000565_pt1 | contig 21806 bp, 19 predicted proteins | sample CPB6_02_DNA_FD_96878 | JGI IMG/M metagenome (GOLD analysis project Ga0129336, IMG submission 96878) | Freshwater to marine salinity gradient microbial communities from Chesapeake Bay, USA - CPBay_Sum_0.6_0.2_DNA | ecosystem: Environmental > Aquatic > Marine > Coastal | place: USA: Chesapeake... | reverse complement strand
TTATGAAAGATATGGCTGGTGGTCTGTGGTCATTGCTAGATATATTCCTTGGGTTAGAACCTTTGTGCCAGCCATTGCTGGAACTGTAAAGATGAATTACTACAAATTTTTATCTGCAAATGTTTTGGGCGCGCTACTTTGGGGAGTTGGCATAACTCTTGCTGGTTTTTACTCTGGCTCTATCGAGTGGGTAAAAGATATCTCCTACTTTTTAGCAGCATTTTTTATTACCGGTTCAATAATTTCCGCAATTATTAATAATCTAAATAACAAAAAATGATTTACCCAGTGGTTATTCAATTCTATTTTAGGACAAATGCCGAGGAATTTAACTATTCAATTATTTCAACATTTGAGTTTAGACCAAAAAGCTGACTCTTAATCTCATTTTGATAATGAGAGGTCTTTAAAATAACTCGCACTTCTCTCATATTCTGAATAACTTTTGGATTGTAAACATTATATTTAGTTCCATACAATCTTTCTCCATTCTTTGCATTTGCATTATCCAAAATACCAACAACATTTTTGGATTCAAGTCCTAAAGAAAGCAAAGCCTGAGAAAATACATGTGCACCAAACAAATATGTTGGAATTGAATCTAGATTTCCAAATGCATTGACTTTTTGCACGAATTCCTTTAGCTCAACCCACATTTCTTTGAAGGACTCAGAATATTTAGAAATATTCGGTAGAGCTTCTAACTTGCTTTCTGCCGTAGCACGCACAATCTTAAAGAAATAACTGTGATTTAAATACTTTCGTTCTCGAACTACGGTTAAATCATAGAACTTAAGAAGAGCTCTAAATTGAAAAGGGTGCAAGTAATATGTATGTTCAAAATTTAATGAATTAGTGCCCCTTGAATTAATTAGTTGTTCAATGTTAGGAAATGAAACATACATTGAGGTATTATGTCGCATAATTAATCCAATTTCTTGAATAAATTTCCTGGGTTGATAGACATGTTCAAGTACGTGGGAGTGAACTAATGTGTCATACTTATGGAGTTCATCTAAATTATCTTCCATAAAACCAGGGATTACCTTTACTCCGATTGGAACGTTTTGAGGATTTGGTTCGATAACCAAGTAATTAATTCCCGAATACTTATTGATGATTTTTCTAGCTAAATCACTGTGACCCGCACCTATTTCACAAATGGAGTCTGTTGAATCCTGTAAAATGAATTCGCAAAACTCCTTATGATGATTTTCCCAAATTGCGCCTATGGCTCCTGAGCTGTGCTGGGCACTATAAAGTAAATCCAGTGGAATTAATTCTTTTAATTGCAAGCATCCGCATTCTCGGCATACTACCCAGACTTGATCGTGGAATAAATCTTTTTCATGATTTTGAGTAGTAGTGCCCATAAAAATTGGAAAAGTTGGCACCTTTAAAAAAGGTAAAAAATATTTACTTCCACACATACAGCATTCTTGACGAATTATAGTTTTCATAAGGTGAGAATACACGTCACTTCTAGGATTCTAGGTACAAGAAGAAATTAATTTAATCATAAAAGTTAGAGATATGAAATAAGATATAGTTTTCTGTATAATTTTACGTTAGTTTTGCACTAAAGTTCAGGATCTTACTTCAATCTAGCCTTACTCAGTAGCTCCAAATTCTCTTCTAGGCTTCGATCCAAATTGAAAATTGTTCCCGAGCCACACACTAATCTATTTGCTCCAAATTCCTTTAATATATTCAGGTTATCGAAAGTAACTCCTCCATCAATTGCAATTACATTATTTGTTTTGTATGACTCAATAAATTTTTTAAGTTTTTTAAGTTTTGGAATCGTTGAAGGAATAAAGGAATGTTTTGGAATACCCGGGTTAATGGACATTAAAAGCACAACATCAATTTCGTTCATTATAAACTCTAAATTCTCGATAGTTGTGCTTGGATTCAATGCTATTCCAACTTCTACCCCAAATTTTTTAATTTCTGAAATCACTCTATGTACGTGTACCACAGATTCTAAATGAATAATTATCCTATTTGCGCCACTGGACACTAAATCCTCCAGATATGAATTAGGATTTATTGTCATCAAATGTACTTCGATTGGTAAATCAGTTTCCTTCCTAATTTCTCGAAGTAGCTCCGGATATAATCCTAACCTAGGCACAAAGACGCCGTCCATTACATCAAAATGTATCCCAGAAATTCCCTTTTTCTGATAAATTTCCAAATTTCTAAACAAATTTTTTGGGTTATCAGAAATTGCAGACACATAAAATTCAATCTTTTTACTCAAGGTTATTGTGCCTCGCTTTCATTAACTCAAAACTCTGCCCAGTTTTTTCCATTAAACTTAAAACTATTGCATCCGTTGCAATCAATAATGCTTGTTCAAACAGTGTTGTCATTGGCTGAATTGAATATCCAGACGTTGGTTTGCTTTCTTTAGTGGGAGCACTTAGTCGAATAACACTTTTTGAACTCTTCGCAATAATTGAATCTGCATTAGCTGTAATCGAAACTATTGAAAGTTTGTGTTTTTTAGCAAGTGAAACAATATCAGCGACAGTTAACGTGTTACCAGATCCAGAGCCTACAATTAATAGATCATTTTCACCAGTTTTAGGGACATTTGTCTCCCCAATAAAAAAACTCCTAAATCCCAGGTGATTCAATCTCATACTAAAAGACTTCATCATTAAGCCGACTCTTCCTGCACCAAATAAAACAATTTTATCTGCAGAGATAATCTCATTTGTAAAATCTTCTAGCTGACTTAAATCAGACGATTTAAATACTGAATTTAGCTCAAACAAAATTGAATTTACTTTATCTATCATGACCTAAACATATCAGATATTTTGTCAACTGCCTTGTTCAATTTGTGCCAGAACATTTTCATAATCTAAAGAGAAAAATTTTTCCAAAATATGAAGACTTGCTTCAGCGACCGCTCTTTCTCCCCCTTTTGACTTAGTCACGAATTTAGCTTGGTTTCTCACTTCTGATAGTGCATTGGCCGGAGCAATTGAGTAAAATACTTTTTTAAAAACTATGGGGTCAAATATGCCATCACCCATATAAATAGATTTTTCAACGCCATACTTTTTACTGATCCACTTCGCTCTTTCTGAAACACCCACAAGCTCCAGAGGAAAATTCATATCATTCACTATACGTCTTCTTGATATCTTAAATCCCTTTTTATCTGCGGAAATAAATTGAATTTTAATAAATTTAGATAAGATTTTAAGTGCATCATTATCGTCCGATCCAAATACCTTATAAATTTTTCCTAATTTACTATAGTGAAATTTTCCGTCTGTCATCACTCCATCCAAATCCAATATAAAATTAGTTGGGATAATTTGATTATTGACTGGCTTCATTTAATGCCCTCCAAAGATTAAGTCGACCATAGAAGTATAAAAACAAATCAAATGGGTAGTGGTGAAGTGGGGACATATTCAGCCAAATTAGTGGAGTTAATATCTGTATTTTCAACCAAGAGAGGTTGTTAGATTCTACAAACAACTTTAATTTCTTTTCCATTTCAATATGATAGTCGTTTCTAAGTAAGGAACATTTTATATCCGAAGGATCTCTGTGAATAGAAAAAAGTTCCTTATTTACAATTTTATGGTTAACATGAAGACTATGATTTAACTTTGCTAAATCATAGTACATATCACCATACTGAATTGATCCTGCAAAATCTTGACGCCAGTCAATCAACTTGAATCCGTTGGATTGAACTAAGATATTATCTAGAATAAAGTCGCCATGAAATCCAGTTTCTTTATAAATATTCGCTAAAATTTTTTCTGCACTCAGCACCAAATCTTCTGCAGGTGGGACTGAAATTTTATTGATTTGAGCAAAATCATCATTTATGGCTCTAGAATTGCAAAACTCTTCAATTCTACGTAGGCTTTTATCAACATAGAACTCTGTGCACTTGCTCTTGAACTCATCATGGTTAGTATTAGGATTCGGTATCCAAAGATTATCAATTCCCCAGCCTAGAAGAGTGTCTATTAAATTTGCATCGACTTCATCAGATGCTAGTTTCCCATCTTCATATTTATACATATAAAAATGGTCTGTGCTTACTAATACTTTAGGCGTAATATTTTGTAAGTATTTACTTCTGGTAACTCTATTGCTGACTACCTCAGTTGTAGAAAAGTATTTAATGACGGAGTTTCCAATAAAAAATATAGACTCTTCCGGTTTCTCTAAAATATTTGCACGTGATTTAAAGAAATTCCGTGTAATTCTAAGTGAATTAGAGTTACCCGTATCAAACCAATTATTGATGAGTACAAGTTTAAATACTTTATGATCTAAAATTAATTTACTAACAACTGAAACATCATTCAATGACTGGTCATTTGAATCATAATCGAGTGAATTTTCAAGCGCTTCCCAAAAATCACCGAAGTCCTTTACTCCCACAACTCCAACGTGAATATAGTCAAATTCTAAACTTCCTTTCTCGTGAAATAGAGTAACCGTATCTTCGTGCACGTTGAAACTTGCGTAATTTGTAGCATCTTTGCCATGAAAACCAGCTATCCAATTAAAATTTGGAGGTGGAAGATTCTCACCAATCAGAATCGAGTCACAAGCGTGGTATATAAATGGTGTTTGGAGTAAGGACCTCGCACTATTGATTGAGTTCGCTAAACTACTGCCTGGGCCATTAAAATTTTTTACATTAACAAACTCAAATTTTAGGTCAGGATATGCTAAAGTAAGGAACTCTTTTACAATCTGCCCAAAGTATCCTAAAGTGATAACAAAAGTTACACCTGTTGGATAGCTCTCAATAATGTGAGAAATAGCTGGCTTGTCACCAATGGTTATTAGGCTTTTGTTTGTATATTTTGTTAATTCACCTAATCTACTTCCGACACCAGACGTAGTAATTAAAACTTTATAGTCATTTTTTGTTGATTCTTTTTTAGTAAACACCGAGTTTCCGAAATCCATAAGAATAAACTATATCAACTTTGAGGCAATTAAGGGTGGCTTTTGATTAAAGTTGTAATAAGTTTCTAAAAACACAACAAACTTGGCACCGAGTGAAATATATTGGGATATGAGGTAAAAAATTCTAAAACTTGCCAATATCCAAATTTTCCTACAGGGCTAATTTGGGAAAATAAAATTGTACACAATTTACGATATTGTTCGACAGTTAATGAGAAAATCAATTAATATTTTATTTCGTACTTTTCTCAAGTTGTCGAGCTGCTAAATAAGTAATGAGTGGAAACAAGGGTAAATAAAACCTAAGTCTAATGCCAGCTATCCCAGTAAAAATAATTGGAGTTAGAACAGCTACAATCACTGCAAACGTAAAAATTATGAATTGAATATCATCATCAAAGTTGATGGGTTTAGGCTTTAACTTACCAAAATGATTTTGAATAAATCGTAAAGTCAATGTAGTTGCGTATAGGGCAGCTAATATACACAACAGAAGTAAATTGAAATCTTTAGCTAGTATCGTCACTCCATCTGAGAAAAACGAAGAAATCGCCCTACGAATGAATGTATCAATTTCAATATTTCTTGGATAATAATCAAAACTCTGTATTATTGAAAATGATTGCCATTTATTTTCTATATATAGATAGCATGCCAAATTATTCAAGAGGTAGGTACTACCAAGCAATAATTGCCTTAGCCGACTGTAAGTTTTATCAACATATTGGATAAAAATAGCGCAGAGACACAATAAAATCCAGTAAATTAGTGATGGCCTTGTGAAATTGCCTAAAAAGATTATTAAGTTAAGCAATATGATAACTTGAATATTATTTCTACGAAACCTTATAAAACTAAAAACAAATAAGAAAATTAAAAATGCTAAGATAATGTCTGTCCCTGCAGTAGAAATTGCATTACCAACATAATGAGAAGACCCAGCTAATATAAATAGCGGAATAAAGTAACCTACAGGCCTATTTTTAAATAGTAACAATGATAATAACAGCCAAATTCCAGAGAAGGCGAGAATTGGAATAACTAATAAACCGAAAAAGTCAAAAACTGAAACAAAGTATGCAGTCGCAGCTGGATAAATTATTCTATGGCCAAAAAATTTATCAGTTACATCTAGATCATAGACAACATTAATTTCCTTAAACTCCGGGTTGTACATTTCGCGGTATTGATTCCACCAAGAGATAGTTTTATCAGCAGCCTCTTGCTTTTCTTCGCCAGAAAATATTAAACTTTTTATGGAATACCATACCCCATCATCGGTTAGAACTCTTGGGTTTATCGATATTTCACCAGGCATTGGTCTAACCAAAACTTGCCCTATAATTACTAATATGAGTAAAATTGTTGATGAACTTACTCTAAAAAATTTACTACTGAACATATTTATTAGCTTAGTACTCATGGTTAACCTCAAATTTTATTTTAATGTAGATCACACTATATTAGCATGCCTTCAAATCAAAAGTGCTTTTAAGGTGGAATATAAAAACCACTTAAAAAGTGTTAATTACTGAAAAATTATTTATTTTGAAATAGTTCTTAATGATGTCAATTTGCCTACAAATGTGAAGCATGGGATTCATTGTGCCCTTCTAAACCTTAAGAAGTCTTTTTAAGATTTGTCACATCCCAGGGATACTTTGATTTAACTATTCTTAATTTAGCATTCACGAATTATTCTTTTCTTGTCACGTTCATGTATACTAAGTTAATGTGTGGAATTATTGGTGGAGTTGGTGACGGAGTCAAAAATTACATACAATCAAATCTTTATATGCTTAAAAATCGTGGTCCAGATAGTAATGGTTCGGTTACCTTTGAAAATGGATTAACTTTGGGAGCGACTCGTTTAGCTATGACTGATCCCCATCCACGCAGTAATCAACCTATGCTCGATGGTCAAACAGGGTGTGCATTGGTCTTTAATGGCGAGTTGTATAACTTCCGTAAGTTAAAAAAGGAATTAGCTAATAAAAATGTTAAATTTTTTACAGAATCAGATACAGAGGTCTTACTGAGGGCAATTGCTTTTTATGGAGTTGAGTACGTTAGTAAAATTGAAGGTATGTTTTCTTTTGGCTTCTATGATCCAAAAAAGAATACTTTAGTTTTGGCTAGAGACTTCTTAGGAAAGAAACCTTTATATTATTCGAAAGGTAAAAATTTTTTCATTTTTTCCTCTCAAGTAGATGTTATAAAAAAATTTTTAATGCAAGTTAATATTGATAATGTTACATTGACTACGTATTTGAAATTAGGTTATATTTTAGATCCTAGAACAATGTATAAAGAAATCAATGCAGTTCAACCAGGTGAAGTAATAGTCTTAGATTTATCACTTGTTAAGATTATGCACCAGAAAGTTCACTTACCAGATGCTTTCCTTAGGCCACAAAAAGAAACTATTTCGAATTTAGTTCGAAGTTCAGTAAATGAAAGAGTCACTGGTCATAACAAATTTGCAATTTCAATGTCAGGTGGAATTGACTCTACAATAATCGCCATCGAGTCTGTAAATTTAGGATTAAATTTTGAAGCATATACAATGAATTGGAAGGATTCTGATAAACCTCGCTACAATCAGGACTCCGAAGCAGCAAAGTTAATTTGCAAAAAATTAGGAATAAAATTCAATTCCGTCGAAATGCCACCCCTAAATACTTTAGATGACCAGTTAAGCAAATATATAAATGCAATCGGTGAACCAAATTCCAATCCAAGCGGTATTTCAATGATGTCTCTTTATGATCAGATTTCAAAAGATAAAATTCGGCTGGTGCTCACTGGGGATGGGTCTGACGAAATTTTTGGTGGGTATGAAAGGTACAAAATTCTGGATAGATTTTCCCGAGTGCCGAGTATTCCAAGTAATATAATTTCGGATATAATTCTATTTAATAGTTCAAAATTTAAAATCTCTTCTAAACTTGCAGCAATAATGTCTGCCCCTTCAAATTCAAGTTCTTGGTACTTTTGGCATCAGCTCGCCGACAATTTATACTTGAAAAAATTTTATGAAGATTTTTGTTTCAAAAATTATGATTTGTTTAATAATGATGCAAATTTGCAAATACTTGGTAAAAATTTTAGGGTTGAAAGACTTATGCAAATGGATTTCAAAGTTTGGCTCGCAATGGAATCTAATTCTAAACTCGACAGGATTTCAATGAATTACTCGATAGAAGCGCGTTGTCCGTTTCAATCAGAGAAATTGATAAGTAAGGCCAAATCAGAACTATCAAATTTTGAATTTCATAAACTGGAAAAGAAGATTCTTATAGACCAATATCCTGAACTTAAGTTTCTTCCAACCAATAGATCAAAATTGGGATTCATGAGTCCTCTGGGGCACTGGCTAAGAGGGAACAACGGCCTTGTGTTAGATAGCCTGAAATACCTAGAATCAAATTTCAATTTTAACCAAAATGAGCTACTGCGTTTAAGTAAATCTGCAATACGTAAAAATTATTCTGAGTTTAGATTCGTTTGGAACTTGATAGTTTTGGCACGATGGAGCCAATTAAACAAGCCATAGCACAATCTATAGTGCTTTGCTATTGTCAAACTCTCGATTCGAATCGTTCTATTTATATGATATTCTAGTTAAAATCAATCTTTGAAGTGGTTTCTCAAAAAATCTCATCGAAAATTTCGCTACAATTAATGAAAAACTAAGAACTAGTGTTGGAAAAATAAAAATATAAATCAAATTATTAATCGCATTATTGTCAAAAACTGAATAATTGTTAGCAAAAATATGTTTTACCATGGCAATGACGTGAAAGTGAAAAAAATAAATAAAATAAGAGTGAACTCCAAGTATCGAAAATATTCTCATTAATTTACTCACATTCATAGCTAGTATTCCAAATACCAATGTGGCAATAATTAACATTATTGCACTTGCATTCTGACCGGAAATACTAGGACAAACGATTAATACTAGGAGAAGACTGGCTGCATTAAATATCAATTGTTTCCTAGATATGAGCGTTTTTAGTCTAATTTTATTGGTAATAACTTCATTTATTAAAGTTCCAAAAAGAAAATAAGGAAATGTAGTTTCAATGCCGCTGTAAATTATAGCCCTTGCGATTCCATCATCAGCAACTAGAAGATATTTTGAATGGACAAGGTATTTAAGGACATAAGTTAAGCATATTAAGATTGTGGAAATAAAAAGTAAAGTTTCAATTTTAGCACGCCTTATTAACGGAAAAATTATGTAAAATGTTACTTCGCTAACAATTGACCAGCCACCAGGAATTAGCCAGTATGCAGTAATGCTGGAATAAAAATAGTATAAAAATGTTGCACCTAAGAGAAATACATAAAATTTATTGGGTTCGTCAAGTAACTCAATTGTATTATTAAAAAAACCATAATCAAATATCTGGGATTCGAAAAAGGTGAAAAGTAAAAAGAGTATCCACAAAGGATAAATTCGTGCAAATCTTTTTAAAAAAAATTCCTTAGAACTAAAGCTCCGTCTCTGAGATTTAAATTTCAGTAAATTGGTTCCATAGAGCTTTGACATTAAAAATCCAGAAATTATAAAAAAAACAAAGGGACCAAATTTAAAGCTCTGAGCAACAACAACGTATACATTGAAGATGGTACGATTTTGCTCTTCGAGAAATTCCTTAAAATCTATAATTGCATGAAAAAAAACTACTTGGCATATTGCAAGACCTTTTAGCAAATCTACAAAAACTCTACTTTCAAATCTAGTGTCTGATTCAGCTACGGAATTGAATAGTTTTTCCATAGTTAAGTATCTCTTAAAAAGTTCCAGATATCAAACATGAGAAATGCCGTGCGCGCTGTATAAACGCTTTACCCGAGTAGTGATTTCATATCTAAACTATTTTAGTGCCATGAAGCTAATATCTATTAAAGTATTGAGATGAATTTTATTAGCTCAAGCAATAAGGTGGGTGGTCATCAAATCTTAATTGGTATTCAAATTAATTTAATCTACTAAAAAAGTCTTTTAATTCTTAATTCTTATTTAGTTAATAGGTATCAAATAAAGTCTTTTCATTTTTATTTTCTGGTATTTTATTACTGTGTTAAATAGATATCAAGTTTGTATTCATAAAAGCTTCTTTTTATATTTGTTAATTTAGCGTTAGTTTAAGTAGTTTCCTAGTACGTCTATATTAGTATTGATACAATCCAGGTGCTAAAGAAAATTAATCGAAGATTTTTGAAATTTGAGTACTATTTCAGTCAGTTTCGGTATACTCAGTTAGGAGTTTCTAGTGAAGCTTAGTTTGAAGAGGGGATATGGTTGATTTCTAGAGTTAGCATTTTACTTAAAGTACTAAGTGATATTCCCTTAATTATTTGGAAGTGTTTGGTATTCCACCGAAGTAACAAGCTCAGGCTTAACCAAGTTATTCCTGCTATAGAATTTTATGCTTGCCTTCGTAATGCAGAATTCTATGAATTAAATCACGCTGAAAAAGAAGTTTTAAACATTTTAGATCGTGTTAAACCAATTACAAGCCCGTTAAATATGCACAGAATCGGACCTGAAAAAGATTCTGGTTATCTCGTCGCAGACATAAATGAGGTTGAACTTTTGTTAAGTGGTGGAGCTGGCAAGAATATTGATTTTGAAATTAACTATGCAAACCAAGGATGTAAGGTTCATATTTGTGACCCTTTTGTCCGAAAACTTCCAAAGGCTCATCCAAACGTATTTCATCATAAAATTCTACTTGACGATAATCCTAACAAGAAAATAAAATTTCCAGTATGGAATTTCTCTGAGTTGGTGAACAATGAGTTCTTTCATAATAGTGGTAATAAAATGTTGAAGTTAGACGTTGAAGGTTCAGAATTAAATTTATTAGGCACTAGATATATAGACCTGGGTATGTTTAATCAGATTGTCATTGAAATACATAATTTGCATCTACTTGCGGTTAATAGTTCACTTCTGAAATTCAGAATGCTATTTCAAAATCTTTTAAGGTTTCATAACGTTATCTATTTTAATGGAAACAACAATGGTTTCTTATTAAATTTTGGTGAAGTATTTATACCGGAGGTTTTTGAAATTACTCTACTTCATAAAGAATATTTCATCCACAATTCAGGACACTCGAGATCAAATTCTTCACTTGAACCTCAGATTAATAATTCAAATCGACTACTAATACCAGACGTTTTTAAGTTAAATAATAAATAAAAAGATAAAAGTTTTCCACCAAAAAATTGCATTTTATTTTTTAAAAGAAAAAATAGACTAAAAATAATTTGGAAACTTTTCGGTAATCGATTGAGCGTAATTACTATTCACTTTACATAAAGTACTTATGAAATCTCAAGCTTATCTAATACTCCCTGTAATCTCTTCTCATATGTCAAAGTTTTGGCCCAATTGAACGCTTTTGTAGATAAAGATTCTAATAGCGTCTGATTTGAAATTAGTTTATTGATTGAATTAAATAAATCAATTTCAGAATCTACTTTAAAATAAATGCACTTATCTGGCCCTAGAATTCTCCTATGCGCTAAAGTGTCACTAGCTATGATCGCTAATTTTGCTGAGGCGTATTCAACAGACTTAATAGGAAAGCTATCAATGAAATATTCATAATTAGGATAGATAAGCAATCCTATTGAGCTTGTTCGAAGGATTTTCATTACATCATTTCTTGCTATTCGCCCTAGAAAGTTAATATTTGCTGATACCTGATTTTTGCAGTTAAGTTGAAATACTTCTTCGTCAACACCAATGATCTGAATATTCCAATCCGGATTAGTTTGATACAATTTGCGCCCAATCTGATTAATTAAATCAACATTCAAATTATGAGAACCGCTTTTAAATCCACCCAAATATACAATTGATTTTTTTCTTAAAGGTGTGGAAGCCCTCGTTGAATCCAGCTCTGATTGTCTGACGGACATAGGTGCCACTATAGATGAATCTTTTCTTAAGCCCAGCTTCAATTCTAAGCTTTGGGATATTGGTGCAAAAACAATCTTTTTATTCTTCTTCAACTTCATTAGGATTACTGAGTCAAATTTTTTTGGACTTCTATGAATCTCCAGAATTATCTTATTAGTGCTTAATTTTGATAAACAATAGGCGACTAAAGCGTCCCTGGTCCAATAATAAATGTATTTTGAATTCTTGAACTCGTTTACGATCATATATGAGAAAATGGGCATAAAGAGCGCAAATCTTGCAAAAATAAACATCTTTAAGCGTTTATTTAAAATTAATTTGTAGATTCTATTTCCAATAATTCTTATGGGAAGGGCGGAACCTAGACTTAAATCTCTATTTGGCGTAACAACAAGCGAGTCGTAGCCAAGTTTCACAGCAGCTTCAGCAGTTAATTCTGTGGTAACCCCATAAGCCATATCTGTAGGAAACCTAGCAGCTAAGACAAATATAATTCTTTTAATGATTTTTCCTCTTGATTACTACTCTGGTTCGAACTGAATTAGTCATTATCTACTATATAAGAAATAATTTGAAAAATCTAACTCATTTTACTTTTCATTAAGAGAGTTTAAGTAAAGAAGTTTATTTAAAGTCGCATGGATTGTGTCTCGTCCAATCATTCTACGGGATTCAAGTAATGCAGCTTCACCAATTTTTAATGACGCCTCTCGATTATTCTTTACCCATACTAGAGCCGACTTAAAGTCGTCTCCTGAAACTGCAGGAATGAAATGCTTAAAAGGTCTAAAATCATAGTTTGACAGCGTGCGAGGGTCGCAAATCAAAATACGACCATTAATTAGTGGCTCGAAGACTTTCGATTGCATTCCTGAGTTTAAAAAATAGGGAACAACAAAGCACGTATTCAACGAGTAAATCTCATTTATATCTTTAACCCATTTATGGGTTTTGATTCGATCGGAATCTTGAATAGAATTTGGAAACTTACTTCCATATAAGTTAAGATAAAAATTATGAGTTTCTAAAAAATTTTCATCTAAGTTTGTTACCATGAATTCTAAAGATTTCATATTATGTAAAACATTATAGGTTGAGCCTAGAAACGCAATACTAATAGTTGAAATAGACTTGATTCTTTTTAAGTTATTTGATGGAAAGTAGAATTGCCTAAGTGGAATTACCTCAATTTTAGTTTTCGTACATAAAAGTTTGTTTACTAGCTCATAGTAGTTTTGATCCCTTGGACTTATTACTGCAACTCCATCAGCTTGCAGTTCCTTCAATACAGTAAATAGTTTTAAAAAAGAATGAAATCTGGATTTGATGCTATTCGATACCGAACGCAAAACATAAAATGGTTCAAAACAAACACTCCTATGAATATGTCGTCTTCCTTTTTGCCGACCAAACAAAAATGTGCTCGAAGTATTCGTAAAAATTAAATCAATCTGATATTTTTCGCAAATTCTCTTAATGAAAATAAAATTTTCAAATGTGTAGCCTTGGCGCAATGTATAGTCTGGTGAAGTTATGGAGTGCCATGCGAAGTATAGTTTGTCTAAAATATTAGTGTTTGAGTGATTTGCATAAAAATTAAACATTGAATTAAATTTTTTACTTGTGATATCTAAGTATGCGTAATGTACAGAAATATCCTTAAACTGCATCAGTATTCTCTGACCGCACTCAATATCGCTTTCTTCAGCACCATTAAATTGCTTACCAAGCGGTGCTAAATACAAAATATTTGTTTTATTTTTTGTATCGATGCTTTTCGCCTCCAGTTAGAACTAATATCCATATTTTAACACTAATTTATAAGGTTTTTAAAAATTCCATTTAAACTTATCAATCTAGTTTAGCTTGAATTTTGGTTACCCTTAATAACGATACCTTTTGACATAATTAAATATTAAATTTATTTAAATTTTTGAAAATCTGCGTAAAAATTATGCTTGTCAACTATCTAGCTTTTTACTGTCGAGAATGCCGTATGATATGGTCGTATAGTGTTTTACACAGTTTATCTTGACTATGCATTCAAGGGCTGGATACTCGAAGCAGTTGTGAAGGAATCCGCTAATTCAATTGGTCTGAAGCTTAATTTAGTTTTTATTCCGACCCGTAAATTGCATTATCTTAGAATTGGTATGGTTATGAAATTTCTCTTGAATAGAGTTTCTTCAAATTCTGTACTGTTTGTAAATCAGAATACTTATGTTCAGAGTATGGTCTCAAATAAAATTCTATGCAACTCTCGAAACATTCGTGTACTTTTTACGCACTTTCCAGAATCTACAGATTTAATTGAATTATATAAGAAGTTTTTACAAAAGACATCATTTATTTTAGTAATGAACTCAACTGATAGGATTAAATTACGTGAAATTGGTATCCCTAGTAAAAAAATTAAAATTATTTATGGTGCCATAGACAAAAAAATTTATTATCCGCTTAAGTCTGGAGAAGAAATAAGTTTCTTGAGGTTCCCATATGTTCTAATTGCAGGTGATTGTAAAGAGCGAAAAGATCCGAAACGTATTTTTAGTATAGTTCAGAAGATGTCTAGAGTTCAATTCGTTTTTCATGGTAATGGTTGGGTTAAATATTTTCAAAAAGAATTTGGATGTGTTCCATTAAATTGTCAATTTTACTCTTTTAATATTGATGAAAATGCTAAATTAATGAGGGATGCTTCTACTTATTTGTCATTATCTAAAATAGAAGGAGGTCCATACACCACTTTGGAAGCCTTAGCGTCGGGTACTCCTGTCGTAGTTACTCGCACCGGCTGGAACGATGAATTTGTAAATACAAAAAATGGATTTTTAATTGACCTTAATGCTACGGATGAAGTAATCATACAAGCAATTTTCGCATCAATTGATAAAAAAAAGGAGATTTATAAAAATGACCTATTACCCAAAGAGTTTTCTTGGCCAACTCTTGGAAATAAAATTTTTATGGAAAATCTTAATTGATTTAATAAATCTAAAACGGTAATTTATAAGTAGTTTTTTAAGTATTAGATCAAACCATTAAATTTTGAGGTATGATTTATCTGTGCCTCAAATAGTATATTCTATAAAGTCTGGATTATGACGACAACCTTGGTGTTAGGGGTAACAGGCCAGGATGGTCAAATACTTTCAGACAAACTAATTAAAGAGGATCATCTTGTCATCGGTATTGCTCGAAATATACCAAATTGGAGTAGCAATCCTTTAAATTTAATTCGCCCAAAGGTTTTGCAAGGAGATATCTTAGATAGCAACTTTATGTTAGGTATAATCAAAACTTATAACCCATCAACAATCTATAACTTAGCTGGCGAATCTTCAGTTGCCAAATCTTTCTTGAATCCTACTGGTACTTTAGATGTTAACTCCCTTGGTGTATTAAATATATTAGAATCCATAAAGAAACTGAAAATGGGAAATAAAATTAAGATTTTTCAAGCATCTTCATCCGAAATGTTTGGGAATTCATCATCTAGCTTGAGTGAAAATTCTAGCGTAAATCCAATTTCTCCCTACGCTATTTCAAAATATTTAGCTCACAAAATTTGTATTAGGTACAGGGACGAGTACGGTTTTTTCATTAGTAATGGGATTCTCTTCAACCACGAAAGTGAATTACATGATAGCCATTTTGTTTTTCAAAAGGTAATCAGAGGTTTAATTAAGGTAAGTCGGGGGCAAGAAACAAAAATAAAATTAGGAAATTTGGAAATTGAAAGAGACTGGGGATATGCTCCTGAATATATAGATGCAATGGTAAAAATTATGCAAACTGATTCTCCATCTGATTATGTTATAGCTACCGGACAATCATATTCGCTTAAATTTTTAATTGAAGAGGTTAAAGTACAATTAGGAATTAAAAGAAACATTGATGAAATAGTTGAACTTGACCTAGGCTTAATTCGTCCTACCGAAGTTACTAAAACTTGTGGAAATCCGGCTAAGATAAAATGTGAACTAAACTGGTCTGCATCAATTGATTTTAGGCAACTTGTTAAGAAGATCATTGAATTTAATCTTAAAGTATAGACTGAAGTAAATTATTAAGTATTAAAAGGAATTATACTTCATAATATAATTTAACAAGTCTTTGATAAATATAGAATCAGTTACTTGTACCAAATAAACCAATTTACAAATAAAACTATCAATTAATCTTTGTTTTTTTTCGATAATATCTTTCAGAAATATTAAATATATAATTTAAAATCGCATGAGAAGAGTAAATACATGAATCAATAAATTTGAGCGTAGTCATTATTTTATTCGAGATAAAAACCCAAATGAGTTTGCTTCTTGATGAGCCCAAATTACTATATATCCCATTCCTATACTTTCCAATTGGTAAGTTTCTTTTTAGTTTGGCAATAACGTTTTGAGAATTGATGGCTACATAAGTATGATGTTCATTCTTTCTAATCTGATCTAATTCATAAAGACCTCGCGATTGCAGTGAAGTTCCTGGAATATCTATATCATCGTCAATGCATGCAAAAATTTCTTCCTTAGTAAATCCTATTTTAAATGGCAATACCCACTTTGCGTTTGGACCTTGTTCAAAATCAAATGGGCTCAGTGCTGGATAGCGCCGCAAGTAAGGGCGTGGTGTCAGCAATACCTTGACTAAAAATTCTTTTTTGAAATAGCCTACCAGTGGTACCAAATATCTAGGTTTGTCTATTTTCAAAATCTTCCATGGACTCTGAGTCAATTCATAAAAAATTCCTTCAGCCCCGATTTTAGAGTTTGGGAGTTCTGCGACTTTTTCTCGAAATTCTCTGTAAGTATGCCAAGCAGTGACGATACCCACGTCTACCTTCTCCGAGATACATTCTTTGATAAAAATATTTAAGTTGTCCATTGATAAAATTGGAAAATGATCCTCCTGTAAAAGTAAATATTGGCTACTAGGCGAGTCGTTGACTTGAACAAGTGTATTCATTTTCCATTGCCGAAAATTATCACCTATATATATCTTAAATTCGTTAAAATCATTAGCTTGAAAAATTTTGTTTAACATTATTTGAGTCTCAAGAGCCAATGCCCCTCTAATTCTAATCGATAAACTACATTCTGGCAGACAAATCATTTTGTTAATTAATTTTGTAAGTCTTTCTAATCTGTGGCGACTATTAATTCTTACATTCAAAATTATTGTAACTTTAGGCTGTTGCGACATAAAAATATGATACACTGAGAAAGTGCTCAAGTGGCAAAAAAGTAAATTAAAGAAATTATCAATTAAACCACTAACTTTTGTCACCGCATCTAGATCTTGGAACGACATTATTGAAGATTGTTATAACAAATGCTTATCACTTGACATTAATTTTATATGGATTAATCATTTAGATTCCCACAATGGAGACACCTCATTTAAAATTACAAGTCAATCAAAAAATTTAATTGTTTTGAATTGCTATAGCTCAGATAATTACCTTGAGAAGTTTTTATTTAAAGCTTTGAATTTTTTGAATCTTGACACTTGGTATTTTCTGATAGCTGATGACGAATTCATCTCCAGGAATTCAATTTCTAAACTTAAAGCTATTTCGCCAGGATTAGATGAAAATTTTGTATACCGTTGTAACAGAATTTGGGTACAAGATCTCAGGGGGGAATTTTTTTATTCAAGTTTAGCTACACAAATAGGTCAAAAATTTGATTATCAATATAGATTGTTTAACTTAAAACATCTTAAACCTAATGAATTAATTCACACTCCTGGTTTTATTGTAAGAAAATTTAAAACTCTTAGCGAAGATGTAAATATCTTACACTTGCCGTGGTTGCTTGAGAGTTTTGAACAGCGCGTAGCAAAAGTTAAAAAGTACGAAGAAATTTCACCAGGGGCAGGTATTGGTAAATTACGCTACTACTTACCAGAGTTGTTTCCAGAAAAACAACACAGTTGGAAAAGAATTTCCGATGAGCTATCTTTGGAATTAAAGCAGTTGTTGTAAAGCTTTAGCTGCCATGCAAGGAATTTATTACTTCACAAATATATTCGATCTCATTATTTTTTAATCCTGGGTAAATCGGAAGACTCAATTGATTTTTTGCCCAAATTTTTGAGTTTGGAAATCCAAGTGGGTCCAATACCTTTGAGCGATAATACTCATGCTCCGGTATTGCCCTTGGATAATGGAAACTGTAACCAATGTTTGATTTTTTAAATTCTGAAATGTACTTATCGCGTTCTTCTACTAAAATTGAATATACATGGTAACTGTGATGGTTCTCGTGTTTTGGTTCGGCTAAAAGTAATGTTTGAGGGAGATTTCTTTCATACTCTTTGGCAATTATCCGGCGCTGATGAACCCAGTCTCCCAAATAATTCAATTTTGTACTCAAAAACCGCGCCTGCAGCGTGGGAAGTCTATAATTTCCACCCCAGAATTGAGAATGATAACGGTCGGTTGAGACACCCCAATTTCTTGCTTGGCTAATTTCAATAGCTAAAGATTCGGAATTAGTGCATATTGCCCCACCTTCACCTAATGTCCCGAGATTTTTTCCTGGGTAAAAAGAAAGCGTATAAGCATAACAATACTCACCAATAGATTTATTATTCAAATAAGATCCTTGCGATTGAGCTCCATCTACGATTAGAACTACATTATATTTCTTACAAATCGCTGCTATGTCTTCTAATCCATCTAGTCTTCCATGTAGGCTGACAAAAATCACAACGCTAACATCACTATTGATAAGAAGTGCTAGTTGCACAGGATCCATATTTCCTGTACTCAAATTTATGTCACATACAACTACTTGCGCACCCAGATTTACAGGCGCAAAGGCTGTTGCAGTAAAAGTCATAGCTGGAATAATGATTTTTGAATCTTTATTAATATTCAATTTACGAAGTATCAATTCTAAGGCGGAAGTTCCTGAACTCACAGACACAACATGTTTTACTTTTTCGCTAAATGCGAGTCTACTTTCAAATACGGCCACACTTTCACCAAGAACGAAATCTGATTCAAGTACCGATTTCTCAAGATCTAACTTAAAATCGTTCAACAAAGGTAGATGTATAAGTGTTAGGTCATTAAATTTAATCATAGGGTTACTTCCATTATAATCCCGTTCTGATTTAGTGATTTTTCGAGAGCATTAATAACCTTCCAAATAGCTACCGCATCGGACAGAGTAAATAAGCCGTGAGTTGCCCCACTCTTGTATGCTTTAGATAGCTCAGTCAATTCCAGATAGAGACTTTCGCCAATTGGAACATCCAGGGAAAAAGTATCTCCTAAAGAAAACTTTTGGTTTCTCAAAACCTTATCTTCCAAAGAATTGAACTTTGTAACTTCATTAAAGTTAATTACTTCAAGGCTATTTGAATTACTCATTTCATTAACTACCAACGCCTTATTACGAGTAACTAGAGAAATTCTTCTTATTTTTTGAGGCGACATCCAAGAGACATGGCACGACAAAACGTGACCGTTATTCCACTGCAAATTTGCCATAATTGATGTTTCTTTACCCTTTTTCTTTGATGAACTATTAATGCATTGTACTTTTAATGACTTACAAGGGAGTAGTTTAAGAAATATAGATAGGTCATGACTCAATAAATCTGCTATTACTGAAACGTCTGACTGAATTATTCCTAATGCCGTCCTATAGGATGTAATTTCTAATGCTTCGCTAGTATTAAAATCTTTCAAATAATAAGATTTAAATTTATTAATCAGACTTGAGTAATGATAAGTATAATCCACAAATATACTTGGATGAGAATTTCTTATATATGTAGTTAGTAATTGATGAGCTTCACTAAGAGATGAACAAGCCGGTTTTGCTAAAACAATGTATTGCGTTTTTGATGCTAATTCTCTCACTAATTCAAAATGAGAATTAGTTCTAGTTGCTACAAAAACTACATCCAATTTATCTGGTAACATCTGAGTAGATTCATAAAATTCACAATCAAGATTTAGGTGACTTTTACTTATAACATGCCTATCAGTATCAACTATTGCAATTAACTCATAATCTGGATGTAAAATTAAATTTCTTGCTATATTGTTACCCCAGTAACCAAGTCCGATTAAAGCTACTTTTAATTTCATAAATTAAGTAACTTAAAGTCTCATAGGTATTGACAAACAGAGTGGATACTATCGGCAAATGAGTATCTTGGTTTCCAATAAGTTTGACTTACTATTTTAGTATTGCTGGCCACCAAATATGAGGGATCTCCTGTGCGACGAGAGTCGAACTCCCAATTGAAGTCTATTCTTGAAATTTTTTTTAATTCATGAACAAATCTAAGAACAGAAGTGCCTATTCCTGTCCCCACATTAAACGCTGTAAAACCAGGCTTATCTAGTGTTGAAATAACTTGAATATGAGCGTTTGCTACATCCCTAACATCAACATAATCCCTGATAGCTGTTCCATCTTCAGTCGGATAGTCCTTTCCATAAATTTTTGGTATTCCACCTTTTTTAATTATTTCTAACATTTTTGGAAGTAAGTTTTCCTTAGAGCGGTCAGTAAAACTTTTATTACTAGCTCCGATCACATTAAAAAATCTAAGTGCACAAGTGCTAATTCCTAAACTAGTGCCAAGAGATTTTAGAATTTCTTCGCCAAGAAATTTGGATAGCCCATATGGAGAGGTTGGGAGTATCATTGAAGATTCGGACAATAATTGTGAATTTTGATTATCCGCATATACTGCTCCACTTGACGCAAAGACCAGTTTTTTCACCGATTTTTTTTTCATTGCGTGTAGAATTTTGAATATAACTCTTCCATTGCAATCAAGATATAAATCAGGCTTTCTTGTAGATTCATTTACTGATTTTAGTGCTGCCAAGTGAATAACAAGATCTTGGTCAATTAAAGATTTTTCTAAATCTGAAGTATTTCCTATATCGCCTAAAAAAAATTGTACTGATTCCAGATTTAGCCTATCTACTTGTCCATTTGAAAGATTATCCAAAACAGAAACTTGGTGTCCATTATCAACTAGTTCACTTACTATGTGTGATCCTATATAGCCCGCGCCACCAGTCACTAATATTTTCATTCTAGTAGTCTACTCTAGTCTAAGTTAAAGTTATAGATTGGTAGGATTTAACATGGATTCAACATTTATTCATACTCACGCCTTGTGTGAATCTGATCAAATCGGCATTGGCACCCGCATCTGGGCTTTTGTTCATATCATGCCAGATGTAATTATTGGTAATGACTGCAATATATGTGATCATGTCTATATTGAATCAGGAGTTTCTATCGGAAATAGAGTAACAATCAAGTCAGGTGTTCAAGTTTGGGAAACAACCACAATAGAGGATGATGTTTTTATTGGACCAAACGTAACTTTTACTAATAACAAATTTCCGAGAAGTAGAGATTCTTTGCGTATACACCAGCATTTGTTGATTCGCAAAGGCGCTTCTATTGGTGCAAATGCCACTGTTCTACCTGGACTTGAGTTGGGACAAAATTGCATGATTGGGGCTGGTTCTGTCGTAACAAAAAATGTTCCTGATTTTGCAGTTGTGATTGGTAACCCCGCAAGAGTTGTTAGATATTTAGATTCTAATTTATAGATAGGTCGGATATTTTGAAGTATTTTCAGGTTTGTCAAGTGTCAATTTATAATTAAGCATTAATAGATTTATATCACTTTAGCTTTTTAAAATAGGCAAATTAGTAAGTATAAAAACTTTAATACATTTTATAAATAATTAGTAAGAACTTCATAAAATTATTAAATAAAGCCTCTAGCAATAATTAAATCAGTACAAAAATTGAGGCAAAAACTAGATAAAATTAAGTCAAAGTAACTTCCAGAATACTACTTAACTTCAATTCTAACCAAACACAAAAAGATAGAATTG
>Ga0129336_10000564_pt1 | contig 21813 bp, 25 predicted proteins | sample CPB6_02_DNA_FD_96878 | JGI IMG/M metagenome (GOLD analysis project Ga0129336, IMG submission 96878) | Freshwater to marine salinity gradient microbial communities from Chesapeake Bay, USA - CPBay_Sum_0.6_0.2_DNA | ecosystem: Environmental > Aquatic > Marine > Coastal | place: USA: Chesapeake... | reverse complement strand
GTTGCCGCCTTCTTGCTGGAGGGTGCTCGTCATGAACGGCGCCTTTGGTGACTTGCGGTAAGGCTTGTCTTCCACGCTGCGCACCACGAGCGGGCTTCCGACCAGGCCATCGCGCAGGCTTTCGGCGCGGGCACCGTCGACCACGGTCACGCCCTCCTTGGCCACACCCTTCTCGTTGAAATCCTTACCCGTGGCAATACGGGCGCCATCGAGGGACTGGAGGGTGGCGACGAACGATGGCTGTGAGGCGGTGACGGCCTCCAGATCCCAATAGATCGCCGAGATGTGGGCCATACGTTCCTGCTCGCGCTCCACGACCAGGCGAATGGCGGGGCTCTGTACGCGCCCCGCAGACAACCCGCGGTTCACCTTGCGCCAGAGGATCGGCGATACCTCATATCCGAAGAGACGGTCGAGGATGCGTCGGGCCTCGGCTGCGTCGACCAACTTGTAGTCGATGTCGCGCGGGTGGGCGATCGCTTCCTCGATCGCCGACTTGGTGATCTCGTGGAAGACCATGCGGCGCACCGGCACCTTGGGCTTGAGGTACTCGAAGAGGTGAGCGGCGATGGCCTCTCCCTCACGGTCTTCGTCGGTGGCGAGATACAACTCGGTGGCGTCCTTCAAGGCGCTCTTCAGTTCCTTGATCACGGTGTTACCGCGTTCGGTGAGCTCGTACGTGGGCTTGAAGGAGTTCTCTACATCGACGGACAAGCCCTTGCTCGGAAGGTCGGCAATGTGACCGACGGACGCACGAACATCGAAGCTCGATCCCAAATATTTGGAGATCGTTTTTGCTTTGGCGGGCGACTCGACGATGACGAGGGGCTTAGACATGACTTTTCATCGTTATGTGCTGAGACACGGGGTTGTCAAGGCTATCCACGCAAATCCAAACACAGCATGGCTTTGATATCGGTAGCGTCGAGTGGTGAATGACGAGTGATGCACGCGTGACGTCGAATGTTGAGGCGGCGACGAAGTGGCGCGTGATTCGCATCGATCGTGGGTGGAGCACGCTGCGCAACGTCGAAAAAGACGAAGAATCACGTGTGCGAAACATCGGTGCAGACGTCGCAGTGGGTGACATCGTGAACATCGATGGCGAGCGAGTGACGAACGTGTTGCCGCGGTCGTCGGCGATCACGCGCCGCCGCTCTGGAGAGGGCGCGCGGGTGCAGAAGGATGTCATTGCTTCGAATGTGGATGTGGTGCTTGTGGTCCAGGCAGCCGACCAGGAAGTGAATCCCCGGCGGATCGAGCGGGAATTGACCGTTGCTCTCGACAGCATGGCTGCACCGGTGCTGGTACTGAACAAGTGCGATCTGGTTGCGCCCCCTGTTCTTGATACGCGCATGGATGAAGTGCGCCGAGTGAGTGCGGGAGTACCGGTGCACGCGGTGAGCGCTACCACCCAAGAGGGGCTCAGCAAGTTGATCGACGACTTGCCTACAGGTAGTGCGATCGCGTTGATCGGTGCGAGTGGTGTGGGCAAGTCGTCACTTGCCAACGCACTGAGCGGTTCGGAACAACAGTCGACGGGCGAAGTTCGCGAAGGTGATCAGCGCGGTCGTCACACCACCACGGCTGCAGAATTGATCGCGTTGCCGAATGGCAGATGGCTCGTGGACACTCCGGGTTTGCGCGTGGTGAGCCTGTGGTTGAGTGGCCGGGGAATCGAGCGGGCGTTTCCCGAGATCTTCGCTTTGGCGGATTCGTGCAAGTTTCGTGATTGCAAGCACGAAACCGAGCCGGGCTGCGCAGTGGCTGACGCTGTTCGAAGCGGAGCGCTGGATCCCAAACGCGTTGCCAGCATGAAGGAACTGGTGGCCGAAGAAGCCGAGCTCGAAGAGTTGATGGAGTAACTCGGCTACAGCGCGCCTTCGTCAAGTGCATGGAGAACGTCGGCGGCGCGAGCCCGAACGTTGTCTACATCACTCAACTTCTGCCCCGAACGAACCTGCTGGGCGATTCGTGGATTGCGCACGAAGGACTCCTGGTGCCGCAGAAGAAAATCCCAATACAAAGTGGTGTATGGGCATGCACGTTCACCCACACGTGCTTTGCGATCGAAGTGACAACCCTTGCAGAAGTCGCTCATCTTGTCGATGTACGCGCCACCGCTGGCGTAGGGCTTGGTGGCCACCTTGCCACCGTCGGCATACAACGACATGCCGATGACATTCGGCGCCATCACCCACTCCGCGGCATCGACAAAGGATCGCCACATCCACTCGGTGAATTGCCATGGGTGAATACCGGACGTGAGTGCGAAGTTGCCAAGGATCATCAGGCGAGGAATGTGATGAACCCAGGCGCGTTCGTGGATGTCGTTCAACACGCGCGACATGCAGCGCATCTTCGTCGCGGCGGCAACGGTGAACATGGGAGGCAAATCCCGACTAGCAGCAAGATGATTGGCACCACGCATTCCGGGCATCTCACGCCAGTAGATGTTCCAGATGAATTCACGCCAACCAATCACCTGTCGAACGAAGCCTTCGACTGAGTTGATGGGGATGTTTCCGCGCTGGTATTCCGCAACCACTCGTTCGACCACCTCGCCCGGCAGCAGCAGGCCGTTGTTGAGATACGGCGAAAGCACGGAGTGTGCGAGGTGCCAGTCGTCGTGCAGCATCGCGTCCTCATAGGGCCCGAAGTCGGGAAGGAGTTTCTCGACGAAGTGCTCCAAGCGGGTGAGCGCACCTGCGCGGGAGGTGGACCACCAACCCGACGGCGGAGCGCCCCATGTGGTGGCGGGTAAGTCAGCGATCACCTCGCGATCAAGCTCGTCGAGAACATCGAGTGGCGGGTTCGGCCACGTGCGGTTCTTGGGAGGTGGGAGTCGATTTTCGGCATCGAAGTTCCACGCGCCACCTTCGGGCTCGTCGCCGTTCATCAGCAGATCGAGACGTCTGCGCTGCCACCGATAGAAGTCCTCCATCTTGAACGACTTGCGAGACGATGCAAACGAAGCAAAATCATTCGGATGACAAAGGAACTGATTTGAGCGCACCGTGCGTACCTCGAGGCGCTCGAGCAATTTCCGCGCATTGACGCTGTTCGGCTCGGTGGCGACCACCTCGCTCGGGCGGTGCTCCGCCACATGGGCCCGAAAGCCGGTGCTCATGGTGGAGGCCTTGCGGTAATCGACGTGGAAACCGTCGGACTCGAGTTCACGAGCGAATCGGCGCATCGAGGCGAGATAGAAGTGCAAGCGCTGACGGTGCCACGCCTTAGAGGTGATCTTGTGATCCGATTCGACGAAGAGCACACGGTGAGATGCGGGAGTGGCATCTGCCAACGCACCGATTCGACGGTTGAGTTGGTCGCCGAACACCCACACGGTGATCATTGGTGCGACGCTATCCCATCGCCTCTTCGTACATCGTGGCTGATGCCTTCATCGTGAAGAGACGAACGCCGACGAACCACATCCGAATCTCATACGGGCTCGACAACGTGACAGTGACGAGTGGAGAGGCGCGATCGATTTCAACTTCGACTTTGCGCAGGTGAAGTTGGTCGTTCACCACGTCGTGGATGCCTACCTCGTCAGTGGGGTCGATGGAAGCGAGTCGAGCTGCGGTGCCCACCGCGCGCCACAACGCCAATTGATTGCGCACGATGACCGCGGATTGCACCACGAGCCAGACGGCGAGGAGAACGAGCGGAAAGACGAGTGCGAACTCGACGCTGGATTGGCCGGGCTCAGCCCTCTTGGACATCGGTGCGCGAGATGACGTTGTCGAGCACGAGATCGAATAGTTCGCCGATACGTCCGGCGCCACCGCCTTCAGTTGCCCAGGCGATGACGAGGAGTGCGATGACTCCCACTCCGAGCAAGACGAGTGCGTACTCCGTGGTGGCCTGACCGGACTCGTACCGCGAGGTGCGTTTCATCAGCCGACTGACCCGAGTGGAGTGATGATCGTGGCGACGATCGGTGTAAACGTGAGCAGGAGAAATGACGGCAGGATGCAGACGACGAGAGGAACGTTTGCCTTTACTGACATTCGGCGGATGTGTGCGCGAGATTCCTCGGTTCGGCGAGATCGAAATGTGGTGACGTACTCATTCAGCCGATCGGCAAGCGGGAGGCCGTGCTGGGTCGAACTGGCGAGAAGGTCAAACGCCGACTCGAGGTAGGGGAATTGTTGTCGAAGATGATTGAGCAGATCGACAGCGCTAGGTGCGTGTGTAGCTCGGTTGATCTGTTGCGTTACGAATGTGAGGGACTGATGAATGGTGAAGCCGGCCTCGAGTGAGGACGCGATGTCGACGATCACTTCACTGTCATGTTCATCGGATGCAGGAGCGAGTAGTCGGGCGACCCACATTCTGCCGACCACCTGCAATGCGACACCGGTCGCCAGGATCGTGAGTCCAAGGGGTGAACCAAGCATGAATGATCGTGCGGATGAACCGATGACGAGTACGAAACCTGACACGTAGATCGGAGCCCAGACGAGCATCGAAATCGAGGTGTGTAGCGCTGCGAATTGCGCGGCGATTTCCAGTCGCTCCGACTCGGCTCGTCTCAGGCGTTCGGCCTCACGCGCGAGCGGCGCGATGCGGTGCGTTCGTCCCACGAGATGCAAGAGTCGCCGCCAATGCGACGGCAGATATGAAGTGTCGATGTCGACAAGCGTGTTGCCGCGTCGAAGCCCGAGCGACACGTCGGCAAGAAGGACCTCGAGATCGGGAAAACCTTGAAGCGAATGAAGAAATCCTGAGTGCAGTGACGAGCCTGCGGTGCACGCTCGTGACCAGTGTTCGAGGAACTCGGCCCACCGAGTGTCGCCTGGTGCATGTTGGCTCTCGTCTGGCGTCGAACTACGCAGAGGGTGAAGTCGCCCGAGCGCTTTATGTGCAGCGAGTCGGGGGACGACTGCAATGACCAACAGCAGGAAGACCAATCCCGTCATCGCGACGAAACCGACGAGCAAGTTCACGAAGAATAGACGCGATGGATCTCGGCCACTCTGCGTTCACCGGATGGGGATCGCTCCAGATGAACGACCGCCCCGACTCCCGTGCTGACGAGGTGGCGTGCATCGTCGATCGACCACCCGTGATGATGACGAACCACGAGCGCGGCGAGTCGGTCGATGGCGTCACGGGCGGAGTTGGCGTGGCAGGTGGTGAGCGATCCGTCGTGACCGGTGGTCATTGCTTCCAACATGTCGAGTACTTCTGCACCACGAACTTCGCCAACGACGAGACGATCTGGACGCAACCGGAGTGCTGCACGAACGAGATGTTGGAGTGTCACTCCGCCACTTCCCTCGATTGAAGGTAGCTGCGACTCGAGTCTGACCACGTTGCATAGTCCCGTATCGAGCTCGAGCGTGTCCTCAACCGTGACCATTCGCTCGTGCGAGGGGATCAGCCGGCACATCGCGTTGACGAGTGTGGTCTTTCCCGCAGATGCCCGACCGGAGACCACCACGTTCACTCGTTGGTCGATCAGCCCGCGAAGTTGAGTGACCGTGGTGTCATCACCGAAGAGATTCGGCGACACGTCGTTCACCACGAAGCGGCGAATGGCGAGGCACGGACCAAGTGGAGACGCGGGAGGGACGATGACGCAGACGCGCGAGCCGTCGTCGAGACGAGCGTTGACGACGGGGTGGAGTCGATCGACCTGGCGCGAAAGGGGAAGGAGGATACGTTCGATGATGAGACGCGTCTCCTCGATTGGAAGCATGCCGACTTGGCGCATACCGGTGTCGTCCTCGATGAAGACCGAACCGTCGGCGTTTACCATCACTTCTTTTACCGAAGGGTCGGCGAGCCAATTCTCCAGCGCGCCTGCCCGGGTGACCTGCGAGATGGCGCGCCGCGCAAGCTCCTCGTGCTCGTCGTTGCGCAGGAAGGGGGCGACACGGCGAAGGTGAACCTTGGCCGAGGTGAGGAGGTCGCTGCGCTCGTCGCGAAGTTGGTGTGCGAGCGAACGGGTGAGAGCCTCGGGTGTCGACAACTCAGGCCGCTCGCTGAAGCGGATTCATCGACGAGGGGAGACGTGAGGTGAGGAGTCCTGCATCGATCACGCGCGCGAGTTTTGGATCGACTTCGACCTCGGCAACGATCGGGGCCGAGAGGACCGACGCAACATCGCGCTTCGAGAGTGCGCGACCGGGTTCATTGACGAGGATCACCCCATCCACCCGGAGTTTTGTGCTCACCGCACGGCGAAGCGCGAGATAGCAGGGCCGCAACACGAGCCATGAGGTGGTGGTGTGCGGTAGCAGTGTCTCCACGAAGGAGACGTTTGTTCCCGCGTCGACCACCACTTCTCGTGAGGAAGGAAACGCTGCGAACTGTTTCAATCGCGTCAGCGAATGTGCATCTGTCGAGATCGAACCCCGAGGCAGAAGATCGAGCTGGTCGTTGACGGGAATCGCGAGATGTTCGAGTGTCTCCTCAGCGGCATCATTCGCCAGCCACTCGCCAATTCCCTGATCGCTGGGCTCGGCAATGCCGAGCGTGGCCGGCAGATCTCCCATGAGATCGACGAGCCGGACGTGCCGGGTTGCCGAGCGCTGCAACGCGACGACGGCAGAGATAACGGTGGTGCCGACACCACCCTTGACCGACCAACACACCCGCATGCGCGGAGATGTGTGCGTTGCCCCGTCAGCGCAGTCGTGCCAGTTGCACGGCAAGTTCGGCTGCCACCCGTGCATTGTTTTCGGCGAGCGCCAAGTTGGCGCCGACACTGGCGAAACCCGTGGCTTCAGCAATTCGCGCAAGGACGAATGGTGTGACGGCAGGACCTTCGACCCCTGCGCTGGACGCGGCAAGTAGGGAATCGTCAATCACGCGATCAACGAGTGATTTGTCGAGCGAATCAGCGAGTGGAACCGGCACGCAGGTGAGGATTCCACCCAAACGCCCGAGTGCCCAATGGGCCTGTGCGAATCGAGCAAGTTCTGCAACGTCCTCGACACGCGCGGGAATGGGCAAACCGCTCGAGTGCACGGTGAAGGCAGGAAAATCGTTGCATGCCACGCCGATGACCGGAACGCCGATCGTCTCGAGGTGCTCGAGTGTGCGCGGTAGATCAAGAAAAGACTTTGCGCCGGCGCACACGGTGACGATGGGATGACTGGCAAGTGCACCGAGATCGGCGCTGATGTCACCGTGCTCCGAGACGCCTCGATGCACACCACCGATGCCGCCGGTGGCGAACACTTTGATGCCGGCGCGTGCAGCAAGCAACAGCGATGCCGAGACGGTGGTGGCGCCGAAATCCCAGCGCTGGGCAACGGCAAGAGCCACCTCGCGCTCACCGATTTTGCGTGCTGCGCCAAGGATGCGGGGATGCTCGTTTGCCTCCAAACCAACTCGAGCGACGCCGTCGAGAACCGCGGTGATCGCGGGAATGGCTCCGGCTGTGCGAATGGCGGCGAGGCAACGATCGAGCGCTTCGGCGTTCTTCGGCGAAGGAAGACCAAGGTTGGAAAAGATGGTGGTCTCGAGGGCAACTACCGCCTTTCCCTTTTGGAGAGCTTCGCTGACTTCGTCGCTCACCTGGAAGTTGTCGTTCATCGTCCCTCCAGCGTGGCACCCGGAGAAGCGAGTACGCGACTGGCTAGTGCGTTGCCGGCCGCTACTGCTGATTGAAGATCGGGACTCGTCAGAAGAGCACCGAGGAAACCTGCGGCGAAGGCATCGCCAGCGCCGGTGGTGTCGCGAATTTCGGCAACTTTTGGAACCGCAATCTCTACGCGGCTGTCCCTGGTGATCACGTTGACAGGTTCGGCGCCACGCTTGATCACGACGATCTCTGAACCCTGCACACCCTCGTCTGCTCGAAGCACTCGCGCCTCGTCGTCATTGCACAAGAGGTAGGCGGGTGTCATGTCGGCGATCGTCTTGCGAAAGCGGTCTGCCCCGAAATGCTCGAGCACGGCGGCCGATGACGCATCGATGGACAACGAAACACCCTGCTCGCGCGCAACACGAGCCAATGCGACCGCCGAACTGGCGATGGGCTCAACGACGAGCGAGTACGCGGGAATGTGCAGGATGCGAACGCCGTCGAGCACTGCTGTGTCGATGTCGCGCAACTCGACTGCTGCACCGCGATCGGTGAGCATGCTGCGCTCGCCGTCTTGATGAACGATGACGATGATGCTGCCGGTGCGGCCTCGTCGTTGTACCTGTACGTCGACTCCTGAGCGAGCGAGTTGACCAACCAGTGACTCTCCGAGGGGATCGTCGCCTACGCAACCAACGAAACGCGTGGCGGTTCCATTGCACGCCGCGAAGTGGGCAACGTTTGCGGCACTCCCGCCGCGCGTGCGCGTGACACGCGACGACGTGTCGGTTCCCTCACGGAACGGTTCATCCAGCCAGACGACCACATCTTCGATTAGGTCGCCAACCGTGCACAACACGGCGAGAAATCAGACCGAGAGGAGGTCGCGTGCGCCGGTATCGCTGGAGGGGTGACGCAACTTGCTCATTGCGCGCGCCTCGATTTGGCGAATGCGTTCGCGGGTGAGGTTGAAGGCCTCCCCCACTTCTTCCAGCGTGCGTGGTTCGCCGCGGTCGAGACCGAAACGCAACGCGAGAATTTCGCGTTCGCGCTGATCGAGTGGGGCGAGTAGGCGCGAGATCTCTTCAGGGAGCAACGCAGTGGCGGCAACCTCGAACGGCGACTCGGCCGCGCGATCTTCCACGACGTCGCCAAGTTCGGCATCGCCATCCTCACGAAGTGGTTCGGACAGAGACAATGGTTCTGCTGCGAAACGCAACGCTTCAGTGACCTTGTCCTCGGGCATCTCGACTTCGGCTGCCAACTCGGCGAGCGTGGCCGGACGACCGAACTTGAGCTCGAGGCGCGAGCGCGCTTTTTGCAGGCGGGCGAGTGTGTCGCCTGCGTGCACAGGGAGTCGAATGGTGCGACCGGTGTTGGCGATGCCGCGCGTGATCGCTTGGCGGATCCACCATGTGGCGTACGTAGAGAACTTGAAGCCCTTGCGCCAGTCGAACTTCTCGACGGCATGCATCAGGCCGAGGTTGCCTTCCTGAATCAGGTCGAGCAGCGGCAGACCGGAGGCTTGATACTTCTTCGCGATCGAGACCACGAGACGCAGGTTCGACTGCACGAATTGGCGCTCTGCACGAGTGCCGTCGCGCTGGATCTTCTTCAGTTCGCGGCGGCGATTGGGAGTGAGCTTCGCATCATTCTTCTCGAGCTCGGCAGTGGCTTCCTTGCCGCTTTCGATTGCCTTGGCCAGGCGGACTTCGTCGTCCTTGGTGAGCAGTGCGTACTGACCGATGTCGGTGAGGTAGAGCCGAACGAGATCTTCTTCGTCCCGATCAATCCGGTCTTTCGCCACTTCGTGTCCTCCTGCCTGTCCGAACGGGGTAACGATACCGACGGGGTCAAGTTCCACCACGTGGAAAGCCCTATTTTTCGGGCTCTTCGTGGCACAGGCACGATCAGACTTTTGGCTCGACCTGTCCTACGATTTTGGATATGTCAAACCCACTATTGAACGAACGAGCTTTCAGCCAGGCTGCCAACAAGACTGCCGATCAGGCGGGTTGGGCTGCGCCAACGACGGCGCCGCGCGAGTTCGCCGAACCGATCACCGACGGGCCGATCAGCCCCTGGGGCGGATCGGCGAGTGGTTCACCGAAGATGACCGCGAACGGTGCGATGAGCGCCACCTTGATGTTGTCGGTGTTGTTGATTGCCGCGGCAACCTTCGGCTGGTCACAAGTGGCCGAGGTGGGCGTAGGCGAACCGATTGCCTTCCCTGGCATCGCGATTGTCGGATTCATCGTCGGTCTCGTGGCTGCGCTTGCCGTGGTGTTCAAGCCGATGTGGGCCAAGTTCCTCGCCCCCGTCTACGCGATCGCCCAGGGCATCGCCGTCGGCGCAATCTCCAAGTTGTTCAACATGCAATACGAGGGGATTGTGTTGCAGGCAGTTGGTGCAACCATTGGCGTGTTCGTGGTGATGCTGTTGCTGTACCGCACGGGCGTGATTCGTGTCACCAACACGTTCCGCCGTGTGATCGTGGGTGCCACCGTCGGATTGATGGTGTTCTATCTCGCCTCGTTCGTGGTGAGCATTTTTGGACCGTCGCTGATCCCCACGGGTTCTGGCTCGTTCAGCATTCTGTTCAGCGTGTTCGTCGCGGGCTTGGCTGCTTTCAACTTGGCACTCGACTTCGACTTCATCGATCAGGCAGAGCGAGCTGGTGCGCCAAAGCAGATGGAGTGGTTTGCCGCATTCGGACTCCTCGTCACGATCGTCTGGCTGTACCTCGAGATCCTGCGCCTGCTCGCCAAGTTGCGCGAGCGTTAGAAAACGCCGCGCTCAGGCGTGGCGGCTGGTGGGGTTTGCTGCCAATACCGAATCGGGAATGGCAGCGCCTGACACTTCGTCCGTGAAGTAGGTGCCGGCATCGAGACGTTCGAGTGAGTTCTCGACGTCGTTGAGATCACGCTCGATGGCGTCGAGATCCGGTTGCGACATGCGGACGATCATAAGCGAGTGGGTAGCGTGACCGCATGACTTCATTCCCTCCTCTCGACGGTTCGGCCCCCAAGAAGCAAAAGTTCGACGCCCCACCGGAGATGGGCATCGACCCGTCGAAGCGGTACTCGGCAACCATGGAGACCTCGATGGGAACGCTGGTGATTGCACTGGATGCGATCTCTGCACCGAAGACGGTGAACAACTTCGTCTTTCTTGCGCTGAACCACTACTACGACGGAGTCATCTTCCACCGCATCATCAACGGTTTCGTTTGTCAAGGTGGCGACCCTGAAGGAACCGGACGCGGCGGCCCGGGATACCGATTCGCTGACGAACTCCCGAAGCCTGGGCAGTACCAGATCGGCAGCTTGGCGATGGCGAACGCTGGTCCGAATACGAACGGCTCGCAGTTCTTCATCATCAGTGGTTCGAGTGGTGTGCAGTTGCCACCTGCTTATTCATTGTTCGGTCAGGTCGTGAAAGGTTTGGACATCGTTGATCAGATGCAGCGCGTGCCGACGGCGCCGGGTGATCGTCCGAAGGACGACGTGGTGATTCGGTCGGTGACCATCAGCGTCGCTGACTAAATGCCGCTCATAGCCATCGCCGGTCGCCAGGGTGCACCGAGCCGGGTTTCTCGCGACTCGGTGTGCTTCGCTGGCCGTCGGTATTTGGACTCGGTGCTGCGCGCGGGAGGAGAACCCGTGGTGATCTCGCCGCAGGCGATCGATGATCCGGAGTCAGACGATCTGATCTCGCGATTCGACGGACTGATCCTGATGGGCGGCGGCGACGTGAACCCCGCGTTGTACGGCCAAGCAGCGGGACCCCACATATATGGAGTCCTCGAGAGTCAAGATCATTTCGAGGCGAGTTTGCTGCAGGCCGCGTTGCGCCAGGCAAAGCCAGTGCTTGCGATATGTCGTGGCATGCAGTTGGCCAACGTGGTACTCGGCGGAACCCTCGTGCAGGATTTGAGCGAGTTGCCGAATGCGAGCGAGTTGATTGATCACAAGCCGTCGGGTTTCCCCGTTGGCGCGGAGTACACCTTGCACGATGTGCGACTGGATGCCGACTCGATCCTGTCTACTGCGGTGGGAAGCACGACGATTCAGGGTGCATCCTTCCATCACCAAGGAATCGGTACTCTGGCGCCCGGGTTCAAGGCGACGGGTTGGGCGCCAGACGGTCTACTCGAGGCAATCGAGCACGAGAGTCACTGGTTGGTGGGAGTGCAGTGGCACCCCGAAGACACCTCAGCTGACGATCCCCAGCAACAGCGGATCTACGAAGCGTTCGTAGAACGAGCGCGCTCTTCTTCGCGACGCTGAAATGGCGAGTTGGGTGTCGTTACCCAACGAAACGCTCGGGTCACTCCTTCGCCGAGTGGTGTCAACGCGAGACGCTCGGTGAGTGGGAGATGTGGAAGGCGCAGCAGCGGTCGCGACCAACGCGGCAAGGTGGCCACGGTTGCTGCCACGAGTGCGAAGTAGGCGGAGTTTGCCGGAAACTCGAGCGGTGGAGTGAGTGTGAGGTACTTCACTGCATCACGCGACTCGGGAGTACTGCGCAATTCTGGTCGAAACGCTCGTAACTGATCCTGTAATGCGCGATAGGTGGTGGGGGGCGCAGGCACACCAAGCTTGCGTGCGATGACTGCCATGTCCTCCACGTAGCCATCGCGTTCGATGGCGTCCAACTTGCGCGTGCCAAAACGCTGATAGGCGGCGAGGAAGCTGTCAACTTCGGCAACATGAACCCAACGCAACAGATGCGGATCGTTCGCCGAGTAGTGCCTGCCGTCGCTCGCCTGACCCTTGACGAAGGAATGCACATGGCGGATGCGCTCGATGACTCGATCGGCCTCGACCGCTGGGCCAAACGTGGTCACGGCAAGAAAGTCCGCAGTGCGCTGCAGTCGACCCCACGGGTCGTTGCGATAGTCGGAGTGCTGGGCCACGCCAGCCATCGCGAGTGGATGCAAAGTTTGCAGCAGCAGTGCTCGCAACCCACCGATGAACATGCTCGAGTCGGCATGGACGAGTCGCACGGGGCGATCCTCGGCGAACCATCTCGCTCCCTCGGCGTCCAAGAGATGGGCCACGCGCTCGCGCGCATTCGGCCCGGCAACGCGATCGCGGAGCGCGTCGGCCAGTCGCTCGCGAACCATCTCGATGTCGGGGAATGCCATGGGTTAATCGTGCCAGCGAAATTGGCCATTTGTCGTACCGAACCGATGAGTAGCGTTCATTGAGTGAGTAACGAGGGCTCGTTGATGCCGAGGTGGGTGCCACGGGCGATCGTCATTTTCTGGGTGGCATTCCTCGGCGCGTTGGCTGTCCGCGAGTTGTTCCACATGGTGTCGGGCTTCCTGCTCTTGTTGATCGTCTCGCTTTTCCTGGCGCTTGCCATCGAGCCGGGGGTGAATCGCCTGCATGCACGTGGCTGGCGTCGGGGCGCAGGTACATCGTTCATTTTGTTCAGCGTGTTGATTGCGGGACTCGTGTTCGTCGGGCTGATCGGTTCGCTCGTGTTGAACCAGGCGGCCGACGTGTTGTCCGACAGCGAGACGTACGTCAACGAGACGGTCGATTTCATCAACGACACCTTCGGGGCGAACATCGATCCAGCCGAGGTGAACACGGCGATCAACGACCCGCAAGGACCGGTGCAAGAGTTCATCGACCGTCAGCAGTCGCGCGTGTTCAGCCTGTCGCTGAACGTATTGAACGGACTCCTGCAAGTCCTTTCGATCCTGTTGTTCACCTTCTACTTGGTGGCAGACGGACCACGTCTGCGTCGGGTGATCTGCAGCCGTTTGGAACCCGATCGTCAGCGCACGGTGCTCGACACGTGGAACCTCGCCATCGACAAGACGGGTGGTTATCTGTATTCGCGGGCGCTTCTCGCGGTGATTTCCTCGTTCATTCACTGGATCGCTTTTCAAGCCATCGGCATTCCCGCGCCGATCGCAATGGCGGTGTGGGTGGGCATCGTGTCGCAGTTCATCCCGGTGCTCGGTACGTATCTCGCAGGTGTATTACCGATCCTGCTCACGTTCCTCGAATCCCCGCTAAAGGCTCTGCTCGTCGTGGCGTTCATCGTGATCTATCAGCAGATCGAGAACTACCTGGTTGCACCGAGGGTGACCTCGCGCACGTTGAACGTGCATCCAGCGATCGCGTTCGGATCGGCAATTCTCGGTGCTGCGGTGCTCGGACCGGTGGGCGCGATTCTCGGGCTGCCCGCTTCGGCGATGATTCAATCGATCGTCGGCAGTTGGGGCACGCGACACGAGGTGATCGAGGACGACCTGGTTCGCGATTCGGAACGCAAAAAGCGCAACCGCTGAGTTGCAATGGTCGGGGATGGGAGATTTGAACTCCCGGCCTCCACGTCCCGAACGTGGCGCGCTACCAAGCTGCGCTAATCCCCGGTATTTGCGGAGACGAGCCTAACGGGCAAGAGACGCGGACGAACCGAGCTCGTCGTGCCACGTTTCGCCGGCGAGCAATGCTTTCGCCGCTTGTTGCAAACGCAGAGCATCGAGCGGTTTGACGACCCAGCCCTCCGCGCCGCTGCGGCGCGCGAGATGCACGTCTGCATGACGATCGAGGAGCATCAACACGGGGATGTGCGGGATGCGCTTGTCGCTGTGATCGAGGCGCAAGTCCATCGTCACCGCCATCGCACCCATCGTTCCGAACTGCAGATCGAGCACCGCGAGATCGGGCACTCGACGCTCGATGGCTTCGGGAACATCCCGACCGTTCGAGCAGACCACGAATGAGTTCTCCGGGGAGCCGAGGGCGGCGACGACTTCGTCCAATACCCATTGCGCGTCGGTTCCCACGAGAATGTGCACGTGTGCAGGTTACTCCAACGTCGTCATTGACGAGTCGCCGACGGTACGGTTGCTAGTCGTTGTGAGAAGCGTGAACGAGTTGCGAAGTGCGTGGCGGTGGGTCCTCAGTCTCACCCTCTTCGGCACGCTCTTTGGTGTTGTCCTTTCGGGAACGGCGCGTGCTGCCGAGTCGGCTGCCGACTTGGCGCCGGTGGACGTGGTGGCGGTGAGTGGGTTGCTCGATCACGTTCTCGTGAATGCCATCCATGACTCGCTCGAGCGGGCAACTGAAAACGGCGCACAGGCGGTCGTGTTGCAGGTGAACTCGCACGGTGCGGTGGTGGCAGAGAGCGAGATGCGCGAGTTGTTGACTGAGATTCGCGATGCCGAGGTACCCGTTGCAGTGTGGGTGGGGCCATCGAATGCGCGGGCATATGGATGGTCTGCGCAAATGCTGGCGGTTGCCGACGTGTCCGCAATGGCACCAGGTGCACGCATCGGACTTACTGGAAAGCCCTTGGTCCTCGATGGTGAAGAGCTGTCGTTCGGTTCTGCGGGAATGAAGTTGCGGAGCACGACGATCGGCTTCGACGAAGCTCGTGAAGCAGGAGTCTTGAACTACGGCGGATCTGATGAGGGTGTTCCCGTGGTGCGCAACATGCTGTTGGCACTGGACGGATTGACCTTTGGTGATCGTCAACTCGACACCGTGGTGGAGTCAACCGATGCGAACGGTCAGGTGGTGCGAGATGCCACTACTGCCCGGTTCTTCAAACTCGACGTGCTCGGCCAGTTGATGCACACCGCGGCGAGCCCACCCGTTGCCTACCTGCTCTTCGCCTTCGGACTCGCGCTGTTGTTGTTCGAAATGTTCACGGCCGGCGTCGGAATCGCTGGAGTAGTCGGCGCGGTGTTTACTGTTCTCGGCTCGTACGGATTGGCGGAGTTACCGACGCGTCCGATCGCCGTCGCGTTGATCCTCCTCGCCATGCTCGCGTTCGCCGTCGATGTGCAAGTGGGAGTGCCTCGTCTGTGGACGGGAGTAGGTCTCGTGATGTTCGTCGCCGCCTCGTTTGCGATGTATAGACCGATCGACGGCAGCAACTTGCGGCTGTCGTGGATCACCTTGATTTCTGGTGTGGCTTCGATTGCCCTGGCATTCATCGTCGGTATGCCGAGCATGGTGCGCACGCGCTTCGCCACTCCGACGATCGGCCGCGAGTGGATGGTTGGCCTCGAAGGTCAAGCCGTTGGCGCAGTCGACCCGGAGGGCACGGTGTCGGTGAAAGGCGCAAAGTGGCGAGCGCGAACCAATCGCGCAACGCCGTTGAACGCGGGAGAGTCGTGCAGGGTGGTCGGCATCGACGGTGTGACACTCGAAGTGGAACCTCTCGAGGGTGGCGCGCGCGACTATCGCGAGATGCGCAAAGGAAAGGATCATTAACTCCTCGATCGAACGGCGCTTGGCGGCCGATGCGGCGACGATGCAGCCAATCGATTGGGTGTTGCTGTTCGTACCCGGTGTCATCTGGGGCTCGTCGTTCTTTTTGATCGCGGAAGCAATGGAGTCGTTTTCGCCCGGCCTCGTCACACCGATGCGGGTTCTCTTTGGCTGCATCACGCTCACCCTCATTCCCGGCTCGCGGAAACCCGTCGATCGGACTGCGTGGAAACCCATCGCGCTGCTCGGGGTGGTGTGGCTTGCCGCGCCTCTCACCACCTTCCCGTTTGCCGAGCAACATGTGTCGTCCAGCGTGACGGGAATGTTGAACGGTGGCACTCCACTGTTTGCAGCGACCGTTGCCGCGATCATCACTCGCAAGCTTCCGCATCGCGGCCAGGTGATCGGGATCCTGATCGGGATGTCGGGAATCGTGTTGATTGCGCTGCCCACTTTGAGCGAAGGCTCATCGAGTGCCTTCGGTGTGATGCTGATCGTGTCTGCGTTGATGATGTACGGAGTGGCGATCAACGTGGCTGGGCCATTGCAGCAGCGATTCGGCACTCTGCCCATTTTGTGGCGGGCGGAATTGGTCGCGATCGTCTTGCTCGCCCCGATGGGAATTGCTGCGATTCAAAACAGCGATTTCGAGTGGGTGCCGTTTCTCGCGCTCGTGGTGCTGGGAGTATTCGGAACTGCGGTTGCGCACATGATGGCGGCAACCATGGCCGGCAGAGTGGGGCCGACTCGTGCATCGGCAAGTACTTATGTGATGCCGGCAGTGTCGTTGCTGCTCGGCGTGGTGGTGCGCGGTGAAAGTGTTCATCCCCTCGCGTTGGTGGGCAGTGTTATCGCCGTGCTTGGCGCTTGGGTGTTGGGCCGAGCCAAGCGGGGCTGAGATGAATACGGATGCGCATCTAGTTCCATTGCGTCCGGCAGCGACGGTGATGTTGATTCGCGATCATCCCATCGACGGACTCGAAGTGTTCATGCTGCAGCGAACGCTGAAAGCTGCGTTTGCGAGTGGGATGTACGTGTTTCCGGGTGGGCGAGTAGACGAAGTCGATGACGAACGGATGCTCGAGGAGATTTGCGATGGTCGCACCGACGAGGAAGCGAGCGCGCTACTCGGGTTGGAGCGAGGTGGACTTGCCTATTGGGTAGCGGCCATCCGCGAGAGTTTCGAGGAGGCGGGTGTACTGCTTGCCCGGAAATCTGAAGACAAGGATCCGCTGCGCTTCGACGACGAGCAATCACACGCTCGTTTCGGTGAAGCCCGATTGGGCGTCAACGATGGTTCGCTCCGATTCATCGACCTGTGCATCAACGAAGGTTTGCGACTGACGACCGACTCGATTCATTACGTCAGTCACTGGATCACACCCGTCGGTGAGGCACGCCGATTCGACACGAGATTCTTCGTTGCCCCGGCACCGGCTTTCCAGGAGCCGTTGCATGACGATGGGGAGACGATCGACAGTTTGTGGGTGACGCCAAGTGAGGCTCTTGCGCGGCACCGAGAAGGGAAGTTGGCAATGATCCCACCAACTATCAGCAACCTCGAGTTCTTGTTGAAACACGATTCGGTGCATTCTGCACTCGAAGCCGCGAAGAGAGTGGGGGTTCCGCCGAGCATCACCCCACGTTTGCGAACGGACAAAGACGGTCGGGTGATCGGCGTGATCCTGCCGGGAGACCCCGACTTCTAGACGCGAGTCTTCACCTGCACCGCAACGGCTTCGGGAGTTCGTGCAGAGCAGCCGGCGAGCGATTCGTTGGACACGGTGCTCTCGATGATTGAGTTGGCGATCTTGGCGAATTCACGCGCGGCTTCACCCGTGCCATCGATAGCGACAGGGTTGCCGCTGTCGCTGCCGGCAGCAACGGCGTTTTCGATGGGGATGCAACCGAGTAATTCGGCTCCGATCTCGTTCGCCAACGCTTCGCCGCCGCCACTTCCGAAGAGCGGATATTCCGTGCCGTGCTCACACGTGAATGAGCTCATGTTCTCGATCACTCCGGCCACCCGAAGGAAACTGCGGCGTGCCATGTCGGCTGCACGGATGGCAACTTTTTGTGCAGAGGTTGCGGGAGTGGTGACGATGATCAGGTCGGTGCGCGGCAACATGCGCGCGAGCCCCATTTGCACGTCGCCGGTACCGGGAGGCATGTCGATCAGCAAGTAGTCAAGTTGACCCCAGTGCACGTCGTTGAGGAATTGTTCGACGGCTTTGGTCAACATCAGGCCTCGCCACATCAACGCGGTGCCTTCGTCCTCCACCAACATTCCCGTCGACACCACCTTGAGCAAGCCGGATCCCACCTTGCGCTCGTTCGGGATGATCTTGGGTTTGTCGGTTCCCTCGACTCGTTGAGCCTCGAGACGATCGCTGATGCCGAGCATGCGTGGAATAGAAAATCCCCAGATGTCGGCATCGAGCACACCAACGACGAATCCCTTTGCAGCAATTGCCGCTGCCAGATTCACCGTGACCGAACTCTTGCCCACGCCACCTTTTCCGCTGGCAATTGCGAGCACGCGTGCCGAATTGGGCACAGCGGTGTCGCCGGCTTGTTCGCGTGCGTTCCACCGTGCACGGGTCATCACCGCCGTGCGCTCGTCGGCGGTCATCTCGCCCCACTCGATCTTCACCTTCGTGACGCCGGGGTGCGTCTCCACCCGCGACTCAATGTCCTTCTTGATTTGGGCGCGCAGCGGACAGCCCTTGATCGTCAACTTAATGGGGATCGTGACGAGGCCGTTCGGATCGACAATCGGCTCGCCGGCCATGCCGAGATCCACGATGTTGTCGCCCAACTCCGGGTCGATCACGGCGCGCAACATGTCGGCTACTTGGGCGCTCGTGGGTGGCGCTGTGCGGCGCTCGGACATGCGATTCAACCTACTGGGGGGTCTCGATTTTGGGGAAGCAGTGCTTGCCATTGGTTGGGCACCCAGCGATAGTCTGAGCCCATGATCACGCTTACGGACTCCGCAGCAAAGAAAGTCAAGCAATTGCTCGCCGACGAGGGCGCCGATGACTTGGCGCTTCGAGTGGCTGTTCGTCCCGGTGGTTGCTCGGGATTTTCGTACGAGATGTTCTTCGATGGTGACATCGCCACCGACGACCAGACGGCGACGTTCGGCGAAGTGAGGGTCGTCGTCGATCCCGCCTCGTCGCAGTTGTTGGTTGGTGCGAGCCTCGACTATCAGGACGGTTTGCAGGAAGCCGGGTTCAAGATCAACAACCCGAACGCCACGCGCACATGCGGCTGTGGCAACAGCTTCAGCTGATTCCTCTCAGCAAGACTTTCTCAAACCAGAAGCGAGTTCGCCTCTAGCGATCCGCGAACTTCAACTTCGTCGAATACCGCATCGAGACGGTCGACGAGTATTCCCTTCGCGTCGATCACGAACAACGCAGGCTCGTACGTCAATTTGAGTGAGGTCACTGCAGGCGCAACCGTGCTGAGCGTGTCATCGGTGTAGATCTCGGAATGCACGAAGGCGGCAGCGTCGCCCACTTCCTCACGAACCTTGAGCACGCCGTCGAGCGCTGGTGAACATGTACTGGTAGAGCAGTAAGCGGGAGTACCCACGAGATAGAGAACTGGTTTGCCAAGCGCGAGCGCTTCAGTGAGTGTGATGTCGTGGAGTGGACATGGATCGGGTTTGCGCGTGCAGATTGGATCGACGCCGCGTGCGTCGGCAACGGTGGGTGTGTCGAACGGTGGAAAGGCGTCGCCGACGAGTGGAACGAGAATTTGTTCGCGCTCTGACACCTGAACTGCTGCGCCTGTTGGTGAAACACCGTCGATGACCAATGTGTAAATCCCAGGTTTTTCAACCGTGAAGCGGAACGGCCAATAGGGAGCAGCGAGACCTGCGTCGTGTCGTGTGGCCGATATGCCGGAGGCGATCTCCGCTCCACTTTCGACGTCAACAAGTACGGCAGTGAGAATGTCGGGGACATCCTTGGCGTCTTCGACGGTAAGGACACCATCTTGATTGGCCAGCGAAATTGGTGCACGTACGAGTCCGGGAACGAGCACCTGCGGAAACCGTTGGACGACGGTGAGCGAGCTGGTGTCGAGTGACTCATTCGATGAACACGAATTGAGCAGACCAGCTGCACCAGCAGAGCCAAGTGTCGTGAGCGCGATGAATCGACGGCGGGAGAGCACGTTCCGAGTGTACGACTCGAGATTTGGAGACGACCCGGCGGGATGGCCGTCGAGAGATTCGAAGCGTCTAGATTGTCGTCATGGCAACGAAGAAGCGCTCGCCCAAAACAACAACGAAAACGTCGGCCAAGAAGAAGACGACGAGTAAGAAGTCTGTCGCGAAAGCTGCCGCCAAGAAGCAGGCAAAGACCGCTGCGCCAAAGAAGGCGGGTGCGGCCCTTGGTCCGTACACCCCCGTTGTACGTGCGGGCGATTGGGTAATCGTGTCCGGACAGCTCGGTGTCCTGGACGGCAAGCTGGTGTCAGGTGGCGTTGCCGCTCAAACCGCTCAGGCCGTGGTCAACCTGAAGAATCAGCTCGCGACAGTCGGTCTCACGTTGCATGACGTGAAGAAGACGTTGTGCTTCCTCACCGACATGGACACCTTCACCACGTTCAATGACGCCTACGTGAAGGGGTTCGGTGGAAGTCGTCCTGCACGCAGCACCATCGGAGTGGCCGCACTGCCGTTCCGCGGCGCCGTGGAGATCGAAGCGTGGGCGTTCAAGCCAGTACGGTAGAGCCATGGCTGGCGCAGTAATTCTCGTACTCGTGTTGCTCGGGTTTCCGATCGTGGTCGGTCTCGGAACTGCAGTGATCGCCGCGATTCTCGGTTTCTTCTTGAATAAGGATGCCGAAGAACGTCACGCGGGTAGCGAGCTCGTGCAACTCAACGACTGAGCGCCTTGGTCGACCTCCTCATCCGCGACGCCGTCGTCGTCGCCACGATGGACAACGAACGCCGCGAGATCGCTGGCGGATGGGTGGCCATCACCGGATCCAAGATCAGTGCGGTCGGTGCGAGTGGCAGTGAACCTGCGGCTCGCGAAGTGATCGATGCTCGCGGGTGTTTGGTGACGCCTGGGTTAATCAACACTCACCATCATCTGTATCAAAACCTCACTCGCGCATATCCGCCAATGACGACCGCACCATTGTTCGGTTGGTTGCAGTCGCTGTATCCACTGTGGAGCACGCTCGACGAAGAGTCTGCGCACGTATCTGCTTGGGTCGGATTGGCTGAACTCGCATTGTCGGGTTGCACCACATCCACCGATCACCTGTACGTCCACCCAGCTGGAGCGGGCGACCTCCTCACTGCAGAAATCGAGGCAGCTCAGGACCTCGGGATTCGGTTCCATCCGACTCGAGGCTCGATGTCGCTTTCGGTGAAAGACGGTGGCCTGCCACCCGACAACGTGGTGCAGGATCACGACGTCATCCTCGCTGAGTCCGAGGCAGCCGTGAAGCGTCATCACGATCGCGAACACGGAGCGATGGTGCGCATTGCGCTGGCGCCGTGCTCACCCTTCAGTGTTACGAAGAAGTTGATGATCGAATCGGCAGAGCTCGCCGAAAAGTTGGACGTTCGACTACACACGCACTTCGCCGAGAACAGCGAAGACGACGACTATTCAGTGGCTACGTTCGGATGCCGACCAACTGAGTACCTCGAAGAGGTGGGTTGGTGCACCGATCGAACGTGGGTGGCGCACTGTGTGATGCCGAACGATGACGAAGTTGCACGACTTGGCAAGGCAGGCATCGGCGCTGCCCATTGTCCGAGCAGCAACCTGATCCTCGCTTCGGGAATCTCGCCAGTCGTGGCGTTGCGTCGAGCAGGAGTGCACGTTGGTTTGGGTGTCGATGGTTCTTCGTCGGCCGACTCGGCGTCGCTGTGGCTCGAGGCACGCCAGGCGATGTTGTTGGCCAAGTTGCGCGATGGAGCGAGTGCAGGAAGCGCTCGGATGGCTCTCGAAATCGCCACTCGCGGTGGCGCGGGATGTCTCGGTCGACTTG
>Ga0129336_10000562_pt1 | contig 21819 bp, 32 predicted proteins | sample CPB6_02_DNA_FD_96878 | JGI IMG/M metagenome (GOLD analysis project Ga0129336, IMG submission 96878) | Freshwater to marine salinity gradient microbial communities from Chesapeake Bay, USA - CPBay_Sum_0.6_0.2_DNA | ecosystem: Environmental > Aquatic > Marine > Coastal | place: USA: Chesapeake... | reverse complement strand
GCAAAAAATAAAAAAGGTTTAGAAAATATAAATACCTTGCAAGAGATTGCATGGAACGAAGGCTTTTATCATAAGCCACGTATTGATAGAGAGGTATTAAAAGAATATGCGGAAGGTATTATTGTTCTTAGCGGATGCCTTAATGGCCTTATTAGTAAAGCTATTGAACGTCAGGAGTTCTCAGAAGCCAAACTTATACTCAAAGATTTTAAACAAACTTTTGGTGAAGACTTTTATATTGAGGTTCAGTCCCATAACCCGAAAGAAGTAAATGATAATCTTTTAGAATTAGCAGATGAATTAAAAATTAAAGCGGTAGCAACAGGAGATGCTCATTTTGCTAAAGGTGAAGATAAAGTTCTAGAAGAAGCAATGCTTATTTTATCTACAAATCCTAAAATGGATAAAGAGGCAGACTTTGATGAGTCACGTAAAATGAAGGATATGCTAGATAGGTTTAATTATCTATATCCAGACAGAAGAATATCGTTTCAAGACTACAATTTATTTATACAAACTCGTGAAGAGATTGAATCAGATTTCAAAAAGGCTGGAATAAATAGAGTAGATGTATTTGAAAATACATTAGAGATAGCAGATAAAGTAGGTCAATATGATTTTTATCAAAATTTAGATCTGCTTCCAATTCCTAAAACTAATGCTGATAATAAATTATCAGACCTGTCATTTTCTGGATTAAAAAAATTAGGGCTAGATAATAATCAGATATATATAGATAGACTAAATGAAGAATTAGATATAATTAAACAAAAGAAATTTGCCTCATACTTTTTAGTTGTTGCTGACATGATTAATTGGGCAAAGTCTCAGGACATGCTTGTTGGACCTGGACGTGGTTCTGCTGCTGGGTCTCTTGTTTGTTATACAATTGGAATTACAGATGTTGATCCAATTAAATATGATCTTCTATTTTTCCGTTTTATTAATCCAGAACGCAATGATTTTCCTGATATTGATACTGACTTTGAGGACCGACGTAGAAAAGAAGTAAAAGAATATCTTAAAAAGAAGTTTAAGCACGTAGCATCAATATCAACATATACTTATTTTAAAGATAAGGGTGTTATTAGAGATGCTGCTCGTGTATTTATGGTTCCACTAGGTGATGTCAATAAGGCGTTGAAGTCAGTTGATACATTTGAAGATTATTTAGATTCTCCAAATACAAAAGAATTTAGGACAAAGTACCCAGAAGTTACTTGGCTTGCAGAAAGACTGCGTGGAAAAATTAGAAGCGTAGGAGTCCATGCTGCTGGTGTTGTAGTAGCAAAAGATGATATTAGAAAGTACGCTCCAGTAGAATCTCGTGAAGATGCACAGGATAAAGTATCTGGAAGAATCCCAGTAGTTGCATATGATATGGATACCGTTGCTGACATAGGTCTTATTAAATTAGATGCTCTTGGACTAAAAACATTATCAGTAATATCTGATACATTAAAGTCAATAAAGCAGAGATATAATAAAGATATAGACCTTTCGTCGTTAGATTTAAATGATGAAAATGTTTATAAAATATTAAGCGAAGGTTATACAAAAGGCGTTTTTCAGGCTGAGGCAACTCCATATACAAACCTATTAATGAAAATGGGAGTAAGCACATTTGAAGATTTAGCTGCATCTAATGCTCTTGTTAGACCAGGCGCAATGGATACTGTAGGTCCATCTTATATTAAAAGAAAGCACGGAGAAGAGGCCGTAAGATTTGTACATCCGATCATGAAGCCTTTTACAGAAAATACATTTGGAGTTATTATTTATCAAGAACAAGTTATGCAGGCTTGCGTACACTTGGGAGGCATGACCTGGTCAGAAGCTGATAAGGTAAGAAAGATTATTGGAAAGAAGAAAGATGCAAAAGAATTCGATCAATTCCAAGATAAGTTTATTCAAGGGGCTTCGCTACATATTAGCAAGCAAGAAGCAGAGCAGCTCTGGAAAACATTTGAGGCTCACGCTGGATACTCGTTCAATCGTAGTCACGCTGTCGCTTATTCTATGCTTTCTTATTATACCGCTTGGCTTAAGCTTCATTATCCTTTGGAATTTTTATTCTCGCTCCTTAAAAACGAAGGAGACAAAGATACAAGAACAGAATATTTAATTGAGGCAAAAAGATTAGGTCTTAAAATTAAATTACCTCACATTAATGAATCAGGCATCAATTTCTCGTTACAGGGAGATTCAATCAGATTTGGTCTTGCTGAAGTTAAATTTATTTCAGACAGTATAGCAAATAAAATTATAGATAATAGGCCATATTCTAATTATGAAGATTTTAAATCAAAGGCAGGAAAAAAGGGAAGCGGAATAAATTCAAGAGCAATTTCTTCTTTAAATGCTATAGGCGCTGCAGCATTCGATGACAATCCACGTACAGGTAAGGAATCTGAATCTTATTATGAATTTTTAGGAATACCTACCTTTAATATTGATTTGCCTCCAAGAATAAAAGCACAGGCAAGACCTATAGAAGATTTTGATTCACTTGGTTCTTTTGTTATATTTGGAATGGTAAAGAATATAAAAAGAGGAGACGGATGGGCAAGGGTAGAAATAGTAGATGAGACTGGTTCAATAGGTTTATTCCATAATGAACAGACACAAATAGAAACAAATCAAATGTACTTCATATTAGTAGGAGACAATCGCATTGTTAGATATATTAATGTAAAAGATATTGATCCAAAAAATAATGATTTGTTTATTGATTATTTGTATAGAAGAGAATATGACCTTGCGGAGGACGAGCAGATTGTGGTAAACTTTACTCCGTATAAAACGAAAAAAGGACAGACTATGGCTCACATAGTAATGTCTGATAAATATAAAAATCTAAAAAGAGCCATCGTGTTTGCAAGCATGTACCCAATAGCACTAGCTAAAATGAGGGATGGAATGATATGCAAGCCAATTACTAAAGAATTAGATGATGGTACTTTAATGATTAAGGAGATAAAATGACACAAACACCAGAAGAAATTTTTCAGGCAATGAATGCCTCTAGGATTTTAGTGGCTATATTAACTAAATTAGGAACAATAGAAATTCCTACAGAAGTATTTATGGCTTCAAATAATGAAGATAAACAATTATCAGTAACTTACAATGATGAAACATTATCGTTTGAATTTAAGTTACGTGAACAAAGTAGTCAGGAAGAAAATGAACTCCCTGCCAACTGATTATGGTTTAGACGCCTTATCTGCCTTGTTGCATGAGACAGCAAGAGATAAAGGATTTTGGGATGGTGAATATTCATATGACAAAATTGGTAATAAACTAGCTCTTGTACATTCAGAAGTTACTGAGGTTTTGGAAGCTATTCGTAAAGATCAAGGATCTGAAAAAGTTGTAGAAGAAATAGCAGATACAATTATTAGATTATTAGATTTATATGCTGCAATGCGTAATGAAGAATTTGTTATACATAGTTTGGATGAAGTTTTACAAAATAAAATGTATAAAAATAAAGATAGGCCAACACTTCACGGAAACCGTTTTTAATGATATACTTGTATAAAGAAAGAGAATAATGACAATACAAATAGATGATATATTAGCAAGGCTTGACCCAAAAACTAGAAATAGAGTTCAGTCTGCAGTAGATGTTACTGTAGAAAAGCAGCCTACCCCAAGCATAGGATTAAATCTAGCTTTGCGAGGTGGTCTAGGATTTGGCAGACAAGTTTTAGTTTGGGGAAATAAGTCCGCTGGTAAATCATCTTTTTGCCTACAAATGATTGCAGAGGCACAAAAATCTGGTAAGACTTGTGCATGGATAGATGCAGAGCATTCATATGATAAGTCATGGGCAGAAAAGCTTGGTGTCAATTCTGAGGAATTAATATATTCGTCTGCTAAAACAGTAAACGATATGGTTGATGTAGCAACTCAGCTAATGGAGGCCGAAGTAGATATAATTATAGTTGACTCTATATCTGCACTTCTTCCTGCAATATATTTTGAAAAAGACTCAGACGAACTCAAAAAGCTTGAGGATACAAAGCAAATAGGAGCAGAAGCAAAGGATATGACCCATGCGGTCAAAATGTTAAATTATGCAAACAAAAATACGTTACTTGTTCTTATCTCACAGCAAAGAAATCAATTTGGGTCTATGCATGCCAGCCACATTCCAACAGGAGGGATGGCAGTTAAATTCTTCTCGTCAACAGTTATCAAGCTATGGTCTTCAGAGGCTGAGGCTAATGCTATTAAATCTGGCGTTAAGGTTGGCGACAAAATTATTGAGCAGAGGGTCGGAAGGCCAGTCAATTGGATTATTGATTACAACAAACTTGGCCCCCCAAATTTATCAGGGCAATACGATTTCTACTTCCAAGGAGAAACATTAGGGGTAGACAGCGTTGGTGAAACTTTGGATGTTGCAGAAATGTGTGGCATTGTAGAAAAGGGCGGGGCTTGGTATACTGTAAATGGAGAAAGATTTCAGGGAAGAGCAAAAGCAATTCAATACTTAAAAGATAATCCAGATATAGTTAATAAGTTAAAAGAGGAAATTAATGCCAAGTATTAATGAATTCATAGGTCCAAAGCCAGATAAAAAAGATATAAATAATTTAGAAAAAATAATTGGCGTAAAGCCGTGCTTTAAATGCGATTTAAACGTAGATGAATATTTTTGGGACCCCATACAATATGTTGTGAGTTGGACATGTAGCAACGGTCATAGCAATACTGTTTCGGTAAATAATTAATGAATAGCAATCATAGTAAAATTATAGTTGCACCTCAAATATCAATATATAAAAATATTTTTGGGCAGAATAAAGAAATCATTGATTTATTAAATTCAAATTCAAATAAATATTTTTTTAAAGATTGGTCTGAATGGTATGATCAAGGCTTTAGGACTTCTGCGTATATAGATAAAAAAGATAAAATTTTTAGTGATAACTCGTATGAGTTTAATATTATTTCAAACTTAATTAAATCATTTGAGTATGTTATATATGATTATTTTAAAGATTTTGAAAAAGATAAAGGAGTATGGCCAAGTTTTATTATTAATTGGGATAAAATAGAAAAATATAAAAATCAATATGAAATAGATTTTTTTAAATATGAATATGAAAAAGTAAAATATAAGTATAAAGACTCAGAAAATAATTTATTTTTACAATATCATGTTGATGAATATCCTTTTAAAAATTTAGATAGGCAAAAAAATATAGTAACAATAAATATTTATCTAAATGATAATTATGAAGATGGTGAAATTTGTATGTATAGTTCAGATAAAAATTTATTATATAAGTATAAACCAAATGCGGGAGATGCAGTCGTGATGCCTTCTAATTCTCCTTTTTATCATGCTGTAAAAAAATTTTACAACAATGATAGGTATTTTTGTAGACTTTTTGTTTCTTGTGACTTGGACAATGTAGATAATAATTTAAATAATGATCATATTAAATTATTAGAAAATGAAAATGATTATATTGTAAATAATTTACAAACAATCAAAGTTTATGATAACGAGATCCCAGTAGGTGATAGTAATGTCTGAAAGGTCAGAGGCTAAAAGAGATGGAGCCAAACAGCAAAAAAATAGTGGTCGGGGTGACTATCAAAAAGGAGATGCCCTATGGGATATTTTTGTAGTAGATTATAAAGAGTCATTAAAATCAATTGCTGTATCAGAAGATATGTGGTCTAAAATATGTACTGATACATTTAGGGTTGACAGAAGTAGGCACCCTTTGCTAAAATTAATACTTGGAGATAAAAATAAAGTAAGACTAGCTGTACTAGAATGGTCTATGTTAGAAGATTTAGTTAGGAACAATAAAGATGTATAGTGTGAATGCATATATAGAAAACCCGTCTTTAGCTCCAGCTAATATTTCACAATTATCTATAAGAAGAGATTGGATGGGTTCTGAAACCTATAACTGTGACCCAGTAACATTAGCAAATACTTTAGGATACGGAATATCATTTCCAGTAGATATATCTTTTATATGGGATGGTAAACTATGGGAACCAGGGTATGGAATTTTAGGAAAAGAATACATATGGTCAGGCAGGCCAGATGGCACTGTAAGCCTAATAACAAATTTAATATTTAAAACTGATGAAAATACAAGTTTATTAACAACTTCTGTTCCAAATCAATTTGTAAAAGAATATGAAGCAATAAGTACTATAATATCTACATCTTTTTTTGCAAATGTATTTTCAGTAGTTTTAAAAATAAATGAAGATTATGTAGGAAAAGAAATATTTATTCCAGCAAATACTAACGTCGCTTGTATATTGCCTATTTCTATAAAACAATTCGATGATAGCGTAATAAAAATAAATAACTCTGCATTTCCATATGAAAAAATACACGGTAATCAAGACTATATTAATGCCTTGCATAAAGGTCGTGATGAGGGTAAAAGGCTAAAACTATATAGAAGTGGAAAAGATCATATGGGAAATATTATAGGCAAGCATGAAGTTATTAAGCTTAAATTAAATGTAGAAAAATAATAAATTTTTAATTAAATACTATATCGTATAGTGTTTTTATGTTAAAAGGAGAATGAAGATGCCAAATCCAACTATTACATTAGTCGGTAGGCTTGGTCAAGATCCAGCTCCAATTGGAGACACTGGACTTAGACTGCGTGTGGTAACACATGATAGAGTAAAAAATGAAGAAACTGGTAAGTATGAAGATGCTGCTACTTCTTGGTGGACTGTAAAGCTTTGGGGTAAATTTGCCGATCAGGCAAGATATACCATAAAGAAAGGTCAAGAAATTACACTTACAGGCACAATACATGAATCAACTTGGGTGGACAAGTCTGGAAACAATAGAAGTGAACATGAGATCAAGGTTTATAAACAAATGGAAGGTCACTGTATAGCAGTAACTTCTTATACTTTACAAAAAGATCGTTCATCAGATAGATCTTTTGATGAAATAGAGGTTCCATTTTAATGAAAGAAATATTTTTGACAACATTGGTCGGCGCTGGCGTTGGAGCAATTTTTAGCGCATTTAGATTGCCGATCCCAGCTCCACCAGTATTTGCTGGTCTGATGGGAATAGTCGGATTATGGATCGGCTATTCATTAGTAACAAAGGTTATGGTTGGCTAGAATGTCAGATACGAACACTTTGGAATTAATTAATAAAATAACTGAATTTAATGATCTTCATGAATATATGAAGGATGATCAGTTAGACAAAGCTTTAGCAATTGTTGTTAAGCTTTTAATGAATCCAGATGTTCCTGCTGCTAAAGCACCGCAGTTAATTATTGAATTACAGGCAATGTCTACAAAATTTTCAATGATGGCTGCGGTGTATTCTACAATTGCAAAAGATAAAGCGGGCACTGCAAATAACAATAAGAAGAACATATATTATTCAGCGAAGGAGTCAATAGATAAACTTGTGGATGCCCTCAAGTATGTCGTAAGATACAATGGCTAGAGAAATAGTAAGCAATTTAAAATTTAAAAAAACTACAGGTAATTTTGACCCATCTTCATTTTCTAAAATGTTAAATGAAGCATATTTGTCAACAAAAAAACCAAATCAAAAAACAACAAAAACTAGTTTTAGTCCAAGTTCTTTAGGATATGGACATGGTAATTGTCCAAGATACTGGTATCTGGCATTTTCTGGAGCAATGTTTATAGATGAAAATGATTCTATTGCGATTGCAAATATGTCACAAGGTACACAGGCCCACGAAAGAATACAAAAAATGATCACAAAAATGGGAGTAATGAAGCATGAAGAGTACGAAATTGTTAATGAATATCCTCCTATACGTGGCTTTATCGATGTAATACTTGATTGGAATAACGAAGAAGTTATTGGAGAAATTAAAACAGCAAAGCAAGAAAGTTGGGATACTTATCAAGGCAAAATGAGTCCAGCTCCGAATCACTTACTTCAAATATTAACATATATGAAATTACGTAATGTTAAAGAAGGATTTTTCTTATATGAAAATAAAAATACACAACAGGTATTAATTATTCCAGTTCAAATGAATGATCGCAATAAAAAAATTATTGAAGAATTATTTGAGTGGTTATGTTCTGTATATGATAATTTTAATCATGGAGACTTGCCAGTGCGCCCATATAAAAAATCTGCATCGCAATGCAAAAATTGTCCAGTCAAGAAGGAGTGCTGGTCTATGGAGGAAGGCTTAATAGAAATAGCTCCATATGAACCAATTAAAATATGATATGCGGAAATAAAGAATGCTCAATAGAATTTGAGCCAAAAACTCATAATCAAAAATATCATAATGATGAATGTTGCAGAGTTGCAACAAATAAAAAGATTATGGAAAAATATTATGAAAAAAAGTCTATTCGTTCTGGGGCTAAGAGAGAGTGTAGAATTTGTAAATCTAGATTAAGCAGATATAATCAGTCTAACATTTGCTCTAAATGTGAAAAAAATTCGGCTATAAAAAACAGATCTACTATTTTAAGGATGATAAATGACATTAGCAAGCCTAGTTAAAACTAAAGCAAACAGAGTTTTAGGTATTGACGCATCTACAAATTCAATTGCTTTTTGTCTGCTGGAAAACAATAAGCCAATAAAGTGGGGGAAAATTAATTTAGTAGGCAATGATATATACGAAAAGATATATGATGCTAAATGCAAAACGTTTGCAATGATAGATGAATTAAAATCAGACTATATTGCAATCGAAGGTGCCATACTTGTCAAATCTGCTGATGCTGTGATAAAATTGTCTTATGTATACGGTGTCGTTATTGCTGAGCTTATGTCTAGCGGTGCTAGTGTTATCACTATATCTCCTTCATCTTGGCAGGCTCATATTGGAAATAAGAACCCAACAAAGATGGAGAAAGACAGACTTCGTTTTGAAAATCCTGGATACGCTGAGTCTTGGTATAAGGCAAAAATGCGGGAAATTAGGAAACAGCGCACCGTAGATTATTTTAATAAAAAATATAATTTAAATTTAGAAGATTTTGATGTGGCAGATTCATTTGGGATTGCCTATTATGCTAATGAAGTGTTAACTAAAAGATGAAGCTATATAAAAGTAAAGATTGGCTATATCGTAGATATGTAGTTCAAAAGAAAACTATGGAAGAAATTGCAAAAGAGTGTGGCGTAACAGTTATGACCATATATCGTGCATTAAAAGAAGGCGGATTAATTAAATGAGTTTAGAGCCAGTATTTGAGGATTCAAAAGATTTTAATTGTTCAGATCTATATTTATTAACAGTAGGCACAGAAGCTGGTAGGGAAATTTGGGACACCTGCCATGAAATTGCACATATGTTAATAAAGAAAAATATCGCCTATGGAAACTCAGCCCTTGACCCTGTGCGTATATTTTCAAAGGCGGGGCCAAGAGAACAACTTCATGTCAGAATTGATGATAAATTAAATAGACTTATGAAGGGCACAGATTATCCAGGAGACAATGATATTGATGATTTAATTGGATATTTAGTGTTATTAAAAATAGCTAAATCTCAATCCTAGTCAACTAAGATATGGTATAATTTTAATATATGGATATTGAATTAGCTGATCATTTTGATCGCATGAATAAGGTTGTAGAGGAATTACTTAAGGGCAATAATCCTACTCAGATTGCCACTCTGACTGGTTTTAAAAGAGCAGAGGTCATTGGGTATATAGACGAGTGGAAAGAGGTCGTTAAAAACGATTCTGGGGCTCGTGAAAGGGCAAAGCAAGCCATATCTGGAGCAGATCAACACTATGCAATGCTAATCAAAGAAGCCTGGAAAACTGTAGAGGACGCAGATCAATCAGGTCAATTAAATGTAAAAGCAACCTCATTAAAGCTAATTGCAGATATTGAAGGCAAAAGAATTGGAATGCTTCAAGAGGTAGGACTTCTTGATAACGCAGAGCTTGCAACACAATTGGCAGAAACAGAGAGAAAACAAGAAATACTTGTGAAGATATTAAAAGAAGTTACGGCAACCTGTCCTAAATGTAAAATGGAAGTTGCTAAAAGATTATCTCAAATAACGGGTATTGTTGAGCCAGTAGTGATACATGACGATCAAGAAGCATTGTAGACATATCTATGAATATGTCAATCAGCAAATTTGTCCATACTGTGGAAGAGATACTCATGAGCCAGATTATGAATTTCAAAACAATTTACACAGACAATGGATTTCAGACGGTAAACATCTTGAAATGCAATGTCCGCTGGGCGGAACAATAAGAGGCTGGTGGGACATATAATGGATTTAAACTTTAATGATTTAATAGATATATTAGATGGGGAGGAATTTGATGAAAGACCAGTCGACCTTAGAACATTTGTCACAGGGAAAGAATACCTTGGACTCCCTCCACTTTCGGAGTACCAATATACGCTTATCGAAAAAAGCTCACAAATCTATAAACAATCCACTCTTATCAAATTATTTGGAGAAAGAGAAGGCGAAGATCGTTACAAGCAAACCTGCAATGAAGTAGTTGCACAACTTGGAAAGGGCAGTGGTAAAGACTATTGCTCTACTATTTCAGTAGCATACATAGTTTATTTGTTATTATGTTTAAAGGATCCAGCATCTTATTATGGCAAGCCTCCTGGTGACTCAATAGATATTATTAATATTGCTATTAACGCACAGCAAGCCAACAATGTTTTCTTTAAAGGTTTTAGAAATAGAATTGTAAACTCTCCCTGGTTCATTGGAAAGTATTTTGAAAAAGCATCTGAAATTAAATTTAATAAAAACGTAACTGTTTATTCAGGTCATTCAGAAAGAGAAGCTTTTGAGGGTTACAACGTTTTAGTTGCGGTGCTTGACGAGATATCTGGTTTCGCTCTTGAAAGCACTACTGGTCATGATCAGGCTAAAACTGCTAGTGCAATATATGAAATGTATCGTGCCTCTGTTGATTCTCGTTTTCCAGATTATGGAAAAGTTATATTACTTTCATTTCCTCGTTTTAAAAATGATTACATACAGCAAAGATATGATGAGATTGTGGCAGAAAAGGAAACCGTACAAAGAAGTCATAAGTTTAAAGTTGATCCCGATTTGCCAGACGATACTGCAGGTAATGAGTTTGAAGTTTATTGGGATGAAGACCATATTATTTCATATAGATATCCAAAAGTTTATGCAATTAAAAGACCAACCTGGGAAGTCAATCCTACTAGAAGCATAGATGATTTTAAAATTGCTTTTTATAGAGATACAGTGGATGCATTGGGAAGATTTGCGTGTATGCCACCAGAAGCAATTGATGCATTTTTTAAGTCTCGTGAAAAAATAGAAAAAGCTTTTAATAATATTGCTTTAGGAGTAGATCAGTTCGGTAGATTTGAAGACTGGTTTGTACCAATAGAGGATAAAGATTATTTTATACATGTAGATTTAGCTCAAAAACACGACCACTGTGCAGTTTCTATGGCTCATATTAATAAATGGGTAAATGTAAAAGTAACAGATAATTATTCTCAGCCAGCCCCAATAGTTGAGGTAGATGCAGTAAGATATTGGACTCCAACTACAGATAAGTCAGTAGATTTTGCAGAAGTAAGAGACTACATATTGTCCTTAAGATCAAGAGGATTTAATATAAGGATATGCACATTTGATAGATGGAATTCCCACGATATGATGCAGCAATTAAGACAGTACGGAATTAATACAGAAACTTTGTCTGTAGCTAAAAAACATTATGATGACATGGCAATGATTGTTTTAGAAGAAAGACTATCTGGGCCACATATAAAATTATTAATTGACGAGTTACTTGAGTTAAGAATTATGAGAGATAAAGTAGATCACCCTAGAAAAGGATCTAAAGATTTGGCTGATGCTGTGTGTGGCTCAATATATAATGCTATTAGCCTTACTAGGCCAGACTTTGGAGCGGTGGAGGTACATACATATAGTTCACTTAAAAAACAGCATAGAGAACAAGAAAAACAAGAGAGCCCTAATTTAATAAAAGCTCCGTCTACTATGCCTAGAAATTTGGCGGAAGCACTAGATGGAATGGAAATAATATGAGTATATATCAAGATAAAGCTAAAGAATGCAAATGTTGTGGAAAACATGTTCCACTTCCAGTTAGATTAAAAGAATATAATGGCATTAAGGTATGTCCAACTACATTTGACAACATACTGGAATATAAAAGAATATGGAATGAAATAGGCAAAAGGCCTCCAGGAAATATAAGAAAACATTTTTCTGAATATGTTCAGCAAATTGTTGAACAATCTATTGACAATAAGCTGCCAGAAAATATATAATTGATTAACTAAGCACCAGTAGCTTAGTTGGTTAGAGCCCCCGACTCATAATCGGGTAGTCGTAGGTTCAAGTCCTACCTGGTGCACAAAGGAGAATGGTGGACGAAGAAGAAGCGCTAAGACAAATACAATACTATATAGAGATAGGTGCAATAAGGCTCGCTGGCTATAACGAAGAAGGCGAAGCTATTTTTGAATTAAATGAAGCGGTTACTAAAGATTTAGCACCAGAACTATGGGAAGCTCATATGGAATACGTTGACCATAATCTTACAGAGTTATTTGAAGAAGGATTAATGAATGTTGAATATGATGAAAATTTGGAAGCAACAATGCATTTTACAAAAGAGGGATACCAAATAGCTAAAAATAAGGGCATCATTCCTATAGAGGAACAAGATGAATTTTGAAGATAAGATTTTTGAAAATAGAAGATTTTTGTTTCAGAATATAGTAAATTTTTTTCCAGACAACCCTTGGGTAATAAAAGCCACTGAAAAAATGAAAACTTCTTCTAAGGAAGAATACAAAAAAATGCTAAAGCAGGGTTATGAATTGCAAAATAAATTTGATGAGGCAGTATTATCCAAATTAGATATACATTCTAATGAGGCAAGGTTATTATTTTTTGATTTTATAAAACATATTGAATGGTTTTTTAAAATAGACGCATCTTCTTATAATGAATTAATACAATTGTGTCAGCCTCATAGGGATCAATTTTTAATAGTAAATAAAGAATATTCTGAATTTCTTTTAAATTTATTACTAAACTACAAAAAGGAGGTAGTAGATTGAAAGCTGCAGTGGTAAAAAAATTTGGAGACCAAAATTCAATTGAAATATGTGATGTACAAGAACCTGAGCTTATAGAGGGGCATATAATTGCTAGCACAAGAATGATTGGAGTTAATTACTCTGACACTCATCAAACTGAAAACACATATCTTGTACAAAAACTACCACCAATAATACCAGGTGGTACGTCTACAATTTCTTATAATAATAAAAAATTTGTATGTATAACATCAAGCGGGGCTTATGCAGAAAAAATATTAGTAAATAAAAACCATATGTTTGAAATCCCAGAAGGCATACTAGAAGAAGAAGCTCTTGCTTGTATATCTCAAGGAATGACAGCATACAATATTGTAAATGATGTTTGTAAAGTAAAAAGTAATGATTTGGTTTTAATAAATGCAGCATCAAGCGTAGTTAGCATGTTTCTTATACAGATGTGTAAAAATATAGGAGCTACGGTTGCAGCTGTAACATCTGGAGAAGAAAAAATTAATTTTGTTAAAAGTTTAGGAGCTGATATATTAATAGATGAATCAGATTTAAAAAAATATAAAGATATAAGTCCAAGTATAATAATTGATTCTTATGGAGGACAAAGATTTTTAAATTATTACAGAATGCTAAAACCTGGAGGAATTATTTGTGCTTATGGTTCATCTTATAGAGAAAAATACCCAAGTTTAAATATTTTAGATCTAGTAAAAGATTCTAAAACAATTTCTGGGTTCTGGGTTAAAAAAAGTTTAGAGAATTTAAATAAATTTAATCATGATTTAAATGAAATATTTAATTTAATTTTATCAAATAAAATTAAAATTAAACTTGCTAAAAAGTTTAATTTAGAAGATTGTAAAACAGTTCATTTCAATGTTAGAAATAGAAATTCCATTGGAAAATCTGTTTTAATAAATAAAAACGAGATAGGTGATTATGAATAAATACGATGATAATTTATTATTACCAAAAATAAGTAATGAAATGCATATACAATACAACGGATTTAATGCCAGGGTTTATTTTTGGCAAGAATTATACAAAAAGTATCCTGAAAATTATTGGTGTAGGGTTTTTGGGGATAGAATGAAGTCAGCATCTAAAAAAGAAATAAAAGAAATGCTAAAAGAATCTTTTATACTTGAAGAAATGTTTTACAATGCTGTAGTTAATAAAATAAATGTAGATTCTAAAGAATCAGTAGATTTAATGTGGGCTTTTATAAAACATTTAGAATTTTTTCATGAATTTAATGAATTCTTTTATGATGTATTTATGGAGTTTTGTGAAAGAGGCATGGATCTGGATAAATATATGCCTGACATACAGTCTAAAATAGAAAATGAGCCCATATTTTTAAAACAAAACCCCCTCCTTGGCTTGGTTTCAAAAGATTATTTAAATGTAATATATAATGTATTAAAGGCCAATAAGGATACCGTGCTTAGGAATCGAGATTCTATATAATGCTGTATAATTGTCTTATAATATATAAAAGGTATAATATATTTATATTAGACCAGGCTAACTTTTAATAGGAGAAAAATGTTTTACGATAACCCGAATGTAGAAAGATTATCAGAAAAAGTATTTATTTATAGGAATTTTATTAGTGAAGAAGTTTGTAAAGATATTTTAGACCAGGTTAAGCCTTGGGAGCAGATTGATTTTGGAAAAGATCCAAGACATTATATAGACTGGTATAATGATAAAATGACACCAACTATACCGCAACTATATGACATTTGGTGCGAAATCAATAAACTATTATTACCAGAATATTGCATACACCCTCAAATATTTATGCTTACAACAAGAGCTGGGGACGAAATGTTCATACATTCTGATAGTCCTGGAGAGGCTATGGAATCAGATCTTACAGCAGAAGATAAATGGAATACTTGTTGTGTTTTGCATTACGGAGCAATTGTTTATTTCGGGGACTGGGAAGGCGGGGAGGTATTTTATCCAAATGTTCGCAATGATGGAACATGGGTAGGAGATAATATACCTTTTAAAGAAGGCAATGAGTTATCTGTAAAGCCAAAATCTGGAGACCTTATAATTCATGGAGCCCATGATGATTATGCACATGGAGTAAAAGAAATAACATCTGGGGTAAGGTATGCATTTTCTAATTTTGTTTTACCAGTAGATAAAAATCCAGGCACTTTCCCTATTTATGGAACTAAAGAAAACGAAGATAGATGGAAAGCTGGGGTTGCCGAGTGGGCAACTCCTATAAATTTTAAATGGGAGCCATCAGATTCTTTGAAAAAAGAGCTTGATGATAAAAATACTAAAACTCTTCCACCAAAAGCATTGTACCCGTCTGAAATTACAGCAAAATAATAAAAGTTTTGGTCTAATTTATATATGAATAACGTGTATATATACGGAGATTCTCATGCTCTTAAAATGTCAGCATTAATTTTTAATAATTTTTTAAAAAAAACTGGTGTTAGCGAAAAAGAATACTCAATTGTAAATGTTAAGAATACTAAAAGTTTTGTGCATAAAATAGAAAACAATGAAAAAAAATATATAACTACACATAGCGACATGGTTTCTTTAGAATATAATAACTCTAGTTTAAGTATATTAAGTACTCCAGGAAGATCAGCATTAAATTATAATTATGATTCGCATGATATATTAAAGAAATTTAATAAAGATAATTCTATAGTTATGCCGTGGCTAGGTTATATAGATATAAAAAACTGGATACCAGATAAAACTTTAAAAAATTATAAAGATGCTAAAGAAGTTGTTGAAATATATTTTGAAAATACTGTTAAAAGATTTCCAAATTCAAAAATTATTTTTATAAATCCAGTACCACAATTTGAGATTATAATAGCCCAAGCTAGTTTTAAATCTGATAAAGCCATAGATTTTGAGAAAAGGCACGAATCACACTTAGAGTTTACAGAAATTTTAAAAAATAAGTGTATAGATAATGGTTTAGAAATCCCTATGGATATTGCCAATATACTCAATATTGAATGGGTTACTACGGATATGCAATATAATAAATCAATAAAACATTTATATAATGATCATTTAAGATCAGAATTTTATGATATTATTTTGGACAGTATTATAGATAAAACTAAATTATGGAATTAGTTGGTTGATTAGCTTACTATTGACTATATTATTTAATTTTGATAAAATATAAAAATGCAAAAAGTATATATATTAGGAGATTCTCATGCTTTAAGGCTCGGACATATATTATTTGATAATATAATTAATAGACTCAATAAAGATCAAAATTATTTTACTCAGCATACAGTTGAAAGTTTAAGAACGGAAAAGCAAGATCAAGATGGCGAGCACCTATTCCTTAGATCAGAGTTGCATACAATTTCAGTAGATGACAAAAGTATGTCTACTGCTGCTTTTTTAGGAAGATCAGCATTAAATTTTGATTACAGCATGTATGGCTATACAAGTGATTGGAACAAAAGTAGTAACACTATAATGCCATGGTTTGGGTACATAGATATAAAAAATTATTTACCTATAAAAACTTTAGATAATTTTAAAAATCCTAAGCAGGTTGTAGAGACTTATGTAAATAATGTTTTAAAAAATTTTAAAAATTCAAATATTATATTTATAAAACCCATACCACAATTTGAAGTAATAGTAAGTGCAAGATGGAAAACTTTTTCTGCCGATCCAGGATTAGAATTTGAGGTAAGACATTCTGCACATATTGAATTTTGTGAACGGCTTGAGCAAAAGTGTAAACGTCATGGCTTACAAAGTCCAATAGATATATCTGATATCCTGGGAGTCCCATGGATTTATTCTTCAATGCAATACAAAAAGCCAATACAATATATTTATAATGATCACTGCTTGCCAGAGTATTATAATAAAATACTAAATGATTTTATAGATAACAAAAAAATTATATCTTTTGGACCATAGCTCAGTCGGCAGAGCGCAGAGCTGTTAACTCTGATGTCCCAGGTTCGAGCCCTGGTGGTCCAGCGGGATTAAGCCCACTTATATATAAGGAGAAAAATGAAAACAATTGGTTATAAACTAAAACCATTTTCAGTAACAGGTGTTAAGCCAGGAGCACTTTCTGGCGATGATGCATTCGAAGAAATTAATGAAAAATCTTTTTCAGGAAAATGGAAAGTAATTGTCTTTTATCCAAAAGACTTTACATTTGTATGCCCAACAGAAATTGTTGCATATGATAAATTAGTAAATGATTTTAATGATCGTGATGCAATTCTTATGACAGGCTCAACAGATAATGAATTTTGTAAAATTGCATGGCGAAATGCACATGAGGATTTAAAGAAAACAAATTCTTGGATGTTTGCTGATACTATGAGGTATCATTATGATGGCGAGGATGAAACAGTAGAGGGGCTGGCAGAACAGCTTGGAGTGTTTTCCTATGAGTCTGGGGCAGCATTACGTGCTACATTTATTGTTGATCCAGAAAATATTATTCAGCATGTCACTGTAAATAATCTTAATGTTGGACGTAGTCCAGAAGAAACTTTAAGAATTCTTGATGCTCTTCAAACAGGAGAACTTTGCGCTTGCAATAGAACAGTAGGCGGAGAGACTCTATAATGTGGGTTGAACAGTTAAAAGAATCTTTACCAGAGTATGCTAAAGATATAAAATTAAATCTTGACGCTGTTATTAATCGCAGTTCAGTTGACCCAGAGCTAGCAACACACCTAGCCCTGGCAGCTTCTTTTGCTACTGGTAACGGAAAGTTAATTGCTTTCATTGCTGCAAGCTCTACAAATGAAGTAGAAAAAAATGCTGCAATGACTGCAGGCGCTATCATGGCACAGAATAATGTCTGGTATCCGTACATTGAAATGGCAGACGATTCTAATCTTAAAGGGTTGCCTGCACAATTAAGAATGAATGCTATAACATCACACGGAGGAACAACAAAGTCTAATTTTGAAGCATACTCGCTAGCATCTTCAATTATTGGCAAATGTCATTTTTGTGTGAAGGCACACTATGAAACATTAAAGCAAGAAGGATTTACTGTAGAGCAATTAAGAGATATTGGAAGAATTGCTGCAACAGTAAATGCATTGGCTAAGATTTTAAATTCTTAATATAGTGGTCCATTAGCTCAGTTGGTTAGAGCGCTACCCTGTCACGGTAGAGGTCATCGGTTCAAGTCCGATATGGATCGCTAAGCCTCTCTAGCTCAGTGGTAGAGCATCCGCCTTGTAAGCGGAAGGTCGTCAGTTCAATCCTGACGGGGGGCTCTCTAGTCCCTATAGCTCAGAAGGATAGAGCACCTGCCTTCTAAGCAGGTTGTCGCAGGTTCAAATCCTGCTAGGGATGCGCCCCTATAGCCCAGCGGTAGAGGCATGCGACTTAAAATCGTAAAAGCGTTGGTTCAAATCCAACTAGGGGCACTTAAGGAGATAAATGAAAACTGCATTAATAACAGGAATAACAGGACAAGACGGTAGATATCTTTCATCGTACCTAATCAAGCTTGGATATAAAGTTTACGGAATGGCTTGTGGTCAAAATAACCCAAATAGAGAATGGATTGTTAAAAATTTACCAAAGGTTAATTTGATAGACGGTGATGTACGTGACATGTCCAGTCTTATAAATGCTTTAAAAATATCAAATCCTAATGAAGTATATCATTTGGCAGGGATAACTCATGTTGGTCTTTCATGGAATCAGCCAGAATTAGTTGCTGAAGTAACTGGTCTTGGGGTTTTAAGAATGCTAGAAGCAATTAGAATATACACTAATAACGAAATGTATAAAATAAAATTTTATCAGGCCTCAAGTTCAGAAATGTTTGGGTCTGTAAATGAATATCCACAAAATGAAAAAACTAGATTTTATCCAAGATCTCCATATGGAGTAGCTAAAGCTTTTGGGCATAATATAACTGTAAACTATAGAGAATCATACGGAGCTTTTGCATGCTGCGGAATTTTATTTAATCACGAATCTCCTTTAAGAGGAGAAGAGTTTGTTACAAGAAAAATAACTTCTGGAATTTCAAAAATAAAAAATGGTGAAATTGATAAAATATCTCTTGGCAATATAAATGCAAAAAGAGATTGGGGATACGCAGGAGATTATGTTAAAGCAATGCATTTAATGCTTCAACAAGATGTCCCAGAGGATTATGTCATTGCAACTGGAGAAGCTCATTCTGTTATAGAGTTTTTAGATATTGCTTTTAAAAAATCTGGATTGGGAGACTGGCAAAATTTTATAATACATGATTCAAGTTTTGATAGGCCAGCAGACGTAGACTTGCTTTTGGGGGATCCTTCAAAAGCAAAAAATAAACTGGGCTGGTCTCCAGAAGTAACATTTGAAAAACTTGTTGAAATAATGGTAGAATTTGATTTAGGAGGACAAAATGGTAAATGGGATTGGTAAATTAGGTCAAATTGAAATATTAAAACCAAGTTGCAATATGTCAACAGTCATAGATGGAAGAGGTGGCATTTTTAATTGGAATCCAGATAAAGATATTAAAGAAATCGTATTATTAAACTTAAATAAAAATATGGTTAGAGGCAATCACTATCATCCCGAATTTGATGAATATTTTTTGGTTATCAGCGGTTCTGTTGTCTTAGTAACAAGAGATAAAGAAACTGGAAAAGATTTAAATATGTTAATGGGCCCAGGTTCTTCCTGGAAATCACCAGCTTATGTTCCACATGCAATTCATGCAATTAAAGAATCTACATGCATGGCATTTTTAACAAAGCCTTGGGATGAATGTAAAAATCCAATAATTTTTGAAGATTTAATATAATGACTAATATTGCAGTTTTTGGTTGTGATGGATATGTTGGACATGCTATTTGTAAAGAGATAGAGTCTTTAAATAAATTTAATTTATTTAAATTAAATAGAAAAAATTTTATTGATTATCAAAAAAATAAATTTGATATTATCATACACTCTGCCAATCCAGCTAAAAGATATTTTGCAAATAATAATCCATTAATTGACTATAAAGAATCTGTAGAAAAAACAAATTTTATTTTAAAAAATTACAAATATGAAAACATTATTACTATATCTTCATTATCAGTTTTATTTGAGCCAAATACTTTTTACGCCAAAAATAGAGCTCAAGTTGAAAAAAATACCTTATTAAACAAGGGAAAGGTTGTTAGACTTGGACCAATGTTTGGTGGTAATCCACGAAAATCTACACTGCAAGATATTATAGATGATAAAAATATATTTTTTTCTAACAAAACTAAATACGGGTACTGCAATGTTAATTGGGTTGCAAAAAATATAGTAAATAGAATAGATTCGTTAGAAGATATAAACAACATAAGTGCTAAAAATTATATAACTCTTGAAGAAATAGCCAATAGTATTTTTTCAACTTCAAATTTTGGAAACAAAATTGATGATCAATACTTAAAAAATACAGGTACTGGTCCAGATGCATACGATGTTATAGAATATGCAAAAAAATGTAAAAAAAATAATTTAAAATGTGGATAAATATTACTAAAAATATTGTTTCTGTTATAATACATAGGGGTGATTAAAATAAATAAAATATTTATTTCAATAATAGCATGCAGAGAGCCATATTTAAATCAAACAATTGATAGCGCAATTAATAATGCAAAAAATCCAGAAAGTATTTATATTGGGGTTTTAAATACTACTTTTGATAAAACAGTTTATAAAAATGAAAAAACAAATGTAATAGTAAATAATTTATATGCTGAATCTCCCCCAGGGATTGGTGTTAGTAGGATGTATAGTATAAATATGTGCCCAGAAGACGCAGATTTTATTTTGCAAGTAGATGCACATATGCTTTTTGTTAAAAATTGGGACGATGAGCTTATAAAATCTTTTAATGAGCTAGAAAAAAAATATAATAAACTTATAATATCTGGTATGGCATTTAATTGGAAAGAAGAAAATGGCAACATTTATCTTTTAAATAGTCCATCTATTAAGGATGAAATTTTTGATCCTAATAATATGCCTGATAATGAATATTTATCAAAAGTTAAACCCTTTGGGCCAATGCTTAAGTTTGATAGCTTCGAAAAATCTTTTCCTCACGGGTACCCTATAACTGGGGGATATCAAATAAATTGGGAAGGACAAAAATATTTAGAAATATTTTCAGTTACGGGTCCATTTGTTTTTGCTAAAAAAGAAATGTTTTTTGAGATACAGCATGACCCTAGATGTGTCTGGGGTGCAGATGAAGGCGTTTTTGCCATGAGGGCTTGGACTCGTGGATATAAAATTTTTTCTGTTCCTAAAGCTATAGTGTACCATCTAGATAAAGGTATTACCAAATCTGATATAGATTGGAGAGATAAATCAAAATCAGATATTTTTAATTTAAAAATGGGGAAAAGCTTAAACATTATAAAAAATATATTTTTAGGAAATGAAATTGGCTATTGGGGGGCACCAAATAGGGAGTTATTAAAAGAATATTCAGAAGTAGTTGGTTTTGACTTTGAGCAATTTTATAAAATAGCAGATATTGATTAATTTTTTTAATTTGGTATAATATATATAGGTCGCCAAATGGGGCCTATATAACTTATTCGCTTAAAGGAGGAATAATGGTAACTCAATTTGCCATGGATCTTTTTAGAGATCCTTTTTTTATCGGGTTTGACAATCTAACCCGTCTTTCTAATGTCTATCGTGAGGCTAAT
>Ga0129336_10000560_pt1 | contig 21835 bp, 19 predicted proteins | sample CPB6_02_DNA_FD_96878 | JGI IMG/M metagenome (GOLD analysis project Ga0129336, IMG submission 96878) | Freshwater to marine salinity gradient microbial communities from Chesapeake Bay, USA - CPBay_Sum_0.6_0.2_DNA | ecosystem: Environmental > Aquatic > Marine > Coastal | place: USA: Chesapeake... | reverse complement strand
TCAATCGCGCCATGCTCGAAAACGAGGCCTGCGAATGCTACCAAGCTGGCATCGAAGTGATTGCGACGCGACGGCTGAATGGTCAAGTTCCAAGGCGTGGTTGCGAGAAAGTCACCTACGAGACCAGCTGCTGGAATCGGCAGACGCCGCTCGAACGACGCAGGTAAGTGGTCTTTGGCAGCGGGGCCGTGGCGGCTCGACGCGGAGGCCGACGACACCAAATACGTTACACTTCGGCGGTCATGGAACCGGCCGAGCTTCAGGTGTTGGGTGTTTTCGCGACGCTCGTTTCGTTCGGGCTCGTCGAGCTCGTGCGTGGCGGGTTCTTTCCGCGCGAGGCGACGCCGCAGGACGATCGACTCGACATCGCCATCATGTTCATGTTCCCGACGGTTTATGGCGGGGTGGGGCTGGTCGCGTTCGCGCTCTGTGATTGGCTGATACCGCAGCATCAGGGGGCGCTCGCGCACTGGCCATGGTGGGCCATGGTGGGCACGCTGCTGATCGCCGACGATCTGACCCAATATCTTTGGCATCGGTTTGCGCACACGAGCCTGATGTGGCCGCTGCATCGGGCTCATCATTCAGCCGCCTACATGAGCGTGCGTATCGTTTACCGCAACAACGCCTTGTACTCCGCCTTGATGCCCGGTCTGTGGCTGTCCGGTCTGCTCGCCTACCTGGGTTTTGGTTGGGTGCTCGCCGGCTACGTCGTCGTCAAACTCCTGGTGATCATCGGCGCCCACTGCAGTTGGCGCTGGGACGAGGCGCTCTATCGGGTCAAAGCACTGCACCCGCTGATGTGGGTGCTGGAGAGAACCATCTCGACTCCTGCCACCCATCACGCCCACCACGCTCTGAGCGAAACCGACGGCGTCGGTCATTATTCAGGCAACTTCGGCAACCTGCTTTTTCTTTGGGATGTGCTGTTCGGCACCGCGGTCATCACCCGCAAGTTTCCACCCGCCTATGGGCTGGCCGATGACCGTCGTCACGGCACGGAGCGGTGGTACGTGCAGCTTCTCTATCCCTTGCTGCGCTCGCATCGAGTCGAGTCTGCGCTCAGCATTCCGCCGGGGCGTCCGCCCTCCGGCGAACGATAGTCGCTACCGCGCACGTCAGCTCGCGAGGGTCACCGTGACCTTGTTGTCGGCACCGATGTCCGACACGTTGATCGGTACGCCGAGCGCACCCGCATAGCCGAGCAAACGCGGCTTCAACCAGAGTTCGTGCATCTCGCGATCGGTGAGATTGAACTGACCGATGCGTCGCGAAATCTCGACCACCTTGGTGTACGGAAAAGTGAAGGTGCGCTTGCCGGGCTCCACCTTCAGATCGAGACAGAGCTGATACAGGCAGGTGGTGCGATCGAAGATGCCCGCGAGGGCAATCTCTTTTTCGCCGGTTTTTTCGATCATGCCTTTGAGGCGCTGCAGCATCGGCTGCATGGTCTTGATGTCGTGCTCGACGTAATCGGCGACACAACCCTGATCTTTGGCGAACTGCACGGAAGTCAGGTGCATCTTGACGAGCGCATCGTTCATGTCGTGCTGATAGGGGGCGGTATCTTTGAGCGTGCGGATCGCCATGGCGACCGCGTCGCCGAGCAGTTTCTCGCGACCCTCGAACCCGCTCGACGTCGCGAGCATGGCCGCCATGCTTTGCGGACCACCGCCCGCCATCATGGCCTTCACCCAGGGCGGCGGACCGCCACCGGAGCCCGGTGGGCCACCGGCGCCAGCCATCATCTTTTTCATGGCCCAGGAGATGAGCTTTGCCTTCAGGCCTTTCTTGGCCGGCGGCGGTGCGGGCATTCTTTCGGCGGTCACGGACATCGATGCACCCTCCTGACAGAAGGTGTGGTTATACCTCTAGTTTCCCGCGTCGTACACCAGGACGAACTCTTCGATCCAAAAGGGCATCTCCGGGCTGACCTCGAGCCCGAACGGGGCGAGATGGGTGTTCCAGTAAACCGTGTGCAGGGGCACCCATACCGACGGGTCCCGTACCGGCGAACCGTCGATCACGGTGTGGTGGGCCTCGACCTTGCCAAAAATCGCGCTGTCGACCCGAGTGACTCGGGTGAGCAATACGGGGCGACCCTCCATGTCGACCAAAACGAGCTGGCTGCCGACCTTGGGTATGGGGCTGCCGGTACGCTCGACGATCCAGGGCAGCGTGAAGGTACCGCGTTTGTCGCCGGCGCGAACGAGATCGAAGATTTGCCGGGTGCTGTCGGCGTCGAGACCGATCCACCGCGGCTCGAGGTCCGTGGGCCGCAGTTCTAGCGCCGGCAGGGCTGCGTTGGCCGCGGCACAGAAATCTTCGAGCGATTTTTGACTTGGCGTCTTGGCAGGCGAGGGCAGGTACATCAAAACTCCGCTGGGTGAACACGCGGCACGGTCGCGAGTGCTCTGGCGTGCGACTGCAGTGCCATCTCTGGAACAATGCGCAAAATCATACTGAAGTCTCGGGGATTGCTCATGTACTTAACCTCGATCGGCCGACGCCCGCGCCTCACGTTGTCAACGCTCGTGGCCACGCTCGTAGCCACGCTTGCGACCTTGCTGCCCGCTTCGCTGCGTGCGGGCCCTGCCTACGATCAGAGCCGGCCCGAACTGGAGGCCGTGCTCGCCGACCTCATCGCCTGGCTGCCGGGCGGTTGGGATTCCTACCCGCAGGTGCATTTCGAGCGTCGTCATCGCGTGCCCGTCGAGGGTGAGCATGAACATTGGTATCACGTGTTCGAGCGTATCGATGCGCCGCAGATCGGCGAAGTCGTTTTCTATGGCCAGATCAACGAAGGTGGGCGCGACGCGCCCATGATGCATCGCACGCAGATCCTCTACAAAGTTTGGATCGACGAAAAGCGTGGCGCCGTGGTCATCAACGGGCAGGGTCCCGCGAACCCCGAAAAATACGTCGATCTGCATCTGCATCCTGAGCTTTGGGGCGAGGTGCGGATGCGCGATCCGGATGCCATCAACTGCGATTTTCTTTGGCGTCGCGATGGCGAACAGATCTTCGGCGTGCTCGACGGCAAGACGGATGATCGTCGTACTGGTGGGCCGGGAACTTGCTCGTATATGGTGAACGGCACCGATGTCCGCTTCATCGCCGATGCCGAGTGGGTACTGACGCCCGAGGTGTTCTGGGACTACGACATCAACCTCATGGCAGGTCACCAGTTTGTGGGTCGCAAGGACCGCACGCACATCCGCATGTACCGCGCGCGCAACTACGACTGCAAAGTCACGGACGCATCGGGTGAGCGCAGCTGGAGTGCCTACGATCGCGGCGCGAAGTTCCCGGTCAAAACCGGGGATGGTCGCGAACTGCAGCTGATGCTGCTGCGTGCTCCTTTGCCCGATGCGGCAGGCAAGGGCATGTTCGACCGCCTGCATTTCATGGTGCAGAAATCGGGCGAGGATGCGCCCATTCACGATCTGGAGTTCGAGCCGCGATCGGCTGCGGTGGCGATGAGCTATTCGGGCATCGAGGCCCGGTGCACGCTCAATCCGGCGCGTTTCGTGGCTGCAAAAAAACCGTAGCCAGGATCACGACCACGCCCAGATAAAACTGCGGAGTGAGCTCTTGGTGTTCGCGGAAGACGAGCGCCGCGAGCACGATCGCATAGACCGGCTCGAGATTGAGCGAGAGCTGCGTGGTGAAGGCGCTGACATGCTGCAAGGCGCGCAGCCACATCAAAAGTGGCGCGATGGTGCAGACGATCGAGAGTACCAATAGCCATCCGAGATCGCTCTGGCCGGGTGGCGTGAGCAGCGTCTCGCCTCCGAGTACGGGCAGTCCGATCGCAAGCAACAACAGCGTTCCGCAGCCGAGCTGCAAGGCCGTCACCGCAGCAGGCTCGGCAGTGGCGCTCCAGTAGCGCTTATTGAGACTCGCATAGGTCGCGGTCAGTACCGCGGCGACGATGCCCGCTGCAACACCACCGAGCATTTCTTTGGGGATACCGCCGACCAGCAGCCACACGCCTGGAACGGCCAGCACGCCGAGCAGCAACTCGCGTCGTTCGTGGCGTCGACCGGTCACGAAGGGCTCGATGATCGCGGCGAATACGGACGCAACGGCGAGGCAGGCGACGGCGACCGAGGCGTTGGCCAGTTTGATGGCCGAGTAGAAGGCGAGCCAGTGCAGCGCGATCACGCCACCTGCGAATGCGTGCCGACGTAGCGCGGGCGCATCCATCCGATGCAGGCCGCGCCAGACTTTGGGCAGGCAGGCCAGCAGCAGCGCGGCGAGGGCCATGCGCCAAACGACGAGCGCGAGTGCGGGCAAGGTGATGAGTCGCCCCAATATGGAGGTGAAGCCCCACAGCACGACACAGCCTTGCAGTTGCCAAAAGGCACTGCGTTGCGAGGCATCCATGTTTATCTTTGCAGCGGGTCTTATTTTTGGAGTTGGCGGATTTCGGCGATGTCGCGTGGCGGCTCGAGCCAGAGCCTGGCCTCGCTTTCGAGATAGTCACGAATCGACGTCGGCAGATCGGCATAGCGATCGACTCGCCACGAAACCATGTGCAGCACGCCCTTGCCGAGTCCCGCCGGCAAATCGCCGAATCGCAGCCAGCTGATCTGGTAGGGGTGCTCGATGCCCGGCGCCGAAGCCTGATCGAAAAAATCGTAGTGCTCGAAGGCCTGCATACGCGCGCCCGAGGGCAGGGGAAGATCCAGAAAAAGCGGTGCGGAGAACGCGACCGTGTTGCCGATTCGTCGGGCGGTGATGTCCGTGCCCGGACCGATGCGTTGCAGGCGAGCGCCCGCGCCTTGCTCGACCACGGTCTCGACGCCCTTACCGCGCAGGCTGTAAGTGATGTATTGGTAGGGGTAAGCGATCGGCGGTAGAGGCTTGCCTTGCCATTCGCGCAGGATGGCGTTGGTTTCGACATCTCTATAGACGAAGACCTTGCGCGACACCTGATGTGCTTCGGTGGCATTCGAGAGCTTGGTTTCGAGTCGTGCGGCGTCGATGCCCTCGAGCCGCATCACCGCTTTGCCCTCGGGGTAGGTGTAGGCGACGCCGACGGCATACCAGAAAACCGGTTGACCTTGGCCGACGCGCATGTCGGCCCACTTCTTGAAGATCTCCGGGGTGAAACCGCGATCGGCCGCTTCGGCTCGCGGGGTCGGCAGCGTGACGGCTATCAGCGTCAGGGTGATCGCTGCCCACATCGAGCGCGACGGGTTGCGGAACCAAAACCGGCTGCGCGCGGTCTGCATGGCGTTGTTCTCCGGGGGTGGCTAAACTTGCGACTCCCGAAGTCTAATGGATGCACGAACCGCTGCGCCTCGCAGCAGTTCGCCCACAACCCTGTCGGACCAAACACTCGTGCTCAGCCCGCCCTCTGCCCGCCTTGCTCGATGTCTGCTCGCCGGCCTCACGGTCGCCGCGACGCTGCTGTCGCGCCCGGCGTTCGCGGACGGTGAGGCCGAGGGGCTCGCCTCCAAAACCTTGTCCCCCAAAGTCGTGTCGGAAGAGGCGTTGGTGGCGGCGTCGGGTCAGGCGGTGGTCATGCAGGGCGTCGTGGAGCGGGCACTCGCCTACATCGGCGCACCCTACCGTTTCGGGGGCAGCTCCCCGCAAGGTTTCGACTGCAGCGGTCTCGTCAATTACGTCTTCCGCGAAACCTTGGGCGTCACCCTGCCGCGCACTTCGCGGCAACTCGCAACCGTGGGTATACGCGTGGCACGCGAAGAACTGCGCGCGGGCGATCTCGTGTTTTTCAACACTCGCGGCGCGCCCAATACGCACGTCGGCATTTATTTGGGTGATGGTCGATTCGTGCACGCGCCGCGTGCGCGCACCTTGGTGCGCATCGATCGACTGGACGATCCGGGTTACCGCGGGCGTTTCGAAGGCGCGCGCCGACTCGATCCGCTCATGTTGTTGATTGCGCCGATACAGATCGGCTGAACGACAGAAATCGTGACGGATGCGCGTGGCCCGGGTGATCGACCCAGCCGCGTACGCGTTTGGCGACCAGTCTGTTCGACACGCCCGCCCAAGTCGGAATGAGCGGCACATCGCGCAGCAGCAGTTTTTCGGCTTCGCCATAGCCGCGATGGCGGGCGGCGATGCTCGGCTCTTTGCCAGCCACGCGAATCCACTGGTCGTATTGCGCGTTGCGATAGCGCGTGACGTTCTCGGCGGAGTCCGACATGAAGCGCTCGAGAAAATTCGCGGCCGAGGGTACGACGGCAAACGAGCTGTAGCTGAAGAGGTCGTAGTCACCGCGCTGCAGTGCAGCGGTGTAGGCACGACCATCGAGGGGCAGCAGCTCGAGATCGATGCCGATGGGCTTCCACATCGCGGCCACGGCGAGGAATACTTTGCGCCCCGTGGGGCTCGTCGGAAAACCGACCCCGAGTTTCACTCGGCCGTTGATGCCCGATTCGGCGACGAGTGCCCGGGCTCTCTCGATGCGTCGCGCCATGGGCCAGGCCGCAAATTCGGCGCGCGCGAGTGCCGGGTATTGAGGGATCCCGGGCGGCAGCACCGCGTCCCAGGGCTGTTCACCGAGTCCCCGCACTTTGCCGGCGAGTACGTTGCGATCGAGGGCCAAAGAAAGCGCCTGGCGCAGCGCGAGTCGGTCGAGCGGCTTGCGGGTGATGTTGATGCCGATGGCACCGAGCACGCATTCTTGTGAAGTACGCAGCAGCGGTGCGAGTTCGCGTCTGGCGAGCTCGAGATTGGTCATGTCCTCGATCGAGGCGACATCTGCCTGCCCGAGTTTGAAGAGACGTAGACGCGTGGCGTCGTCGTAGCCCGTCAGCCACTCCACGCGCTCGATGGCAACGCTGGCGACCTCGTGAAACCGCGCATTGCGAATGAGCTTCACGTCTTTGGCGCCGGCCGCCCAAGACTCGACGCGATAGGGGCCGTTGCTGACGATGAGATCGGGTTTCGCCCACTCGCGACCGTATTTTTCGACTACGTGCTCGGGGATGCAGTAGGCGAGGGCGAGATTGATCGGCAGTTCGACGTCCGGATGTTCCAGTCGAATGACGAGCGTTTGTGGATCGGCAGCGCTGACCCCGAGACTCGTCGGTGGTTTGCGGCCGAATCGTAGGTCGCGGGCACCGACGATGGCATCGAGACGCGTGGCCTGCGCAGCACCGGTTTCGGGTGCCAGATAGCGACGGAGCGTGAACAGAAAATCGCGCGAATCGAGCGCTTTGCCGTCAGACCAGGCGAGTCCTTTACGCAACCGAAAAGTCCAGGTGAGGCCGTCCGCGCTCGTCTGCCAGGCGCTTGCGCAGCCGGGAACGATGCGCCCTGCCGCATCGGTCGTCGTCAGACCGCAGAAAAGTTCGGCCGCAAGGTCTGCCGTGACCTGTCCGGTCGGACGCTGCGGATCGAGCGAAGTGAGTTCGGTGGCGACCACCCTGCGCAGCACGTCGCGGGTTTGTGCGGCGAGGGGTAGTGGAGTGCCAATCGCTGCGAGTGCGAGTCCATGGGTCGAGGCGGTCAAAAAATGGCGGCGTTTCATCATCGTTTGCGGAGCAGCCATAGCCAACTGCAGCCGATGATCGCAGAGAGCACAGATCCCGTCAGCACACCGAGGCGCACGGCCGTGTCGTGTTCACCCGTCGGGAAGGCCAGCGAGCCCACGAACAAAGACATGGTGAAGCCGATGCCGGTGAGGATGGCGACGCCGTGCAGCGACGTCCAGTTGCTGCCGGCCGGCAATTGCGCAAAACCAAATCGGACGGCCAACCCGCAGGCAACAAACACTCCAAGTTGCTTGCCGATGAAAAGTCCGAGCACGATACCCAAGGCCACCGGTTCGGCGAAGGTGTGCAGACCGACGCCTTCAAGTGAAGCACCTGCGTTGGCGAGCGCGAAAATCGGCATGATGCCGAAGGTCACCCACGGGTGCAGAGCATGCTCGAGCTTCGGCATGGCCTTGCGGGGGATCATCGAGCCGATCACCACGCCGGCAAGCGTGGCGTGAACGCCCGATTTGAGTACCGACAACCAGAGCAGCGTGCCGATGGCGAGATAAGGCCAAAGTCGCTCGACACCGAGGCGATTGAGCAACGCCAGTACCGCGATGCAGAGCGCGGCGAGAGTGAGTGCCTGACTCGAAATGTCTGCCGTGAACAGTAGTGCGATGAGAACGATGGCCCCGAGGTCATCGATGATTGCGAGTCCCAACAAAAAAATGCGCAAGCCGGGCGCCACGTGGCGCTTGACGAGCGACAGTACGCCGATGGCGAAAGCAATGTCGGTCGCCGCCGGGATCGGCCAACCGACGAGCGTTTCTGCGCTGTCGCGATTGACGAAGGCATAGACTGCGGCAGGCACCAGCATGCCGCCGATCGCGCCGAACAACGGTAGTGCGGCGCGCCGCGGATCCGAAAGTTCGCCATCGAGCAGCTCGCGCTTGATCTCGAGTCCAACCAGCATGAAAAACACGGCCATCAAGCCGTCGTTGATCCAGTGCAGGACGGTTTTCTCGAGGGCGAGATCGCCGATGCCGATGCGTAGCACGGTACCGAGCGTGCCCTCGTAGGAATCGGCCGCGGCAGAGTTGGCGAGCGTCATGGCAACCGCCGCCGCAAGCACCAAGAGGGCGCCGGCGCCGACGTCGGACTTCAAAAATTTGCGCAGACCTTCCATGGTCTCCCTTGAACGGTACGATTCGGTGTTCGATCAGTGAACGCGCGACGTCGTGCAAAGATTATTTTCGGCTTGCGGCGTAGCGCTTGGAGATCAGGTTCCAATCGACGACCTGCCACCAGGCATCGAGATAGTCGGCGCGGCGGTTCTGGTATTGCAGGTAGTAGGCGTGCTCCCAGACGTCGTTGCCGAGCAGCGGCGTACCGCGCTCGCTCGCGACATCCATGAGCGGGTTGTCCTGATTGGGCGTGCTCACGACCTTTAGCTTGCCGTTCGCGTCGACGATCAGCCAAACCCACCCTGAACCGAAGCGCCCCAGCCCTGCAGCCCGAAACGCCGCTTTGAATTGATCGAGCGAGCCGAAATCGCGCGTGATGGCAGCCAGCAACTCGGTCGAGGGTGCGCCACCTTGGCCGGGGCGAGTCATCGATTCCCAGAAAAACGTGTGGTTCCAGTGGCCACCACCATTGTTGCGCACGACGTCGCCCGACTTGGAGATTTGCGCGAGCAGCGCTTCGAGCGAGAGTCCGGACAGCGCCGGCGCCGCGGCAATCGCCTTGTTGAGATTGTCGACGTAGGCCTGATGGTGCTTGCCGTGATGGATCTGCATGGTGCGCTCGTCGATCACGGGTGCGAGTGCATCGTAAGGATAGGGCAGCGGCGCGAGCGTGAAGCTTTGCGCGTGGGCGACCGTACCGCAGAGCGACAACCCGAGTAGTGCGAGGAGTCGAGCGAAGGTACGAGTCGTGACGGTTTTATTCATGGAGTAAACCTCGGTCCGACGGCGAAGGTCGGACGGTGAAGGTCAGACGGCGGGGATGCGGGCAAGACGCTTGCCGATCAGATAGCTGACCAGAACCACTATCATGACTGCGCCGCCAAAGAATAGTTCCTTGCCTTCCGCCCAGTCATCGACCGGCGGCAGCGTCATTTTGGCTAGAGCAAAGCTCGCGATCAGCAGGCTCACTCCGCCGACTGCGAGACTCATGACGCGTGAGGCGACCCGCGCGAGATCGTCTGCGCGTGCGATCAGCCGCGAAATCCACAGGCCATTGATGCCGTCGGTCACCAGCATGCCGAGCGTGAAAAGCGCACCGAGCATCAGCGCTTGACCCAAGCCGCCGAATTGCTGCGCAGTCAATGAAAAGAGTGCTGCCTGACTCACCGTGTCGAAGGAGAGTGCAAAGAGTGCGCCCACGAGCGCGATCAGGCCCGGTGATCCGGCCTTGCCGAGTCGTCCCATCAATTTACCGAGCAGCTTGCCTTTGAGACCCACGGGGGCGACGACCTCGTCGGCCGGTGCCGTGACTGCGGCATGGACGTTCGCGACGCCTAGTGCGAGCAGGAAAATGATGGAGATCCACGAACCGCTTGCCTCGAGCCAGTCGGGGGTTTCCCAGTGCGTGGTCGCCAGACTGACGAGCACGGCGATCGCCATGACCACGGCGCCGTGACCCAGAGAAAACAGGGCGCCGCAGTAACGCGCGAAGCCTTTGCGCGCCCGCGTGTTGAGTCGGGTCAGACCGTCGATGGTCGCGAGGTGGTCGGCGTCGAACCCATGTTTGAGTCCGAGCAGAAAAACCACCGCTGCGAGAGCGGACCAACTTGTGGGCAGGGCGTCCATGGGAGCGCGATCATAACCGTGGTTTCTTGCGGTCTGAAGGGCTTGCATATACCGTTCAAAGATGCGCTCCATCTTGCGGTCTTTGGCGTGGTTGTCTTGCGTGCTGCTCGCAGCCTGTGGGGGCGGCGGGGGTGGGGGCGGCGCCGTGACCGGCAACGGTGGTGGCTCAAGCACAACCACGACCCCGCCGACCACGGTGACCGTGCCGGCGGCCGAGGCGAGTCTCGGTGCCACGCTGCAGCGGCCGGTCCTGCAGTGCGGTTCCTCGGTCGACACCATCACCGCCGACTCGGCGACGGCGAGCGTCGCGGTTTTCGAAAGCGGACCGGTACGGCCGCTCGCGCTTTCCGCAGACGGACAGCGTCTCTACGTTGCCAACGCGCCGGCAAATTGCCTCGAGATCTACGCCATCGAGAACGATGCACTGCGGCTCGTGAGTGCCGTCAGCGTGGGTCTTGAACCGGTCGCGGTCGCCGAGCGCAACGCCAACGAGGTCTGGGTGGTCAATCACCTCTCCGACTCGGTGAGCGTGGTCAGACTCGACGGTACGCCCCGCGTGCTGCGTACCTTGCAAGTGGGCGACGAGCCGCGCGACATCGTGTTTGCAGGTACCAACCGCGACCGCGCATTCATCACCGCCGCAAATCGCGGTCAGAATCGTCCGGGCTTCAATTCGGCCTCGCTGGTGACCTCGGGCGTCGGCCGCGCCGACGTGTGGGTGTACGACGCGGCGCAGCTCGACGATTCTTTGAACGGCAAGCCCGTGACCGTGCTGACTCTCGTGGCCGACGTGCCGCGGGCGCTCGCGGTCAGCAACGACGGGCGTACCGTCTATGCCGGTGTGTTCATGTCGGGTAATCGCACGACCGTACTGCACCGCGATGCACTCAACACGCCGAAGCCCGGTATTTCGACGAGTGCCGATGGCGTGCAGGCGCCGGGTACCAGCCTCATCGTGCGCTTCGATGGCACGGCGTGGCGTGACGAGGCGCGCAACGACTGGTCGAGTCGGGTGAAGTTCACTCTGCCCGACGAGGACGTATTCGCCATCGATGCAGTGGCCGCGACACCCGCCGTGACCTCGCGCTTCACGGGGGTGGGTACCACCCTCTTCAACATGGCCGTCAATCCGGCCGATGGTCGGCTTTTCGTCAGCAATACCGAATCTTTCAACGAGGTTCGCTTCGAGGGCTCGGGTCAGCGGGGCAACAGCAGCGTCCGCGGCCGCATTGCCGAGAGTCGTATTTCTTTGATCACGCCGTCCTCGGGCGCGGTGGCGGCGGTGCATCTGAACCGACACGTGAATTTCGACTTGCCGCAGGGCGCCAGCCTGTCGGCCGCCGAGAAAGCGCGTTCGCTGTCGCAGCCCACGGCACTCGTCTTCAGTCAGAACGGCGATACGCTCTACAGTGCGGCGTTTGGTTCGGCGAAGGTGGCGGCGCTGCCGACGGCGGCACTCGTGGCCGGCAATTACGTACCCGATGTCAGCCGCCAGATTGAGGTGCCCGCTGGCCCCGCAGGCCTCGCGCTCAATGCAGCCGGCAATCGGCTGTACGTTTACTCGCGCATTGCTCACGCGCTGAGCATCGTCGACCTCGCCAACCGCAGTCTGCTCTCGACGCGCAGCTTGTTCTCGCCCGAGAGCACGGCGGTCAAGGAGGGGAGGCGCTTTCTCTACGATGCGACCTTGAGTTCGGCCAACGGTACCGTCTCTTGCGCAAGCTGCCACGTGTTCGGCGACCTCGATCATCTCGCCTGGGATCTCGGCAACCCCGACGATCGCATGCAGACCAACCCCAACGCCTACCTGCCGCTCAGCCCGCGTACCACACCGCGCTTCCATCCGCTCAAGGGCCCGATGACGACGCAGACGCTGCGTGGCATGAAAGGACATGGGCCGCTCCACTGGCGCGGTGATCGCACGGGAACCACGCGCGCGGTGGTACGCGGCCAAACCGAGACCCTCGAAGAAGCCGCCTTCAAGGAATTCAATCCGGCATTCGTTTCTTTGTTGGGGCGTGAGACGCCGCTCAGCACGACGCAGATGCAGGCCTTCACCGACTTCGTGATGCAGCTTGCCAATCCGCCAAATCCGGTTCGCGCCCTCGATAATTCTTTGACAGCCGACGAAAGCGCTGGTCGCGACATCTACATGAACTTCCCGATCACGCTGCTCGGGTCCTGCGACAACTGCCATCGTCTGCGCCCGACCTCGGGGCAGTTCGGCACCGGTGGACTCATGACCTTCGAGGGAGGTCGGATCACCGAAAACTTCAAAGTGCCGCAGTTGCGCAACGTGTACACCAAGGTTGGCATGTTCGGCTTCAGCGGCGACAACAGCACGCCGACCGGTGCGCAGATCCGCGGTTTCGGGTTCAGCAACGATGGCGCGGTCGATACGCTCGACAATTTTTTCCGTGACCCCGTGTTTCTGTTCCCGCCACCTGCGGCCGACACACGCCGTCAGGTGATCACGTTCATGATGGCCTTCGACACCGACTTCCTGCCGGTGGTGGGCCAGCAGGTCACGTGGCGGCCCGGCGCCGAATCCGCCGTCGAGTCGCGCCTGACGCTGCTGCGCGAGCAGGCGCAGGTCAGCTCGCCGCGACGCGCCTGCGACCTCATTGCGCGTGCCAGCGTCAACGGCACGGCTTATAGCGCGCTGTTGCAGTCGGATGGCAGTTGGTCGATGCGCGGTGGTGGCACCCGCACCGATGCGCAGCTTCGTGAGCTGGCGACGGTGACGCAGCCCATCACCTTCACTTGCATGCCGCCCGGCACCGGGCGCCGTGCGGCGCTAGATCAGGTTTGATCGACTCTCAAGGCGCAGGGGTCTGCGCAGCGAGCGGCTTCGGTGCCTCTAGCAGCTCGATCAGGTAGCCGTCCGGATCTTTGACGTGAAAGACCCGTCCGCGCATCGGTGAGCCGTCGGCAGCCGTTTTCTTTGACATATATATCTGTGGCGGCTCGATGATGTCGGCGCCTGCGGCGTGCAGCCGAACGTGGATGGCTTCGGCGTCGGTGACGTCGAACACCAGTACGGCATCGCCGACGCCGGTGCGTCTGGCGTCGATGCGATTGTCGGCGGGCGTGGGAGCGGAGAATTCGACGAGGCCGATACGTCCGCCTTCGCCCGAGGCGCTCGTCATGATCAGGAGGCGAGTGCGGGTCGAAGCTGCATTGAGCGGAAAGAAATTGCCCTCGGGTTTGCGGGGGTTGTCCATCTCCGTCTCGGTGCGGAAGCCAAGTAATTCGTAAAATCGGGCCGCGACCTTGGCATCTTTGACGAGCAGCGCGGTTCGCAGTAGTACGGGTTCGCCCGGCGGCTGCGCTGCCGGTAGCAACACGGGTAATGATGCGACGACGACCGCCCAAAATGCCGATTTCGACTTCATCAATTTACCTCCACGCGGTCATCGAGTCCGCGGTTCGCTGATAACGTAGCACCGGATGCTCTCCTACGCACTTCTCAAGTGGGCCCATGTACTCGTCATGGGGTATTGGCTCGGTAGCGAGCTCGTCATCAATGCGCTCACGCACTACATCGCACGCAGCACCTCGCTGCCGGCCGACGAGCGAATGCGCCTGTGGGATTTTTTGCTCGACGTCGATCAGCATGTACGCAACGCGATGATCATGTCGGTACCGCTCGGTTTTTCGCTCGCCGCTTATTTGGGCCTGGTGCCGATTGCGGGGGTCTCGATGGGCTGGCTGTGGATCCTGTCGGCGCTGTGGTTTTGGTACATGTGGCTCGTGCACTGGCGGCGCAAGTCACCGCAGGGTGCAACGCTTGCGCGCTGGGATTGGCGCTTGCGTTACCTGCTGATTGCGCTGTTCGCAGGTTCTGCCCTGTGGTCGCTCGTTACCGGGTTTCCGTACGCGGCACCGTGGCTCGCCCTCAAGGTACTGCTGTTCGCGGCGGGTATGGTCTGCGGGATTTTCGTCCGCTATTACATCCGCGAGGCTTACCGATCGGCGCTGCCTGCGATCGCCGCGGGCCGCGCGACCGCCGCCGACAACGCCGAGTTTGCCCTGCTCATGCGCAAGGGGACGTGGGCGCTGGTTGTGCTCTGGATGTTGCTGTTCGCCATCGGTGCGCTCGGCGCGCTCAAACCCGCTTTCGGCTAGGTCAGTTCGGCTAGAATCTCGCGGATGCATCCGAGCAAAATGTTTGCCCGCCTGAGCCGTCTGGTCGGGGCGGTCGCCATCCTCTCCCTGCTTTCGAGCTGCTTGTCGAGCGCTGGCCCTGAAGCGCCCAAGATCAGCCAACAACCCAAGGACCGGACCGCCTTCGTCGGGCAATCCGCAAAGTTCGACTTCGGCGCCTCGGGCAAGCCGCCATTCACGTTCCAGTGGTACCGCAATGGCGTCGCCATTGCCGGGGCTACCGAGCAGGTCTATGCGACCAACCCGCTGACCATCGCCGATGACGGCTCAAAGTATTCGGTCAAGATCAGCAACGCGCAGGGCTCGGCGACCAGCAGCGAGGCCACGTTGACCGTCAAACCGCCGCCGACGATCACCGCGCAACCGACGGCGCAGACCGTGAACGCGGGCTCGGCCGCGACCTTCTCGGTGACCGCCACGGGCGAGCAGTTACAGTACCAGTGGCTGCGTGACGAGGTGCCCATCAACGGAGCGACCTCGGCGACCTATTCGATCACCGCGACAACGGCGGCGGACGACGGTGCGGTGATCACGGTGTTGGTCGGCAATCCGGGCGGAATCGTCGGCAGTCAGTCGGTGGTGCTGACCGTACTGTCGACGCCGGCGATCACCGTCCAGCCGGTCGCACAGACCGTGGTCGAGGGTGATCCGGTCGTGTTCGCGGTCAGCGCCACGGGCGGCAACCTGCAGTATCAGTGGCGGCGCAACGGGACCGACATCGCCGGCGCGACCGCGCGCGTGCTGCGCGTCGCCACCACCACCACGACAGACGACAACGCCGCCTATGCAGTCGTACTCACCAACGCGCAGGGCAGCGTCACCAGCAACTCGGCCACGCTGCGCGTCGTCGCCGGAAGCGTACGCGCACTGCCGGTAGCGGCCGCCGAAGTCTCTCTCAACAAGGCAGGCATTGCTGCGGCCGCCTTTACTTTGGTCCGTCGCAGCAATGGTTCGGTGGCGAGTTGGGGCTACAACACCGACGGTCAACGTGGCGATGGCACGACGGGAACACCGAGCGACACCATAGGCACGGTTACGCTGCCCGCGGGACGTACCGCCAAAAAGATTTCGGCGGGCGGTTATCACGCGCTCGTGCTGCTCGATAACGGCGACGTCTACGCCTGGGGCCTCAATGACAACGCCCAGCTCGGCTTGGGAGACGTGCTCTCGCGCACTGCGCCCACCAAAGTGACCTTGCCTCGGCCCGCCATTTCGGTGGCTGCCGGCCGCGCATTTTCTTTGGCCTTGCTCGACGATGGTCGGGTGTTTGCCTGGGGCGCCAATACCGTCGGTCAGATCGGCGACAACACGCGCGACGCGGCGGCGACGCCGGTGGCGGTCAAAGATTTGACCGGGGTGACCCAAATCGCAGCCGGCAACACGCACGCGCTCGCGCTGCGCAGTGACGGCAGCGTCTGGGCTTGGGGGGGCAACGCCTCCGGTCAGCTAGGTGACGGCAGCTTCAAGCCGAGCCGCATACCGGTGGCGACCGGGCTTGGGCAAATCGTGCGCATTCGCGCCGGCGGCGACGTGTCGATGGCGATCAGCCAGCGGCGTGCACTTTATCTTTGGGGCGAGAACGCCGATGGTCAGCTGGGTCTCGGCAGTGCCGCGACCACCGACGTCGGCGTCCCGACCGCGGCCTTGCGCGACATGGTCGATGGCGCAGCCGGCGACCGCGGCAGCATCGCGCTCGGCAGCAACGGACTGCTGGTGGCAGCGGGCGCTAACGACGCCGGTTCGCTCGGCGACGGTGGCACCACGGCACGCAACAGCTTTGCGGCGGTCAGTGTCGTCAGTCAGGGTATCGCGGTCGACATCGGCGGCTTGTCGTTTGCCGCCGCCATCGGCGCCGACGGCACCACCTGGACTTGGGGTGACAACAGCTCGAAGCAGCTCGGCAACGCCAGCATCACGACGACGAGTACGCCAACCCCGACCGTGGTGCCGTCGTTCGACGCGATTCCCTGAGGTCACACCGAGAAAGGGCGCCATGCGACACCGCATGACGCCCCTCGTACACACCTTGGCGATGGGCTTGTGCCAGTCGTTCAGTGCTGCAGATCGAACACCGCTACGTTGCGGGCGGTCGAGCCGTCAGCAAGGATGACGTTGGACACGAGCTGCATGGTCATCCCATCTGCCGAGATGGTCCGCTCGGCCGTCGTGACCACCTTGCCTTTCTTCTTCAGTACGCTGCTGACCGCGCCCGGGCCGCTGCTGGTCGAGGCAATGGTGTCGAACGAGGCGTTCCCCTGAACCGGGTAATCCTTGCCATCGAGCCGCGACTGCCAGCTGACGCGAGTCGGCCGACCGGCTTCATCGGTGCCAATCGCCAGGAAATCGACGGTATCGCCATGTATCCGCACATGCCTCGTCTCGCCTTTCGGTGCCGGCGTTTGATAACTCGACTTGGCGAGATTGAGCACCCACGTGCCATCGACCGGGTCGATCACATCGTAGACCTCGACCGTGGTCGGTGACTTTCGGCCTTTCTCGTCCAGTATCCGCAGCGTCAACACCCACGAGCGATTGTCCGCAGCGGTGAACGAGTCGCCTTCCACCAAAATCTTGCCGTTCTTTTTCACCTGTACCGCAATCGATTTTGGTCCCGATCGAGTCAATGAAAATGAATCCACGTTGGGCGATCCTGTCACTGGGTAGTCCTTGCCATCGATCTTGCCGTTGTAGACCGCCATGAACCTAGTCCCGCTGCCATCTTCGCCGCGAATGGTCATCTTGAAATCGTCGTTCACGATCGAGGCGACTCGACGATCCCACCGTGGCGCCGGGGTCTGATACGTCGATTTATCGAGGTTGAGGCGCATCACGATGGTGTTGGGTCCCATCGAGGCCCCCATCGTCGTTCCCTGTGCGAAACCGAGTGGCGACACACCGACGGCGATCGCCGTGACCAGACCGAGGACCGACATCCGTAAGGCTTTTTTCATGATCTTTCTCCGTTTGAGTTCTTTTAGATCAATAACCTCCAGGACTATCCGCCTTTGATGGCCAGGCGGATATGCCAACGCCATCGTTTGTTCAAAGAAATTGGATCCGCTACGGCAAGGATTTCCGCCGTAGAGTCAAAGAATTGACGACCATTCACGGATAGACGATGCCGCGCGGGCGTGACCGTCGTCGGGCGTCGCGTCGGGAGAGCTGCGGTCAGTCGGGCTTGTACACCCGCCAGAGACCGTCTCGGCCCCGTATCTGCCAACCGTCGGCGCGGGTCATTACCTCGATCAGGGCGGCCGTCTCGGCGTCTGGCGTGCCATCGAAGCGCGCAGGACGATACTTCATCTGAAAGTTGGCAATGACCCGGCGGGTGGCCTCGTCGAACTCGCCGTGGCGGGGCACCTCGAAACCGATCGCATCAAGCCCCTGCTGAAACCAGCCGATGGTCGGCAACGAGGCCTCGTGGGCGGGCAGGGCGGCTGCAACGGCCGCTGGGTTCGGCCACGGGATTAGACCTTCTTCCGCAAGGCGACGCCACGGGAATTTGGGACCCGGGTCGGTCTTGCGCTGCGGCGCGATGTCGCTGTGTCCGAGAATGCGGTGCGGTGCGATCTCGTGACGTGCTGCGATGTCGCGCACCAAGGCGATGACCGCATCGATTTGCGGCGTCGGGTAATCGACGAAGTTCAGGCCGGGAGCGGCATCATCGCCGAGATTGACGATCTCGATGCCGATGGAGCTTGCATTGAGCTGGGTGTCGCCACGCCAAAAACTTTGGCCGGCGTGCCAGGCGCGCCGATCTTCGTCCACGAGGCGATAGATCGTGGGCGGCTCGAGGCCCACCAGGTAATGGCTGCTGACGCGGCGCCGGCCCTCGGCTCGGGTCAGTGCGGTCACCGAGCGATCGAAGTCGAGCTGGGTGAAGTGCAGGATGAGATAGCGCACCCGACTGTCGTGATTGGCACTGCGGTAGCGCGTGTCGATGGTGCGGCCGTCGAGGGTCATCGTCGAACAGGCTCCTAAGCCGAGCAGCGATATGAGTATGATGGCGTCCCACCATCGCGGTCGGCTACGTCCCGAGGTTTGCATATGGATCGCACCGTCCTGCCATTGCTTGCCACCCTCATGGTACTCATCGTGAACGCCGCGGCCAACATCGTGCCGATCAACGGCCTCAACACGGGCGAGTTGTCCGACCTGTACCCCACGGGTTTCACCCCGCCGGGCTGGGTGTTCTCGATCTGGTCGATCATCTACCTTGGCCTGCTGTCTTTCGGGGTGGCCGCTTGGCGCGGCGGCCCGCGGGTACGCAGTCGCATCGCGGCCATCCGTAACCCCTATTACCTCAATGCGGCGGGCAACGCGGCCTGGATCTTCGCCTGGCACTACCGGCAGGTCGCCTTGAGCTTCGCCATCATGCTGTTGATCCTGGCGACGCTGATCGTGATCTTCACGCGGCTGCAGCGGCTGTCCCAGCCGACGAGCGGCGAATATCTGTGCGTCGATGGCGTGTTTGCCATCTACTTCGGCTGGATCACCACGGCGACGCTCGTCAATCTGGCGACGCTTTTCTTTGATCGGACGTGGTATCCGCTCGGGCTCTCGATGGATCAATGGGCACTCGCCACGGTCTGCGCCGCCACGGCCATTTACGTCTGGATGGGGGCCGTGACGCGCAGCGCCACGTACTGCGCCGTTTTCGTCTGGGCGGCGAGCGGCGTGTTTCTGGGCGACGAGCGAGTCACCGAAGGCGTGCGCATCGCCGCGCTCACCGGGGCGGTGACGGTGGCGGCGTGTCTCGTCTGGGCGATCTTCAGCCCAAGGCCGCGAGCGCTGTTTCGAGGGCCCTGAAGGCCTCCTCCGCATCGGGCTCGTTGAAGATCTCGTGATACATCTGCGGGAAGCACTCTGCGCGCACCACGGCCTGAGGCGCAGCGGATGCGAATTCTTTGCTGCCGCGCGGACTCACCGCGCGATCGTCACCGGCATAAAGCAACAAGGTTGGCGTACGCCAGCTTGCCGCCTGCGCCCGCACGGCGGCACCCTCCAGGCCGACGAAAGCACCGAGGCGTGCTGAGATCCTATCGTGCACGAGCGGGTCTGCGACGTACTCTGCAACCACGCGCGGATCGTGCGAGAGAATCCGCGGATCGAGTCCGTTGCCAAGCCGGAGATTGGGTGCGAACTTCGGGATGATCTTCACGGCGACGCGTTGCCATGCCGCCATGTCGACCGCGAGCGCCGGCGATGACATGACGAGCAGGCGCGGCGCGACGAAGCCGCGCATCACGGCCGAGGCCACGACGAGCCCGCCCAAACTGTGACCGATCAGGACGAGGCCGGGCCCCGCTCCGGCGTGACTCGACTCCGCCTCGAATGCGGCCGCTACTTCACCGAGGTGTTCGGCGAGTTGCAAATCGCGGGTGAGCCCGCCTCGCGGGCCCGAGGATCGACCGTGCCCGTAATGGTCGTAGGCGCGCACGGCATAGCCGGCGGCGTTCAGTCGTGCGGCGAGGTGAGCGTAGCGCCCCGCGTGTTCACCGAGCCCGTGGACGATCAAGACTCGGGGTGCCGTGGGCTTTGCCGAGCCCCCGGTGACGGGCCAGTCCCAGACGGCAAGGCGGCTGCCATCGCGGGTGGTGAGCGATGCGAGGTTCGACATGTTGTCGATGTTGCCTGAAAAACGGTGGCGCCAAAAACAGCGACACAAAAAAAGAGGCCCGGTCGAATGACCGGGCCTCGGGGATGCCCCAATAGGGCGTGATCGTCAGAAGTTGTAGTTGGCGCCGAGGAAGAAACGACGACCGAAGAGGTCGAAGTTGTCCGCCGACGTGTTGCCGAGCCACTTGGCCGGCTTCTTGTCGAAGGCGTTGACCACACCACCACGCAGCACGAGCTTGTCCATCGGCGAGTATTGCGCCGAAATGTCGTGCGAGATGAAGGCTCCCGTCTCGTAGAAATCGATGTTCTCGTAGACGTCGTCGTTACCGCCGAGCGTATTGACGTTCAACAGGTACTGAGAGGCTTGGTAGTCGGCCTTCCAGCGCAGGTTGAAGTTACGCGACACGCGCCAGTCGGTGGTGAACGAGAAGCGCGTACGCGGCAGTCCCGTGTAACCCTCGGAGCGGTCGTAGTAGCTCGGGTTGGCGATGTCGTTGTGATAACGCCAGTCGAACAAGTAGTTGCCACTCAGGCTGAAGGTCACGTTGCTGTCCGTGCGATAGAGGATCTGGTAGTCCATACCGCGCGTGTAGAGCTTCGCGTAGTTCACCGAACCCTGAATGAAGTCGATGATGCCGTATGGCGGCGTCGTGCCCGAGCCTGCCGCACCGGTGCGAGTGATCGTGGCGCAGATCGCCTGATTGACGTTCTCGCTGCTGACGCACTGGTTGGCGGCCGTCTGCACGCTGACCGAGGCGATGACGTCCTTGATCTCGATGTCGTAGTAATCGAGGACGATGGTCGCCTTGGGCAGGAAGCGCGGCGTGATGATCATCGAGGCCGTCGTGGTGTACGACGTTTCCGGCAGCAAGAACGGATTACCCTGGTTCTTTCCGCCCGGAGTGCTTGCATAGGTGATCGTGGTGCCGGCCGGAATGCCGATCGCGACGCAGTTCTTCGTGCGATTGGCCCGAACCACGGTGTCGGTCAGCGAGTTGATGACCGTCGCACTGCAGGGATCGGTGATCGAGGCGAACGTTTGGGTCGGCGGACGGAAGTTCTCGCCCAGCGTCGGGATACGTACCGCCTTGCCGCGCGTGCCGCGGATCGTGATGTCTTCGATCGGCCGCCACACGAGGTTGAAGTTGTAGGTATCCGTCTGGCCGACCGTCGAGTAATCGGACGAACGGAACGCTGCTCCGAGTTCGAGCGACTTGGCAGCGAACATGTCCTTGAGCAGGGGCACGCGCAGCTCACCAAAGTATTCGGTGGTGTCGTACTTGGCCTGCGGGAAGTCCGGACCCGTGTTCAGGAACAACAGACGATCACCGGTGTCGCGCGAGCGGCCGATGCCTTCGGTCTTCTCTTCGCGGTACTCGGCGCCGAGCGCGACGCCGATCGGGCCGGCGCCCCAGATGTCCCAAAGGTTACCCGAGACGAAGCCCAACGCGTCCTGCTGCTCGTTCTTCTCGCGCACCGCGATGGTTGCACGGAAGAAATCGAGGGCTGCCTGCGAGTAGCCGCCCTCGCCGAAGATTCGGGACGGAACGCAGTTGGCGATTTCAGGATTGGTCGGGTTGTAGTTGCCGCCACGGAACAAATCGGCAATCGGAATGCCGTTCGCGGCGAGCAGCTTCACGCGGCAGACGATTTCGCCCGGCTTGCCGTTGACTCTGCCGAGGGTGTCCACCACCGCGTCGGCCGAGTGCTTGAAGCGGATCGTGTCGACGGCGCTCTCGTAGTTCACGTTCTCGAGCTTGCCGTAGGTGTAGCTGAGTTCGT
>Ga0129336_10000559_pt1 | contig 21863 bp, 20 predicted proteins | sample CPB6_02_DNA_FD_96878 | JGI IMG/M metagenome (GOLD analysis project Ga0129336, IMG submission 96878) | Freshwater to marine salinity gradient microbial communities from Chesapeake Bay, USA - CPBay_Sum_0.6_0.2_DNA | ecosystem: Environmental > Aquatic > Marine > Coastal | place: USA: Chesapeake... | reverse complement strand
GGCGTCAGCGGCTCGGGCAAATCGACTTTTGCGCGCGAGGTGCTGCTGGCCAACCTGGCCGCTGTGGTGAGCCAGCAGGCCACCAAGGCCGGGCGTGATGCCTTGGCGGCTCGGGCGCCGGCCTGGCGCGGTTGTGCGGGGATCAGTGGTTTCGAGCGGGTGGAGCGGGTGCTGGAGGTCGACCAGACACCAATCGGCAAGACGCCACGCAGTTGCCCGGCCACCTATATTGGATTTTGGGACACCGTCCGTAAACTGTTTGCCGAAACCCTGGAGGCCAAGGCACGTGGCTATGCAGCGGGTCGTTTTTCTTTCAATACCGGTGAGGGACGCTGCCCAGGTTGCGAGGGGCAGGGGGTACGCACCATCGAGATGAGCTTTCTGCCTGATGTGAAGGTGCTATGCGAATCCTGCAGAGGTGCGCGCTTCAATCCAGAGACTCTGGCGGTCACCTGGCGAGGCAAAAGCGTCGGGGACGTGCTCCAGATGGAGGTGGATGAGGCGGTGGAGTTCTTTGCCTCCATGCCCAGCATCGCGCACCCCCTGCAGTTGCTCAAGGATGTGGGCTTGGGTTACCTGACCCTGGGTCAGGCCTCGCCTACCCTGAGCGGCGGTGAGGCGCAGCGGATCAAGTTGGTGACCGAGCTGTCCAAGGTGCGCGATGACCTCACCCGACGCGGGCAGAAGTCACCGCACACCCTCTATGTACTGGACGAGCCCACCGTGGGGCTGCATATGGGCGATGTGGACAAGTTGCTGCGTGTCCTGCATCGGCTGGTGGATGCAGGCCATAGCGTGGTGGTGATTGAACATGACCTGGATGTGATTGCTGAAGCCGACTGGATCATTGACCTGGGTCCTGAGGGAGGCCAGGCCGGCGGGCGAATCGTTGCGGCGGCTCAACCAGAGGACGTGGTGCAGTTGGGAACACCGACCGGTCTGGCCTTGGCGCCTGTGCTGGCACGTTGAGCCTCGTCATGGTTTTTTGTCGGACATAGGACTAAGCTCAGGCTTGACCAGCAGAAAGAATTGGAGCAAGCCATGATGAAGCGTCATTTTTTTCAGAAAACCGGGTGGCTGCTATTGGGCTTGCTCCTGGCCAATACCGCCCTGGCAGAAACTGCTGCTGAAAAGCGTGCCGAAATCAACAAGATGCGGCGCGAGACCCTGACCCGCTTGTACAAGCTTCACCCAGAGTCGCAGCAAGCGGTGCAGAACGCCGCAGGGTATGCGGTGTTCAGCAATGTGGGCATCAACCTGATCCTGCTGTCGGCTGCTGGCGGATCGGGCGTGGCGCACCACAACAAGACTGGGAAAGACACTTACATGAAGATGGTTTCGGGCGGCTTTGGCTTTGGCCTGGGCGTTAAAGATTTTCGCGGGGTGTTTGTCTTCTCCACCGCCGACAAGCTTGATACCTTTATCAACAGCGGCTGGGAGGCCAGTGCCCAGGCCGATGCGGCGGCCAAAGCCGGCAGCCGCGGAGCTGCAGTGGCAGGGGCGATCACCGTGGCGCCTGGGGTGACGCTCTACCAGATCACCGAGAGCGGCTTGGCCCTGCAGGCCACCATTCAGGGCACCAAATACTTCAAGGATGACGAACTCAACCGACCATGAGTTCGTCAGATTGGATCAGCTGTTGATAACTTTCTGCAGCTCACCACTTTCGTACATTTCCATCATGATGTCAGAGCCGCCGACAAACTCGCCCTTGACATAGAGCTGGGGGATGGTGGGCCAGTTGCTGTACTCCTTGATGCCCTGACGAATGGCGTCGTCCTCCAGCACATTGACGGTTTTCAGCTGCTTGGGGTCGACCCCACAAGCCTTCAGAATCTGCACCGCACGGCCAGAAAAGCCACACATGGGAAAGCTGGCATTGCCCTTCATGAAGAGCAGGACTTCGCTGGATTTGACAAGATCGTCTATTCTTTGTTGAGTGTCGCTCATAGTGGGTATCCTTGCTAACAAGACCCGTATTATTTCATTTCCCGTCCTCCTTTGCTAAACCCTCAATATGAAGATCGATAAAGACACGGTTGTGACCCTGCGCTACAAGGTCATAGACGCCGACACCGGCAAGTTGCTCGAGGATGGCAAGCAGGCCTCCTCTTATCTGCATGGCGGCTATGGCAACACCTTTGACAAAGTCGAACAGGCTCTGGCCGGACAGGAGCCTGGTTACCAGATTGCCCTGTCTCTCGCAGCGCAGGATGCTTTCGGTGAGCGCGACGAAAGTCTGGTGCAGACCATTCCCAAAAGCCAATTCCCGCCCGGCGTCAAGGTGGGGGGGCAATTGGAAGGACGCTCTGAGGACGGCCGCTCCATGGCCTTCACCGTGGTCAAGGTCAAGGGCCCGCTGGTGCATCTGGATGGCAACCACCCCTTGGCAGGCAAATCCTTGCGTCTGGAAATTGTGGTGCTCGAAGTTCGCCCGGCCAGTCAGGAGGAGATTGCCCATGGCCATGCGCACGGCGCCCATGGCCACCACCACTGATTTTTTGGAGATGAAGTCATGAAGAAGAGGCTGCTGATACTCTTGCTGGTGTTACTTGCCGCGCTGGCTGCAGCCATGTGGTGGTTGCGGGGCAATCTGGATGGCCTGATCAAGGACGCGATCGTCCGTTATGGCTCCGAAATGACCCAAGCTGAGGTGCAGGTGGGTTCGGTCGAATTGCACATCAAGCAGGGGCAGGCGGTTATTCGTAATCTCAAAATTGGCAATCCCGCTGGGTTCAAAACGCCTTATGCATTGGCGGTGGGTGAAATCGAGTTGGATCTGGACATGGACACCCTTATGCAGAAGGTGGTGACTGTTCGAAAAATAGCCATCAAGGCACCCGATGTCATCTATGAAAAAGGGGAGTCGATGACCAATTTTGATGCCTTGCTGAAAAACATCGCAGTCTCCCTGGGCTCCCAGAGCGCGGGCAAAGCGCAGTCTGCGAAGGGGCAGGCTGAGGGCAAGAAACTGATCGTCGATGAGCTCAGCCTGACCCAGGCGAAGGCGCAGGCCAGTGCCCCGTTCATGAATGGCCAGACGGTCTCCTTGACTCTGCCTGACACCACCTTGCGCAACCTTGGCAAAAGCAAAGGTGGCTTGCATGCGGCTGAACTCGGTCAGGAAGTGGCCAGCGCGCTCAACCAAAAGCTTGCAAGCGCCTTCAGCTTTGATCACATGGCCAAGTCCGTCAGTGGCGCGTTTGAGAAGGCCGCAGACTCTATCAAGGGCTTGTTCGGCAAATAGGTTACCGGACTACTGGGTCGCGTCAACCCGGCCATTGACCGCCGCTACAGCGTTCGATGCCCGCCAGATCCCGGCGTGACTGAGCAGCGCAGAAACCTGCCCGTATCAGCAAGTCGCGCACCATGGCGGCCTGTTGCCAGCCGTGCTCGAGCAACAGCCACCCCCCCGGTTTGAGTCGAGACGGGGATTGATGAATGATTTGCCGGATCGCATCAAGGCCATCCTCGCCGCTGGCCAGCGCCTGGGTAGGCTCGTGGCGCAGGTCGGGCAGATGCGGGTCATCGTCAGCGATGTAGGGGGGATTGGAGACGATCAGGTCGTAACGCTGGGCCACGCCGTCCAGCCAGTTGCCCTGGTGAAAGTCGAGTGCCAGGCCCAGCCGATGCGCATTGGCTTGCGCCACAGTCAGGGCATCGCCGCTTGCGTCAAGCGCGCTCACCCGCAGATCGCCGCGTTGCTGCTTGAGCGCCAAGGCGATCGCGCCGCTGCCGGTGCCCAGATCAATGACTTCCATAGGCGGTCTGTCCCTGCGGGGCTCATCCATGGGCAACAGCTCCAAGGCCCAATCCACCAGGGTCTCGGTGTCGGCACGAGGGTCCAGCACGCGCGCATCAATTTCTAGTACAAGTCCATAAAACTCCCGTACCCCAGTCAGGTAGGCTAGGGGCATACCAGTCGCCCTGGATTGGGCCAGGGAGATGAAGTGTTCGGCTTGCGCTGGCTTCAGGATGTCGCGGTCATGGGCCAGCAGCCAGGAACGGTCGTGCGCCGGTCGACCCAGGGCTTGCAAGAGCAGCAGTTGTGCATCCAGGCGTTGCAGGCCCAGCGTTTTGCAGGCAGTGGCAAGTGCCTGACGGATCTCCATGGCTTAAGTCGCGCTGATTTCAAGATCGGCCAGCTGCTCGGCCTCTCGCGCATGCTGCAAGGCGGTCACCACCTCGTCAAGCTCACCTTCCATGATGAAGTTCAGCTTGTACAGGGTCAGGTTGATGCGATGGTCGCTCAGTCGACCCTGTGGAAAGTTGTAGGTTCGAATTCGGTCGCTGCGGTCGCCACTGCCGATCAGGCCTTTGCGCAGTGCGGCATCCTTGGCGGCTCGTTCGCTGCGCTCCTTTTCCTGCAGGCGCGCAGCCAGCACCTGCAGCGCCTTGGCCTTGTTGCGGTGTTGGCTGCGGTCATCCTGACACTCGGCCACGATGCCAGTGGGCAGGTGGGTCACGCGCACCGCGGAGTCGGTTTTGTTGATGTGCTGGCCGCCCGCGCCGCTGGCGCGAAAGGTGTCGATGCGCAACTCGGCCGGGTTGATCTGCACTGCCTGGGTTTCGTCTGGTTCGGGCAGCACCGCGACCGTACAGGCACTGGTGTGGATGCGTCCCTGGGTCTCGGTCGCAGGGACGCGCTGCACCCGGTGCCCCCCCGATTCAAAGCGCAGATCACCGTAGACATGCTCGCCCGCGATACGCAGCACCACCTCCTTGTAGCCGCCCAGCTCGCTGGGTGATTCGCTCATGATTTCAGTCTTCCAGCCGCGACGGTCGGCGTAACGGGTATACATCCGTAGCAGGTCGGCGGCAAAGAGCGCCGACTCATCGCCGCCGGTGCCAGCACGGATTTCCAGAAAGGCATTGCGAGCATCATCCGGGTCTTTGGGCAGCAAGAGGCGCTGCAACTCCTCTTCCAACAGCTTCAATTCAGCCGTGGTGGCCTCGACTTCCTCCTGAGCCATGACCGCCATTTCAGGCTCAGCCAGCATCTCGCGGGCACCTGCCTGGTTTGTTTCCAATTGCAGATAACGCGCATAGCGGCTGGCAATCTGATTCACCTCGTTGTGCTCACGCGAAAGGACAAGAAACTGACCCATGTCAGCCATGATGTCCTCGCGTGAGAGGAGAAAATTCAGCTCCTGCAGGCGCTCTGCGTAGCGTTCGAGTTGCTGGCGAAGAAAAGGTTTCACAAATAAGGACCGGATGGTTGAATTCGATGACGGCTGTTGCAGGGTCAGGCAAGCCAAAACAGTCTTTCCCAGCCACTGATTAGCGGCGGGCCAGGGGCTAGAGCGGCGCTAATGCAGCGCTGGGTCCCTCAGGAACAGGTCCTGCGCGGGGACTGGCTGCAGCTGCATTGGTTGATGGCAGGCATGGGCAGGCATTACTTTTCCTGACGCAGGAAAAAATGCTGAATCGCCAGGCTGGCTCGTTCGCGCGCCTGTTCATCCGCGGCATGCAACTCCGCCAGAGCACCGTGGAGCATTTTCTGGGTGAGTCCACGGCTCAAGGCATCGAGCACTGATTCCAAATCCGCACCCCGGGCCAGCATTTTCCTGGCGCGGGCGATTTCAGCGCTGCGCCATTGGTCGGTCTGGGCATTGAGTTGCTGGATCAGCGGCACAATGCCATGAACCGGGTCGCGCTGGTCCATCCAGTGCAGGAAACTTTGTACCCCGGCGTCGATGATGACTTCGGCCTGCGCCACTGCGGCCTGACGGCTGGCCTGGCCGGTTTGCACCACCGAGGCCAGGTCATCCACGGTGTAGAGGTAGACATCGGGCAGCGCCTTGACCTCGGGTTCAATATCGCGTGGCACGGCCAGGTCAACCATGAACATGGGGCGGTGCTTGCGCTGCTTGAGCGCGCGTTCGACCGCACCTAGGCCAATCAGGGGCAGGGTGCTGGCAGTACAACTGACCACCACATCAAAAGCATGGAGCCGGTCGGGCAGGTCGGCCAGTCGCATGACCTCGGCACCAAAACGTGCAGCCAGCCTCTCGCCCCGATCCAGGCTACGGTTGGCGATCACCATGCCTTTGGGGTTCTTGGCGGCAAAGTGGGTGGCGGCCAATTCGATCATTTCGCCCGCACCAACAAACAGCACACGGACCTCACGGAGGTCCTCGAACAGGTTGCCTGCCAGGCGCACAGCAGCAGCGGCCATGCTGATCGAGTGGCTGCCAATTTCGGTGGAGCTGCGGACCTGCTTGGCCACCGCAAAGCTGCGCTGAAAAAGCTGGTTGAGAGTGCTGCCCAGGGCGCCCGCTTCTTCAGCAACCCGCACCGCATCCTTCATCTGGCCCAGGATTTGCGGCTCGCCCAGAACCATCGAGTCCAGCCCACTGGCAACCCTGAAGGCGTGGCGAGCGGCCTGGCCGGATTCCAGCGCATAGGTGTGCGCGCGCAGCTGTTCGGCAGAAACACCGCCACAGTGCGCCAGCCATTCCAGGGTGGGCGCAATGTCCAGACGGTCGCCGGCACAATAAATTTCTGTGCGGTTGCAGGTGGAGAGCAGGGCCGCTTCGGGCTGCAAGGCCAGTGTCTGACGCAAGCCCTTGAGGGTGGGTCCGATCTGATCCAGGGCGAAAGCAAACCGGCCGCGCAAGTCCAGCGGCGCAGTAGTGTGGTTGATGCCCAGGGCCCAGACTGCCATGTAAGGTGATGAATTAGTTAGATGGGGATTATAAAATTTCACACCTGATCCTGCGCAGGTCCTGACTGGCGGATTGTTTTCAATGAATTTTTTTGATCTTGCTCTTCATCTCATTAGCTTTGCCGCGCCCGCCCTGGTGCTGGCCGGGATCTTGCCTGCCGCTGGCCGATTGCTCTTTGGACGCAGACGCGCCATGCCCAGCTGGTGGCTGCAACTGCTGATCAACGCCCTGGTGGGCTCACTCGCTTTGAGTTTCAGTCTGTGGTTTTTTGGACGCGATGGCAAGATGGCTGCCTACATCATCCTGGTGTTGGCCATGGCAAGCTCTCAGTGGTTTCTGATGCGAGCCTGGCAGCGATAGTCCCTGGAGTAACATCCCTTATCAGCCGCCAATTCCGTTCTGGCTGAAATCTCAGGTTCCATGAACGCAAAAATCCCGCTTGATGCCTTGCTGAACGTGACCGGTCTGGGCTTGCCCGGTAACGAGCGCATCCGCGAAATTCCCTACAACTACACCTCTTTCTCGGATCGGGAGATTGTCATCCGCTTGCTGGGATTGAACGCCTGGGAGGTATTGCTCCATTTGCGGGATGAGCGTCGTACTGGACGTTCGGCGCGCATGCTTTATGAGGTGCTGGGCGACATCTGGGTGGTGCAACGCAACCCCTATTTGCAGGATGATTTGCTCGACAACCCCGGGCGCAGGCAGTTGCTGGTTCAGGCCTTGCGGCATCGGTTGTCCGAGGTTCAAAAAAGACGTACCCCCGAGGTGGATGCGCAACGCGATGCCATGGTGGGCCAGTTGCTGGATGCAGCCAGCCAGGCCATTGATTCGTTTGACCATTCCTTTCGCGAAATGTCCGATTTGCGCAGGCGCGTCCTGCGGACTTTGGCACGCCTGACCGCCCGTGACAACATCAAGTTCGATGGCCTTTCGCGGGTCTCGCATGTCACCGATGCCACCGACTGGCGGGTCGAATATCCCTTTGTGGTGCTGACCCCGGACAGCGAGGCCGAAATGGCGCGCCTGGTCAAAGGCTGCATTGACCTGGGCCTGACCATCATTCCGCGCGGCGGCGGAACTGGCTATACCGGCGGCGCTATCCCGCTGAGCTGGAAATCTGCGGTGATCAACACCGAAAAGCTGGAGGCCATGTCCGAGGTCGAAATGGCGCAATTGCCCGGGCTGGAACAGCCCGTCCCCACCCTCTGGACCGAGGCGGGTGTGGTGACGCAACGCGTGGCTGATGCGGCTGAGCGTGCCGGCCTTGTATTTGCGGTGGATCCCACATCGGCCGAGGCTTCCTGCATCGGCGGCAATATTGCAATGAATGCTGGGGGCAAGAAGGCGGTGTTATGGGGTACGGCTCTGGACAACCTAGCCAGCTGGCGCATGGTCACACCCGATGCGAAGTGGCTGGAGGTCCGTCGACTGAACCACAACTTGGGCAAGATTCATGATGCCGAGACCGCCAGCTTTGAGCTGAGCTATTTTCAGGCCGACGGTCATACGCCCATCAGGGTCGAGCGGCTCGATATTCCCGGCGCCAGCTTTCGCAAGGCTGGGTTGGGCAAGGATGTCACCGACAAGTTTCTCAGCGGGTTGCCGGGTGTACAAAAAGAAGGCTGTGATGGCTTGATCACCAGCGCACGCTGGGTCCTGCATCGCATGCCGGCACACACGCGCACCTTTTGCCTGGAGTTTTTTGGCCATGCGCGTGAGGCGGTCCCAAGCATCGTCGAAGTCAAGGACTTCATGTTTGGCGAGCACAAGCGCAAGGCCTCGCTGCTTGCAGGTCTTGAACACCTGGATTTCCGATACCTCAAGGCGGTTGGCTACGCGACCAAGAGCAAGCGTGGCGGCTTGCCCCAGATGGTGCTGATTGGCGACATCGTGGGTGATGATCCTGATGCTGTGGCGCGCGCCACCAGCGAAGTGGTGCGTATTGCCAACGCGCGCGGTGGGGAGGGCTTTATTGCAGTCAGCGCCGATGCCCGCCGGCAATTCTGGCTTGATCGCAAGCGCACCGCCGCGATCAGCCGGCACACCAACGCCTTCAAGATCAACGAGGATGTGGTGATTCCCTTGCCGCGCATGGCGGAATACACCGATGGCATTGACCGCATCAACATTGAGCTGAGCTTGCGCAACAAGATCGCCTTGTGCGATCAGCTTGAATACTTTTTCTGCCAAGACGAGTTGCCGCTGAACCAACTGGCCGATGCCAAAGAGGTACCGGCTGAGGAGCTGCTGGCTGACCGGGTGTCGCAGGCCCTGTCGCTGATCCGTAGCGTCAGCACTCTTTGGCGCGGCTGGCTGAAGGACCTGGACCTGATGTTTGAACAGCTCCAGAGTCATCGTTTGCGCGCCAGCTGGAAAACGCAGTTGCGCGAACCTTTGCAAGCCCTGTTCACAGGGGGCGCATTTGCGCCCATCCTGGCGGAGTGCGAATCCATTCACCAGCGTGTACTCAAAGGGCGGGTCTGGGTGGCCTTGCACATGCATGCCGGTGACGGCAATGTGCACACCAATATCCCGGTCAACAGCGACGATTACGAGATGCTTCAAGCGGCCCACGGGGCTGTCCGGCGCATCATGTCGCTGGCGCGTTCGCTCGATGGTGTGATTTCCGGTGAGCACGGCATTGGCATCACCAAGCTGGAGTTTCTCAGCGACTCTGAATTGAAGCCCTTTGCGGACTACAAGCAGCGCGTCGATCCCCAGGGTCATTTCAATCGCGGAAAACTTCTGCGCGCTCTTGTGGCGCCAGAACATCAGGCGCACCCACAGGCCGATGCCCAGCGAGCTTCTGATCTGAGCCAGGCGTATACCCCGAGCTTTGGCCTGATGGGGCATGAATCGCTGATCATGCAGCAAAGCGACATCGGAGCCATTGCAGACAGCATGAAAGATTGCCTGCGCTGTGGCAAATGCAAGCCCGAATGTGCCACCCATGTGCCCCGGGCCAACCTTTTGTACAGCCCGCGCAACAAGATTCTGGCCACCTCGCTGTTGGTCGAGGCTTTTCTTTATGAGGAACAGACCCGGCGCGGCATTTCCATCCGGCACTGGCAGGAATTTGAGGATGTGGCCGAGCACTGCACGGTGTGCCACAAGTGTCTGTCTCCCTGTCCGGTGAAAATTGACTTTGGCGATGTCTCCATGAACATGCGTAATCTGTTGCGCAAGATGGGGCAAAAATCCTGGCGGCCAGGCCAGGCCCTGGCCATGGCTTTTCTCAACACCAGTCGGCCGCAGACCATCAAGCTCATGCGCTCGATCCTGACTGGATTGGCCTTCAGGGCGCAGAGAATTGGCCATGATTTACTCCGTGGCCTGGCGCGCCGTCAGACCGCCAAGCCACCAGCCACTGTGGGCACTGCGCCCATCAAAGAACAGGTGATCCACTTCATCAATAAGAAGATGCCAGGTGGGCTGCCCAAGCGAACAGCGCGCGCATTGCTCGATATCGAAGACCGCCAGTACGTTCCCATCATCCGCAACCCCCAGCGCACCACTGCAGAGACCGAGGCGGTCTTCTACTTTCCTGGATGCGGCTCCGAGCGCCTGTTCAGCCAGGTTGGCCTGGCGGCCCAGGCCATGCTCTGGCATGTAGGGGTGCAGACCGTGCTGCCACCGGGCTATCTCTGCTGTGGTTACCCCCAGCGCGGCAGCGGCCAGTTTGACCGAGCCGAGCAGATGATCACGGACAACCGGGTCCTGTTTCACCGGGTGGCCAATACCCTCAACTACCTGGATATCAAAACGGTGGTGGTGAGTTGCGGCACCTGCTATGACCAGTTGCAGGGCTACAAATTCGAGGATATTTTTCCCGGCTCGCGCATCATCGACATCCACGAATTTCTGCTGGAAAAGGGGGTTGCCATGCCAGGTGCCTCGGCGTCCTCCGACAAGGCAGGCAACACAGCAGCCGCCTACCTCTACCACGACCCTTGCCACAGCCCGCTCAAACGCCAGGCGCCTATGAAGACAGTGCGCGCCCTGATCGGGAGGGAGGTGGTTCAGAGCGAGCGCTGTTGTGGTGAATCGGGCACCTTGGGCGTGAGCCGCCCCGATGTCTCCACCCAGATCCGCTTTCGCAAGGAAGAGGAGCTGCGCAAGGGGGAGGCGGCCTTGCGTCAGACCGGACTGCTGGGACAGCATGACCCGGTGAAAATTCTGACCAGTTGCCCAAGTTGCCTGCAGGGTCTTTCGCGTTACGGCGATGATCTGGACAATGGGCTGCTACAGGCCGATTACATCGTGGTTGAATTGGCCCGTGGTTTGTTGGGTGAAAACTGGCTGCCTGACTATGTCGGGGCCGCCAACGCTGGCGGCATTGAACGAGTGCTGGTCTAGCCGGCCCATATTTTTAAAAGGTGAATCGTCATGACTGCTGAGCATTCCAACCCCCCCACCCCTCAGGACCTCACGGTCCACGCCAAGTCGAGGGTGCTGGAAATCGTTTTTTCCGATGGGGCCCATTTCCACATCCCCTTCGAGTTGATGCGGGTCTACTCGCCCTCCGCAGAAGTGCAGGGCCATGGACCTGGGCAGGAAACCCTGCAAACCGGCAAGCGTGAGGTGGGGATCAACGCGCTTGAGCCGGTAGGCAACTACGCGGTCCAGCCCACTTTCTCGGATGGCCATGACAGTGGCATTTTTTCCTGGGAATACCTCTACTACCTTGGCGCTGAGCAGGCGCGCCTGTGGAGTGAGTACGAATCGCGACTGAAACAGGCCGGCATGGATCGGGATGCGCCGATGGCCGAGAAGGCGGCCCAGGGCTGCGGCCATCACCATTGAGCCAGCCTATGACGCAGACCCATTTCGGTTTTGAGACGGTCGAGGAGAACGCAAAAGCCCAGCGGGTGCGCAAGGTTTTTGATTCGGTGGCCTCCAACTATGACCTGATGAACGACTTGATGTCGGCGGGTCTGCACCGTGCCTGGAAGGCCTACACCGTGATAGTGGCCAATCTCAGGCAGGGCGATCGGGTGCTGGATATTGCTGCGGGCACCGGGGATCTGGCATTGGCCTTTGCGCCTGAGGTAGGTCGCACCGGGCAGGTGGTGCATACCGACATCAACGAGGCCATGCTGCGCGTCGGCCGCGACCGGCTGATCGATGCCGGGGTAATTCTGCCTACCGTGGTGTGCGACGCAGAACGCCTGCCCTTTCAGGAGGGTTATTTCGACCTGGTGAGCGTGGCCTTTGGCTTGCGCAACATGACCCGCAAGGAGGCCGCACTGAGCGAAATGTGCCGGGTGCTCAGGCCCGGGGGTCGTTTATTGGTGCTGGAGTTCTCCAAGGTGGCGCCACCGCTGGAAAGACTTTACGACTGGTATTCCTTCAAGGTCTTGCCTCGGCTGGGGCAATGGGTGGCTGGCGACGCTGACAGCTACCGCTACCTGGCCGAATCGATTCGAATGCACCCAGGGCAGCAGGCGCTCAAGGCGATGATGATGAAATCCGGATTCAACCATGTGGATTTTCACAACCTGTCCGGCGGGGTGGTGGCCTTGCATGTTGGAATCCGGTGCTAAGCACCTCATTTACGGGTATTGCCGCGTAACTTTCCAAATGGAGAAGTCAATCATGAAATTTCTGACACTGGCCCTGGCACTGGTTCTGGCCCTGGGTGGCGTGAATGCCGAAGCCAAACGGCTGAGCGGTGGCAAGTCTACTGGTAAGCAGTCGAGCAATGTGACCCAGCGTGAGGCTGCGCCAAACACGCCGGCTTCGCCAGCGCAAAACGCTGCCGCAGCACCCGCCAAACCAGCCCCAGCCGCCACGCCTGGCGCAGCGCCAACCCCGGCCAAAAAGCCCTGGGGCGCCATGCTGGGTGGATTGGCCGCCGGTCTGGGCCTGGCCTGGCTTGCGCACTCGATGGGCTTTGGCGAGGAATTTGGCCAGTTCATGTTGATCGCGATGGTCGTCTTGCTGGCCATGGTGGCCATTGGATGGTTCATGCGCAACCGGCGGGCAGCCAGCACGACAGCCAGCCCCTACGCTTTTCAGGGTGCTGGCGCCGGGGCGGATCAGGCGGCCACGCCGCGCAACTACCGGCCTGAAAATGTGGGCAACGATGCTTCGGCCCGGCCCTGGGAGCGCTCGACCACGAATTTTGATGCTGAACCGGCGCCAAGAACATCCGGGGTGGTGATTGGTTCTGCCTTGGCGGGGGGTTCACAAAACTGGAGCGTTCCAGCGGATTTTGATACAGCAGGTTTCCTGCGGGCTGCCAAAGAAAACTTCATCGCCATGCAGGCGGCTTGGGACCGGATGGACCTGCCTGCCTTGCGCGTGATGATGACCGATGAGATGATGAACGAGATACGGCAACAGCTTGCGGACCAAGCCGGTGGCAACCAGACCGAAGTGGTCATGCTGGAGGCGCAGTTGCTGGGTATCGAGGAATTGGCCAACGAGTACATGGCCAGCGTCGAATTCTCCGGCATGATCCGCGAGGAGCCCTCTGCTGGCCCTAGCCCTTTCCGCGAGGTCTGGAATATGACCAAGTCCAAGCATGGAAACAGCGGCTGGCTGGTGGCGGGAGTGCAGGCTCTGCAGTAAGCGGCATTGCACAGCGATCAGCCCGCCACGCAGGCGCGCTTATCATCGGGGACCATGGTCACACCACAGTCCCCTTTTTCTTTTCTGGATGAGGCGATCCAGAAGGTTGGCAGTCAGCTGCAGCCCCCTGAGTGGGCGGTGCAGGAGGCGCAAAGGCGCATCGTGCTCCTGCTCAACCATGTCCTGCAACAGGAGCCCGAGGCCACCCGACGGCTGTTTCAGCTGAGTGGCAAGGTCGTCATGTTTCATTGGCGTCAATTTCATTTCAAGTTGCGGGTCACGCCAGCGGGCTTACTGGATCTGGCTGAGCCCGATGTCCAGGCCGACCTGAGCCTGTCGGTGACCGAAGAGTCTGCGCGGGTGCTGGTTCAGTCGGCGCTGAGCGGGCAGCGGCCTGCGGTGCGGATCGAGGGGGATGTCGAATTGGCGGCTGCGGTCAACTGGGTGGTGGAACATGTCCGATGGGACCTGGAAGAGGACCTGGCCCGCGTGATCGGTGATGCACCAGCTCATGCCCTGAGCCAGGCGGCACGTCGTCTGCGTGATGGCGTGCGGACCTGGCTGGATCGCCCCCCGGGGGGCCAGCGGTGAGGCGTTTGCTGCGTGGCACCTTCATTCTCTGGGTAGTCTTGCGCTATGGCCTGGACGGCATGCTTCTGGACAGCCTGCAAAAACCCTGGTTGCGCCTGCTTTCCCGCATGTTGTCGATCGGCCGAAACCTGGACGCTCCCCGCGGCCAGCGACTGCGCGAAGCGCTGGAGCGACTCGGCCCGATCTTCGTCAAGTTTGGCCAGGTTTTGTCAACCCGCCGGGATTTGCTGCCTGCCGATGTGGCCGACGAACTGGCCAAGCTACAGGACCGGGTGCCACCATTTGACCCAGTAGTGGCGGTGGCCACCATTGAGCGCGCCTTTCGCAAGCCCCTGGCCGAATTGTTCACTGAATTCGAGCGTACGCCGGTGGCCAGTGCCTCGATTGCCCAGGTCCACTTTGCCAAATTGATGGACCGTGACGGGCGGGAGCGGGAAGTCGCCGTGAAGGTCTTGCGGCCTGGCATGTTGCCGGTGATCGAGAAGGACCTCAGTCTGATGCGTCTGATGGCGGGCTGGGTGGAGAGCCTGACGACCGACGGCAAGCGCCTCAAGCCCAGGGAGGTGGTGGCCGAGTTCGACAAATACCTGCACGACGAACTGGACCTGGTGCGCGAAGCGGCCAGCGCGGCCCAGTTGCGGCGCAATATGGATGGGCTCAATCTGGTGTTGATCCCCGAGATGTTCTGGGACTATTGCCAGAGCGAGGTGATCGTGATGGAGCGCATGAAGGGCATCCCGATCAGCCACAACGAGCGTTTACGCGAGGCCGGCCTGGACCTGAAAAAGCTGGCGCAAAACGGGGTCACCATCTTCTTCACCCAGGTATTTCGTGACGGCTTCTTCCATGCCGACATGCATCCGGGCAATATTTTTGTCAGCACCGACCCTGCCACTTTTGGCCGTTACGTTCTGCTGGATTTCGGCATTGTGGGCACCCTGACCGAGTTCGACAAGGAATACCTGGCACAGAATTTCACGGCCTTTTTCCGGCGCGACTACAAACGTGTGGCTGAATTGCACATCGAGTCAGGATGGGTGCCACCTCACACCCGTGTGGACGAACTGGAGGCCGCAGTGCGGGCTGTGTGCGAGCCCTACTTTGACCGGCCCCTGCGGGAGATTTCGCTGGGCATGGTGCTGATGCGCCTGTTTCAGACCTCGCGCCGTTTCAATGTGGAAATCCAACCCCAGCTGGTGCTGCTGCAAAAAACCCTGCTCAATATTGAGGGGCTTGGACGCGAGCTAGACCCGGACCTTGACCTGTGGAGCACCGCCAAGCCCTTTCTGGAGAAGTGGATGGCCGAGCAGATCGGGCCGCGCAAACTCTTTCAGGAGTTGCGCAACCAGGCGCCGCGCTATGCCAAGCTCTTGCCTGAGCTGCCCTACCTGTTTTACGATTTCCTGCGTCGCCGTCCGGGGCGGGAATCTCGCGAGATGGCTGAGCTGCTGCGCGAGCAGCGTCGCACCAATCGGTTGCTGCAGGGCATCATCTATACCGTTATTGGATTTGCCCTGGGTATGCTGGCGATGCAGGTACTTATCCGCGTTCAATGGCTCTGAGGCAAGTGTTGGACGTCTTTGAAAGGAGCATTCAGTGTTGCTGACCCTGGTTATTGTCTATCTGCTGATCACGATTTCAATTGGCCTGATTGCCGCCAAACGGGTGAAGAACACAGCCGACTTTGCGGTGGCGGGCCACAAACTGCCGCTGATCATGATTGTCACCACCACCTTCGCCACCTGGTTTGGCTCGGAGACCGTGCTGGGAATTCCTGCCAAGTTTGTCAATGGCGGCCTGGGCAGTGTGGTGGAGGATCCGTTTGGCGCTGGCACTTGCCTGATTCTGGTCGGCATCTTTTTTGCTGCCAAGCTCTACCGCATGAACCTGCTGACCATCAGCGACTTTTTCCGTGAGCGATATGGCCGCGGTATCGAGGTGGTGTGCTCGGTGATCATCATGCTCAGCTACCTGGGCTGGGTGTCGGCCCAGATCACCGCCTTAGGCCTGGTGTTCAACCTGCTATCTGCAGGTGCGGTGAGCATGCCCCAGGGCATGGTGATCGGTGTCATGGTGATCATGGCCTACACTCTGTTTGGCGGCATGTGGTCGGTTGCTGTCACTGATTTTGTGCAGATGATCATTCTGGTACTTGGCCTCGCCACAATCGCCACTTTTGCAGGAAATATGGCTGGAGGGGCGTCCAATGTGGTATCGATGGCAGCCAGCCGCGACATGTTCAATTTCTTTCCCGAGCCCAATTTCAAGGACATCGTGTTCTTCCTCGCCGCGGCCATCACCATGATGCTGGGTTCGATCCCTCAGCAGGATGTTTTCCAGCGAGTCATGTCAGCCGACAGCGTCAAGTCGGCTACCCGGGGCCCGGTGATCGGCGGTATTTTCTACATCCTCTTTGCCTTTGTGCCCATTTTTCTAGTCACTAGCGCGCTGATCATCATGCCCGAGCAGACTGAAGTACTGCTCAAGGAAGACCCGCAGAAAGTGCTGCCCACCCTGGTGCTCGAAAAAATGCCTTTCATCATGCAAGTGCTGTTTTTCGGTGCACTGCTGTCTGCCATCCAGTCCTGCGCCTCGGCCACCTTGCTGGCCCCCAGCGTGACGTTTGTGGAAAACATCTGGCGCCAGTTCAAGCCGCATATGAGCGACAGGCAGGAGTTGCGCACCATGAGACTGACGGTGCTGGTTTTTGGCGCTTTTGTGCTGAGTTACGCGATCATCATGCATGGCACATCCATCTACGAAATGGTCTCGGGTGCCTACCAGGTGACACTGGTAGGGGCTTTTGTACCCCTGGTGTTTGGGCTCTATTGGAAACGAGCCACCACCCAAGGCGCTGTCTTTGCTGTCACCCTGGGCTTGCTGACCTGGCTTTTGTTCCTGGCCACGCCCGCGGGCGAGGAGTTTCCGGCCCAACTGGCAGGAGTGTTGGCTGCGCTGACTGGCATGGTATTGGGCTCCCTGGGTCCACAAGCAATCGCCAATCGACATGCAGGCCATCACAAGCTGGTAGGCGTGGAATAGGGCTTGAAGCGGGTCGGCCCGCCTATAATTAAGGGTTTTGCATTTTTCAACCCTATCCTTACTCCTTCTGAGCCATGCCTATCTACGCCTACAAGTGTGAGTCCTGCGGCCATGCCAAGGATATGTTGCAAAAACTATCCGATCCGCTGCTGAATGATTGCCCGGCCTGTGGCCAGGCCACTTTCAAAAAACAGCTCACAGCTGCTGGCTTCCAACTCAAAGGTGGTGGCTGGTACCAGACTGATTTCAAGGGCGGTGCCAACGCCAATGCCAACGCCAGTCCTGCGCAGGAAGGTGCAGCCTGTCCTGCCTGTCCGGCTGCAGCGAGTACGACCACCACTACCGAAGCCGCGAGCTAGGTCTCATCCATGGCCAAATTGCGCAAATGGCTGTTTGCAGGACTGTTGGTGCTGGTCCCGCTCATCATCACCCTGTGGGTGCTTGAATGGGTGGTTACCACCCTGGATCGGACCTTGAAGGTGTTGCCCAACCATTTGCAACCTGACCTCCTGCTAGGCATCCACATCCCCGGACTTGGGGTGGTGTTTGCGCTTTTAGTGCTGCTGGTGATCGGGGCCCTGGCTTCCAACTTCGTCGGCAATCGACTGGTCAGCTGGTGGCATGCCCTGTTGCACCGCATCCCGGTCGTCCGCTCGATCTATTCCGGCGTCAAACAGGTTTCCGACACCTTGTTTTCTGAAAAAGGCAACGCTTTTCGTCAGGCCCTGTTGGTGCAATGGCCGCGCGAGGGAATGTGGACCATAGCTTTTCTGACCGGCATGCCGGGCGGAGATGTGTCGAACCACTTGCGTGGCGACTACATCAGCCTGTATGTCCCAACCACACCCAATCCGACCGGCGGCTACTTTGTCATCGTCAAAAAAAGCGACTGCATCGAATTGGATATGAGCGTTGATGAAGCTCTGACCTACATCATTTCCATGGGCGTTATCGTCCCCTCCAACCCGATCAAGAACCCAGAGTTGGTTTGATAGGGTCGTCTTACAGCAGAGAGAAACACTCATATGGCCATGCGTACCAACTATTGCGGTCTCGTCACCGAAGCCCTACTGGGCCAGACAGTTTCCCTCTGCGGCTGGGTCAATCGTCGCCGCGATCACGGCGGGGTGATTTTTGTCGACTTGCGAGACCGTGAAGGCTTTGTCCAGGTGGTGTGCGATCCTGATCGGCCGGAGATGTTCAAGGCCGCCGAAGGTCTGCGAAACGAATTTTGCATTCAGGTCAAGGGCCTGGTGCGCGCGCGCCCTGACGGCACCACCAATGACAGCCTGAAGAGCGGCAAGATCGAGGTGCTGTGTCATGAACTCAACGTGCTCAATCCCTCGGTCACGCCGCCCTTTCAACTCGATGACGAAAACCTGTCAGAGACCACCCGTCTGACCCACCGTGTGCTGGATCTGCGCCGACCGTATATGCAGCGCAACCTGATGCTGCGTTATCGCGTGGCCATGGAGGTACGCAAGTTTCTCGATGGCAATGGCTTTATCGATATTGAGACACCGATGTTGACCAAGAGCACGCCTGAGGGTGCGCGTGACTATCTGGTGCCCAGCCGCGTCCACGACGGCCAGTTCTTTGCCTTGCCACAGTCGCCACAGCTGTTCAAGCAGCTGCTGATGGTGGCTGGGTATGACCGGTACTACCAGATCACCAAGTGTTTCCGGGACGAGGACCTGCGCGCCGATCGCCAGCCCGAATTCACCCAGATCGATATCGAGACCAGCTTTCTGGGCGAACAGGACATTCGAGACATGTTCCAGGGAATGATCAGCACGGTGTTCAAAAATGTGCTGGATGTGGACCTGGGCGAGTTTCCAGTCATGCCCTACGCCCAGGCCATGCACCGCTTTGGCTCGGACAAGCCGGACTTGCGTGTCAAGCTGGAACTCACCGAGCTGACCGATGTGATGGCGGATGTGGACTTCAAGGTCTTCTCCGCACCGGCCACCATGGCTGGTGGCCGGGTGGTCGCCCTGCGCATTCCAGGTGGCGGGGAGATGAGTCGGGGCGAAATTGACGGCTACACCGAATTCGTCAAGATTTATGGCGCCAAGGGACTGGCCTGGATCAAGGTCAATGAGGTGGCCAAGGGGCGTGATGGTCTGCAAAGTCCGATCGTCAAGAACCTGCATGACAAGGCGATTACTGAGATTCTGGGGCGAACTGGCGCCCAGGATGGTGACCTGATCTTCTTTGGCGCGGACAAAGCCAGGGTGGTCAACGATGCGATCGGCTCCTTGCGCATCAAAATCGGCCACAGCGAGTTTGGCAAGAAACGCCAGCTCTTTGAAGATCGCTGGGCGCCCCTGTGGGTGGTGGACTTTCCCATGTTTGAGTTTGACGAGGAGGCGCAGCGCTATACCGCTGTCCACCATCCTTTCACCGCGCCCAAGGATGGCCATGAAGACTGGATGGTCAGTGCGCCGGAGAAATGCATCGCCAAGGGCTACGACATGGTGCTCAATGGCTGGGAAATTGGCGGCGGTTCAGTACGTATCCACCGTGCCGATGTACAACAAAAAGTCTTTGATGCCTTGAAGATCACCCCAGAGGAAGCCCAGCTCAAGTTCGGTTTCCTGTTGGATGCATTGCAGTACGGTGCGCCTCCCCATGGGGGCCTGGCATTTGGTCTGGATCGCATTGTGACCTTGATGACGGGCGCCGAATCGATTCGTGATGTGATTGCTTTTCCCAAGACTCAGCGCGCCCAGTGCTTGCTCACCCAGGCGCCCAGCCCGGTGGATGAGAAGCAGTTGCGCGAATTGCATATTCGCCTGCGCAACCCGGATGCGGTTCAGGTGGGCTGAGCCAGGGCCTGGGGCAGAATCGGGGGGCGCTCGCTGAGCGCCCTTTTTTATGTCAAAGCACTTCAAGATTCCTCAGTCCGTGCTGGTCCTCATCCACACGCCCGCCATGGATGTGTTGTTGATCCGGCGAGCCGACACCGAGGACTTCTGGCAATCGGTGACCGGCTCCAAGGACAGGCCCGAGGAAGATTTTGTGGATACCGCAGTGCGCGAGGTGTTGGAGGAAACTGGTATCGATGCACGTGCGGAAGGGCATTGCCTGCGCGACTGGGAACTGGAAAACGTGTATGAGATCTATCCTCGTTGGCGCCACCGGTATGCAACAGGTGTGACACACAACACCGAACACCTGTTTGGTCTGCGTGTGCCGGCAAACACGCCAGTCCGGCTCAACCCGCGCGAGCACACCGACTGGCGCTGGATGAACTGGCGCGATGCTGCTCTGGCCTGCTTTTCCCCCAGCAATGCCGAGGCCTGCCTCTTGCTGCCGCGGCTGTACCTGCCAGAATAAGCGTATGAACACTCTGCGTGTTGCGACCTATAACATCCATAAAGGTGTCAAGGGGTTGGGACCTCGCTCCCGTCTGGAGATTCACAACCTTGGGCATGCGGTCGAGCAATTCGATGCCGACATCGTCTGTCTGCAGGAGGTACGCCATGTGCACCGGCGCCATGAGAAACGTTTTGACCGTTGGCCAGACCTGCCGCAGGCTGAATATCTGGCGCCAGAGGGTTATGCCACTGTCTATCGAACCAATGCCTTTACCCGGCATGGCGAGCACGGCAATGCCATGCTGACCCGCTGGCCAGTGCTGTCGCACCAGCATGAGGACATGTCTGATCACCGTTTCGAACAGCGCGGCCTCTTGCACAGCGAGGTTGATATTGATGGCCTGGCCGTTCATGTGGTAGTGGTTCACCTGGGTCTTATTCGTAGCAGCCGGGTGCGGCAAGCGCAGCAACTGCAGAAATTCATTCAACGGGTTGTCCCCAACTCTGCGCCGCTGATCGTCGCGGGCGATTTCAACGACTGGGGCGAGCGTGTCCATCGCATCTTCGCCGACATGGGGCTGAGTACATGCGAGCCTGATGTCCACCCCACCTTCCCGGCGCGGCTCCCCCTGGTGCAACTCGACTATGTCTATGTGCGCGGACTGACGCCCCTGAGCATCGAGGTACCGCGCGGTCGCATCTGGTGGCGTATGTCCGATCATCTGCCTCTGATTGCGGAGTTCGGCATCCAGGGGCGCTGATGACTGGCCGCCGTCTACCTGCCCTGCGTGGAGATCACCGCGTACGCCTGCTGCAGGGTGGGCGGGAATTCTTCCCTGCACTGATCCGGGCGATCCAGGCCAGCGTGCACGAGGTTCGGCTGGAAACCTATATTTTTCACTTTGATGCCTCTGGCGAACAGGTGGCCCTGGCGCTGGAGCAGGCGGCCCAGCGCGGTGTCCAGGTGTACCTGGTGGTGGACGGGGTTGGCACCTCCTCCCTGCCGGCCCATTGGGCGCAACGCTTTGATGCAGCGGGTGTGCAGTGGCGCGTCTTTCTGCCTCTGGGCCATTTCGGCCTGCTCATTCCCAGCCACTGGCGCCGGCTGCATCGCAAGCTGTGCGTCGTCGACGGTCAGATTGCTTTTTGCGGGGGGATCAATGTACTGGATGACTTGCAGGATCCCAATCACGGTCCACTCAACGCGCCCAGGCTGGATTTTGCGGTGCGGGTGAGCGGTCCCCTGGTGTACCGCGCGCACGATGCAGTCGTGCAGTTCTGGCTCAGGCAGGAGGTGGCGTATGACATGCGCCATGCAGATCTTTCCTCTGGCTGGAAAGCGCTGCAGGAGTCTGTGCGCCAGGCCCGGCTTCACCCAGGTGAACATCTGCAACCCGATCAGGAGGCGGGTGCGCATGACGGCGCGCGTGCGGCCTTGCTGCTTCGCGACAACTTGCGCCACCGCACCCAGATCGAGCGTGCCTATCGAAAGGCCATCGGGGAAGCCAGGGAGGAAATCATCATTGCCAATGCATATTTTCTGCCGGGACGCAAAGTGCGCCAGGCCCTGGTCATGGCGGCGCAGCGTGGGGTGCGTGTGCGCTTGCTTTTACAGGGTCGTTATGAGTACTTCTTGCAGTTTCATGCGGTCAGGACGGTTTACGGT